>JAABUX010001643.1_pt1 | contig 33283 bp, 31 predicted proteins | sample 5561851 | NCBI WGS metagenome assembly JAABUX01 (sample SAMN10711883, study PRJNA513361) | rock metagenome | isolation source: Antarctica rocks | place: Antarctica: Victoria Land, Richard Nunatak red sandstone | collected 2016-01-03
GTTTTCCTTGCGAGGGTTGACCAAAGCAGCGGGCGAGTGGTGTCTCGTCTGTCTAGCCTTCAACTTGAGGCGCTTAAATGTCCTCATGGCGACAGCTTAAACTTTTCTCCGACAGGCTGCTAGAGCAAGGAATTGTATGACTCCCAACGCTAAGAGCGCCTCAATTTTTAGAGTGTAAGTTTTCAGGTCTGGGAGGAAAATCTTGCCATTACCCCTCTCCAGCTGCTGGCTCCATTCCTGTTTGTCTCTTAGTCGGAAATACTCGCGTTCATGAGTCAGATAGTAGTGGGTCAAGAGCTGTGAATAATACCCTCTGTCATCCCGTAGCTTCAATTGTGGGGTTACTTCTACTCCATAACGCTGTTTGAGGATGTATTTATTTTGTTTGTTGCGCTCTTCATCAGTTAGGGAGCGTGCTAACAGATGCTCATATTCTGTATGGTTAATATCGGTCGAATTTGCCACAGCCTCGGCTGCTCTTAATTCAATCTGGTGCCGGATTTTTCTAATTTGATTTTTGATTGATTTAGCTTTTTGGCTTCGCCCAACAAATTCTTTTTGGAGTTGGACAATTTCTATAACCAGCTTTTTTCTATTTTCCCAATGCTCTGGCGCCAATGCTAGGAATGCCTGACGTAGCTCTTTGATCCGCTCTTTTGGGACATCACTAATCACATTGACCTGATGCCCTTCAGCTATCAACTCTGATTTCATCGATTGACGATACAGGCTAATGGAGGCATTCACCCTGGCTGCAAACTTAGCCCAGCTTCTCAGGTGGATGAGGTCATAAACTAAGGGCAAATCCACATCAATCTTATGGAGTGGACTCATCAAAGCTAAGTTTTCCTGATGATTTTCCTGGTACCAGTCAGACAGCGCCCGGTAATTCTTGCTGCCACTACCAATCAGTCCGAAGCCCCGCTTGGCACACCAGACAATCCGTGGTACGCCCTTGCGTACTCTGGCTAATGCTTGTCGTGCTTCCGAGTCTGGGATTACCCCTTGAAAGATACCATAAACGCGGTCAAAATGTTCCACATCAATGCTGACTCCTGTGCCAAGGCTGGGGGTAACAAAAACTGCGTCATAGTCCAAGACTCTCTGGTTGATGGCTTCAACAAAATTGACCGCTTCATGACCGGGTGTGCTGGTTGTCTGACTGCTGACTACTAGCGTTTTGGGATACTGATGAAGGAAGTGCTCTAGGCGCTGTTTGATGTATCGCTCTATTGCTTCTGAACTGTAACGCCCTGAGCGGCTATCAGTAGTGACGTAGCACTTTCGTCCTGCACTTAGGTCAAGTTCAAGCGAATGTATCAGCAGCGCTGGATTTGGGGAGTCGTAGAAGGTAACGTCCCAGCCTGTCAGCGGCTTCCACTCATTCACCACAACCCAAGGCTCAACCCTAGTCCCTGCCAGTCCCTTCAAATAGTCCAGGGAGAGGTCTGACAGGTCGGCATCTTGGGCAATGACCAAACCGCCGGTTTGTAGCACCATGGAAATTAGCTGCTGGAAGATTTTTAAAATCTTGACCCGCTTTTCTTTACAAGTGTCACTGTTGAGGAGATGCCACAAGGATTGCTCAACTTCATCCAAAACGACGATCGCCCCTTGCCAATGTTCAAGGTTCAGCTTCCAGATTGAATTAAGACACAGCCCTAGTCTCATCGGTGTCTGCTCTATCCTGTGATTAATCCAGTCCACCCCGATCTTGTCGCACAAAAACCGCCCTAGCTGGATTCTGTGGGTGATCAGCAGGACAGGTCGGTCTGTTCTGGACGCAACTTTAATCAGCGGTAAGAGCGCTGTTGTTTTCCCTGTTCCTTTGGTAGACTTGATCCCGACCAATCCAGATGTGGGAAAAGGCAGTTTTTCCAGGTAGGGACAGTTGAGAGTTAGTGCCGGGGGGTAGGTAAGCTCGGTGTGGGGTTTGGTTTTGGCAAGGTCAGTTTCTAAGTCTAGGCTAGCTTCATAGACTGCCTGGAACGCTGCAGCGCCTTGGGCGACGATAAATTCATCAACACCTTTCTCTAACCCAGGAAGCCTAATGGCTTTGACGAGGCAACCTTCGTGTGACACGAGTTCACCAATTTGAGCGATCGCGTTGTTAACTGCCTTGATCGTCTTGGGCTGAGTTTCGTAGTCAAAGCAAATGTAAAATGTGCGTATTGACTGAGTGAATATTGCCAGGTCTGGGATCAGCTGTCGGCTTGTGACATTGCCTTGAAAGTCTCTAGTCACGCGGTAGCCTGAGGTAATTCCCGGCAAGCCAATCGCGGCATACCCTTGAGTCAACAGAGCTGCTGCTTTTTTGGCTCCCTCGCAGATAATCAGGGGAATTTTCTGTTCCACTACCCACTGCCAAAACCCAAGGGCTTCCCCAAGTTCAGTGATGACAATGTTCTGTGGCATCTGGACACCGTAGCGCGATGAGGTCTGCTGCCAGATATGAAGTGGAACTTTTAGACAAAAAACTCGTGTAGGTGTGCTGGGGGGATGCTCGTACTTGATTAGCTTGTGATTAAACCTATCCGTCAATTGGTGTATACTATCAGGATCACGGTGGTCTAAATCCCTATTAGGTATTGACACAGGGACCCAAACCTGCCTAGGATGGTTTGGCTTATAACACCCCCACTCCATCAAACACCAATTATTGAGTGGGTCTAGCCCTGAACACCACCAGCCTCCTTTTACTACATCAGCGTAGCGACGCAGCCACCAACTGCTAACCTGCCCAGTATTAGTGCGGGGGATGCGATCGGAGATCAACAAATACTCGTAGCAGGCTGTTCCTTCCACTGAAATGAAATTGAGGTAAGCCAGGGCACAGTCAATGCCACTGCTTTTAGCTAATTCTTGAAAGTGTTCGGGCTGTAGACTTGGCGGATGCATAAGGGAGTAAAATCCCCAAGGGAAATCAACGGATCTAAAACCGTAGCATGCATGTGCGGGTATTGTCAGGTTAACTCACCGCTACCGTAATGAAGGGAATGGCACTAAGATAAACGCAGTCTATAACATAAAACGTTAGCAGATTGGTAGCGGACGCCGCCTTATTGACCCTTGACTGATGTGCCATTTCATGCTTAAGGTGAATTACTCCTCATTGCGGCGTTACGGAGTAGCTGTATTGACCGTTACGGTAGCGTTACTACTGAAGCTGCTGCTAGCCCCTTTGATTGCACAAGAGAGTCCTTTTCTCCTATTTCTGCCCGCTGTGATGGTTAGCACCTGGTATGGCGGCCTAGGACCAGGGTTGCTGGCTACCGTAATAGCTGCTTTGATCAGCGACTACTTTTTTCTAGGTCCAGCCTATTCGGTTTTAGGTAATAGACCAGGCCAAACCTTGGAGCTGGGTCTATTCGTGTTTGAGGGAGTGCTCGTCAGTTTGCTAATTTCGGCCCTGCAAGCTGCCAAGCATCGAGCCGAGGTAAGCAGACTGAAGGCCAACAGACACCAGGAAAGTCTGCGCCAAAGCGAAGAGCGCTTCCGCTTGTTGGTGGAGGATGTACAGGACTATGCAATTTTCATGCTGAATACGGACGGGCACTTTATCAGTTGGAATATTGGGGCAGAACGTATTTTAGGCTACTCAGAAGCAGAGATCATTGGTAAGTCTTTCTCCTGCATTTATACGCCAGAAGACATTCAAAATCAAAGGCCCGAGTACGCATTAAGGACGGCAGTAAACACAGGTCGGACTCAGGATGATCGCTGGCACGTCCGCAAAGACGGCACCTGGTTTTGGGCTAATGGCGTCGTTACACCCTTACGAGATCAAGCTGGCAATCTAAAAGGCTTCTCAAAAATCCTACGCGACTATACTCAACGCAAACAAGCAGAGGAGGCCCTGCTCAAAAGTGAAGAGCGCTTGCGCTTGTTAGTGGAGAACGTGAAAGACTACGCAATTTTCATGCTAGATCCCGACGGGCACGTTGCAAGCTGGAACATTGGGGCAGAACGTATTTTAGGCTACTCAGAAGCAGAGATCATTGGCCAGCCTTTCTCCCGCTTTTTTCCGCCCGAAGCGATTGGGCACGGTGCGCCGGAGCAAGAATTAAGGAAGGCGGTGGCAGAAGGTCAGTCGGTGCAGGAGCGCTGGCACGTCCGCAAGGACGGCACTTGGTTCTGGGCCACTGACGTCACAACCGCCTTACGCGATGAAACCGGGCTTCTACGCGGCTTCTCCAAAGTAATGCGCGACATCACTGAGCGCAAGCGGGCGGAGGAAGAACGCGCCCAACTGCTGCTGCGTGAGCAGGCGGCACGCGCTGAGGCGGAGGCAGCCAACCGTACAAAGGACGAGTTCCTGTCAATCGTCTCCCATGAGCTGCGCACACCCCTAGCTGCTATATTGTTGTGGACTGAGCTACTCCGCGACGGGAATCTGGACGAGGCTACCACTGCCCAGGCACTTGAAATTATAGAGCGTAATGCGAAGTCACAGTCGCAACTAATCGAAGATCTCCTGGACATCTCGCGCATTATTACGGTTAATCTGCGCCTAAGTGTCGAAATGGTTGAACTTGTACCCGTAATTCAGGCAGCGGTTGATACTCTGCGTCTGGCAGCTGAGGCTAAGGGTATTCAACTGCAAACAGTACTTGAGCCCTTGATAGGCCCTGTCTTAGGTGATGCGCAAAGGTTGCAACAAATTGTCTCTAACCTGCTCTCCAACGCGATCAAGTTCACGCCCAATGGTGGGCGAGTCGAGATCCGGCTCACTCGCACGGACTCTGAGGCCAGGATCATCGTCAGCGACACGGGCCGAGGTATCAGCTCAGAGTTCTTGCCCTATGTCTTTGATCGCTTCCGCCAGGCTAATAGCACGACCACCAGGTCTCTAGGTGGAATCGGCCTCGGCCTCGCGATCGTCCGCCACTTAGTGGAACTGCATGGTGGCACCGTCTATGCAGAAAGTCCAGGAGAGGGACGGGGAGCAACCTTCACAGTGAGTCTGCCACTCGCAGCTATTCCCAGGGAAACGAGTGTCAAAAGCGGTTAGACCCGAAAATCAAAGATGGCACCCTATTCGACAGCTTGCCAAGGCTCGACGGCTTATGGGTCTCGCCGGACATACCGGATAAAGACTGAGTGAAATTTTTTGCTGCTGATACATAGAATCTGAGAAGCTTTAAGTTTCCTTCTGGGGGTTTTTTGGTTCTGCTGTTAATGCCTTCCAAGCTACTCGACCTAGCCCTGCCAGCAGTGACAACCGATCTTGTTTGCTGCTACGATTCATCGTTTGATTCAACTGTCGACCTGCCTCTGAGCGAATTTCTGCCTCAGTTATTTTGTCCTCATCATCTTCTGTTGCAGCAGATTGCTGAGGTTGAGCTTGGGATCCCAGGTAAGCTCCAACGGCTATACAGGCGACGCCAGCACCGAGGGCGAGGGCAAGCATGTCTTGATTCTGAGTTGCCCACAGTTGCACGCTTGAGTCCTGCGCTCGGTTATCAAAGCTACCGTGTGCGCCGTGGTCGCCTGGCAGTGGCTCCCACAGGTTGTTAGGACGGTTCTTGTCCTCTAGTTCTTCTGTTTGCTGTCCGCTATATCCTGACGTGGCAAGGTAGCGATCCAGCAGTCCGGGTGCAATTTTGGTGCCCAAGATTGCTTCCACTGTGGGTCCGCCCACGTAGAGTTCGCGTCGCTTGTGGTGTGCCGCCCAGTAAATGGCCTCAGCAGCTACCTCTGGTTGGAAAATCGGTGGTACGGGTTGCGCCTTATGCGGCATATTGCCCTTGATCCAGTCAAACTGCGGCGTGTTCACTGCTGGCATTTGCACCATTGTGATGTGAACGTTGCTGCGATCATGGATCAGTTCCGAACGGATTGAATCAGTGAAGCCTCGGATCGCTGCCTTGGCACCGCAGTACGCAGATTGGAGCGGAATCGAGCGATAGGCAAGCGCCGAACCCACTTGCACAATCGTGCCGCGATCGCCTGGCTTCATCCGTCGCAATGCCGCCATTGTCCCGTACACGTATCCCAGGTACGTGACCTCGGTGACGCGCCGAAAATCCTCTGGTTTTATTTCCATAAAGGGCGACAAAATCGATGCCATCGCGTCGTTGACCCAAATATCCATGGGTCCAAACTCCTTCTCGACTGCTGCTGCCGCTGCCTCAACCTGATCGGGGTCAGAAACATCGGTCGGCAGCACCAGCGCCTTACCACCAGCTGCTTCGACCTCCTTACGCGCCCCTTCTAGTCCATCACGACTACGGGCAACTAGTCCGATGTAAGCTCCCCGATTGGCAAATGCTTGCACAGTCGCACGTCCGATCCCGGCTGAGGCTCCAGTGACGACGACAACTTCAGGTTTTGATCCACTCATATAAAAATATTCCTCCTTTATTCGTACTTTTTCTTTTTATCTACCTATTAAAAACTCTGAACCCAAGGTCATACCACCATCCACAAACAGGGTGGAGTCAAAACTCAGGAGAGAGGCGGTAGTCGTCAGGCATCAGGCCTTAGGTTGCTATATTAGCGGCAATATCTTAATATATAACCTTTATAAACGTGCAAGTTAGTAACTTTTAAAAACCAAAAATATAAAAATACGTAGGGCATGAATTAGAAAAGATTGCTACGACCTTTATTTCGCTCTTGTTTGGCTGAATTTAGTTACTTCTTCCACTTACTTTAGTTAATTACTTTATAAACTGGAGGACGCGCATGCTTCCTTCTAATGGAGTAACATTTTTTTATTTCTTTTGATATACTTAGATTTCATGCTATTTTCATTTTTCTATGCTACCGGATATTTGAATCACTTACTTAGGCGAATAAATTGCTTTTCTTGAATAAATGGTGTAAAAAATTATTAATTTATATTAAAATTATTTTTATTGAGTAGACTTTTAATTATTGTGCAATTATGTCTCAATAACTAATTTGCAAGTACGGACTGCCCTAGATGTTCAAGTTGCCTAAATATAGCAATCCGACTTGAGTTGTGAAGTCACAAAATCCCTATTCTGACTCCTCCTGACGAAGTAGCGCCTCTCTGCTCATTTCATAACGGATGTACAAAAGTTGTGATGTCAAAGTTTCTTGAATATATGCTATTGGCTGGTTTTGTGGCGGTACTGGTCGTTGCCAGCTATTGGATTGGACAGCAGGCTTACTCCTGGATGCCACCGCAAGCAACCGCAGAAGCGCAGCGCGTGGACGACTTGTTTAGCTTCTTGACCTCGGTTGGAGCCTTCATCTTCCTTGGGTTGGTTGGCATGATGGTGTATTCGGTACTCTTCTATCGAGCATCCCTGTCAGATTTCAGCGAGGGGCATCCTGCTAGAAGCAGTACGAAGCTGGAAATTCTGTGGATGGGGGCTCCGACGCTACTGGTGTTGTGGATTGCTGCTCAAAATATCAATATTTATAATCAATTGAACATTTTAGGTCTCAAACAGGTAGTACAGCTTCCCCTGGAAACTGAACCGGCTTATGCTGCGGCAGGCAACGATAAGCCTGAACCTGCTGCTGAACAAATTGAGGTCATCGCCAAGCAATGGGTTTGGTCTTTCCGCTATCCAAACAATGTCACCAGTCATGAATTGCACTTGCCCGTGAATCAGCGCACTCAGCTAGATCTGCAAGCCGAGGACGTGCTTCAGGGTTTTTACGTCCCTGAGTTCCGCCTGAAACAAGACATCGTTCCTAGACGGAGCATAGCTCTTGTGGTTACACCCACTCGCGTGGGCAAATATCGGCTGAGAGATTCGCAATTTAGTGGCACTGACTTTGCCTCGATGGAGCCTACTTCCTAGTCGGTGAGGGAATTGAGTGGAGTCATCTCCACTTTGGACTCACGACAGGATTAGTCGGTGAAACATTTTACATCATCACAGGCTTCCACGGTCTGCATGTTACGAGTGGCATTATTTTACAGCTGATCATGCTTGTCCGTTCGTTCATTCCAGGCAATTACAACCAGGGTTATTTTGGGGTGAGGGCAACGACTCTATTCTGGCACTTTGTTGACGTGATTTGGGTCATCGTCTTCTCCCTTCTCTATTTCTGGCGAGCGTAGAAACTTGCTCGATTTTTGCAACAACGAGACGACCATTGGTGCTGAGAACGGTAATTGTCAGCGACTGTATAATTTATCTCTGATAATCGTATGCGGTAGTGTGATGGCAGCAAGACCAATAAAAAACAAACCAATTATTGCATTTAAATTTTCTGGAGATAAGTTTTTATTAAAGTGAGCTAAAAAGCAGTAAACTGTAATAAAAACTAATAGGGCAATGATGGTAAGTGGGATATATTGCAAATAAACATCAAGTAAATTAAATTTAAGGTTAGATTTTCTGATAAGTTGAAGTTGATCAAATGTAGACCCAAGTGAATGCCAAAGGCAAAAATAAACTCCAAATGATACCATCAATGGGGCTGTATAGAAAAGTATTGCCAGTACCGATAAATTTAAAGCCTCTCTCAATAATTCCTTGTTGTTAGCATATTTAAAAATAAATAGGGCGCTAATTATTAGAGAGTTTAAAAGAATGATTAATGCCAAAAAGTATTCCTTGTTATCTAGATTAACTATCCAGGTTATACCTAAAATATTTTCTAAAATTGCAATCACTTCTTTAGAGTTAGAAAGAATAGGTCCGAATACAACAAATAAACCCCAAGAAAAATAGATAAATGTTTTGAGGATTTTATTTTTAGGTAAAGATAAATAGTACAAATTTGATTGTCCCAAATGATAGGCGCTAATAACAATAAATATAATTAATGAAAAGGAGGGAAATAAATACCAAAAAAGGCTGTAAGCCAAAATAGCAACAATATAAAACAAGTAAAATTTTATTATTATGTTAATTAACGAAAGTTTGTCTGCGGATAAATACTTAAAAACAACATGATCTGTAGCTCCATGAGGAATACCAATAAAACAAATTAACCCGATTACCAAATACATCCCGTAACTGTTAATAAATGAGGGAAAACAAAAGGATAAAAAACTAATTAACAGGGTAATCGTTATTATAAAAAAATAAATTATGGGTGTTCTAAGACCTAGATGGTTCATTAGACTTATTGGATAAATTATACCGTCTTATCAGTAGATTTGGGTAGGGTGGGCATTGCCTACCCTACTACTGACAACGGCATGGGTAATTACGAATTACGAATTACGAATTGCTTAGTACCTTTCTCCCTCTGCCGGGTAATCTATCTTGAGCCGCACCGTCTGCACTCCCTCTTCCACTTTTACTTCGATCACCTGTGGTTCGCGATCTGCGGGAATGACACTGATTTGACCGCTGCGCTCAAGCCGGGCAACCTTTACCTGGCTTGGAGCCGATAAGTGCGCTTGGCTGCGTAGGGATGCCATCAGATCTGCTTGGCTGATATGGGCTTTGCTCATGTTCTTCGATTGAATCTCGCCATCCTGAATCAGGGTAAGCGGGTTCCCACTGATGAGCTTACTAAGGGGGGGAAAGTGACCGGCAATGAAAGCGAAGAGCCGATTCATAGCCACGAGCACACAACCCGCAACTAGTGACACCCATAATGATCCCGAACCATTTATAGCACGGCTTAACAGCGACCCGAAGGTGATACTAAGGACAACGTCGAAATCAGTGTACCTACCACCAAAGCGCCGATCACCAGCTAAGCGCATCATCGCTAGTGCCCCTAAATAGATGATGATCGCACGTAAGGTCATCTGCAAGAAAGTTAGATCCTTTGGCTCCACGCCCAGTCCCAGTACCGACATGAAATATCCTCATTTCTTTTGCTTTCTTTAATCATCATCTCTGGCATTGGCTGCTGCATCTAGGCGTGCTGAGCCCTCAGAAGAAAACTATGTCAACCCCCCAACCATTTCCTCAAAAAGTAATCCACGTCAAAAGGTCCGATCTTAACGGTTGATACTCGATCTTCATTAGGATTAGGATTGTTGGGAGCAATCTGATTGGCCATTTCACTGTACTTACGGGGATCACCTTCAGCTATTGGGCGCCCATGGTGCTTGTCGTGATAAAACTTCGCCATTATAAAGCGCCAATCAGGTGCGCCTGTCTTCTCTAGCTCTCTTTCGTAGTATTCTCTGCCGTAGCGGGGCGTAACCAAGTTAAAGGGACGACCCTCCATTCGTCTGCGCTGGTAGGGAACAATAAAGTCTCCAAAGGCTTGCCTGTACTCTTCAGAATCGATAATGGCATCGACAAAGCCATGAAAGCCTAGAGTCGAGGTCTGAACTGACCAGGCAATTTTTTCGTCTTTATTGTAGGCGGCACGACCCAACAGGCGTTTGAGGCAAACATCTACCAGTCGGTAGTTGTTATTAGTTGAAACCACTAGCTCATAGAAGCGCTCTGACTTTGCTAAGCCCCGGATGAAGTCCCGTACCGTAATCACCCGATTTTGTAGTTGGGACTCTAGACTCTTCTGACGGTTGAACTCAAGAGTCTCATGTTCACTAAAGACTTGGAAGTAGGCGGCCCGGAACAGCGGCTCAATCGAATTGGGAAATAGGAAATCTTCAAGCCGGTAAATGTATGGGGTATCTTCGTCATAGTCTGCAGGTCCAAAGCTGCGGACTCGAAAATTTTGAGTGGTTGGTCTGTACTCAAGTAATGGCAATGCCATATCAGAATCTCCTTTACAACTAGAAGTTAGAAAGCGCAGCTCAGGAGCTGTTAGACACCTCGCTGCGCTAGACTCAGTCAAGCATCCAACTGCACCGGCAGTGTTATTCTAAACAGGACACCAATTTTAATCGAAGTATCACCCCTCTACCTGGGTTAATTCGCCTACCCGCTGCAAGATCTCCCGGTCCCTCGTCAGATAGAAGCCATAGAACACCTTGGCCGTAATATCCAGGCACAGGGTGAGGATAGTTTCGATAGTCGAGCCATATATGCCCAACCCTTTGTTACCCAGGATCCAAACAACCGGGTACAGCCAGAAAAACACTGAGAATATAACCAGCGCTTGGGTGAACAATTTAGTTACGGTAGAATATTGTCTACGGGCTGACTTCAAGACTGGACCCAGGAGGAGAACGAAGATCGCAACTTCAAACATGCAGCTGACGATGTACCAGACCATTCTCTGACCGTAGGGAGATACAGCTGCAATAAAGCCGGAAATGATCATAGCAATGTCTGAGTAGATTATGGCTCTTTGTACGACGGGTCGTACCCCAGACAGTTTCGTCAGATCGTATAAAATGATTGGAGTAGTAACAACCCAGTCTGCGTAGCGGGCCCAATAAACGTGACGAGGTTGGGTTCCGCCAGTAATCTGCTCGCCGGGCAGATCGAGTTCTCCTTGATGTAGGGCCATGGCCAGATAGGAACAGGCCGCCCAGGATGTAATGATGAAGTTGTTAAGGTAGAACTCTTCCCACTTCTCTCGCTTGGCTGAACGAAATCCTAGACCAAAGATGCAAGCAGTGGCGGCTAGGAGACCACAACCAACCCAAAAAGCGATGTCCGCCGTCAACGTCTCCGTGGGGTTGAGACTCGTGTCTATTGGCGCAGTATGTGGCCCAGTCTGCGCCAATAAAATAGTGAGAAAGTGCCCTGACATATCCAGTGCCATTGACTGTAAACCTCATTATTCGCTGATGTGTACCAATGAATTAATCCCTAAATCTTTTTGTAAGCTCTAAGCCACGACTGGCAGATAAAGCAGAGTTAGGTGTAAATTTATCGCGCTTAGCTGAGTAGTATTTACCTAAACCCACTAGTGGGCGCAGTAGAATAATCGTCTACTAGCAACCGTTAACTCTTTTTTGCTCTCCTTAGAATTACTATAGGGCAATAGATGCGCGATCGCTTCTTTCTAATGAGGTAATGCTGTTTTCTTGCGATTGGAGTATAAAAATTTCACTCTCATTTCATAATTATATGAACCTTTATTTATTTGCATAAGGTTTATGCCTTCAGAGTACTCAAATATTTTGCTCTATTCGGTCGATTGCCAAAAAACTATAATGTTAGCTTTTCTACAATCATACTTAACACCAGTTAAGACCTATAGGAGATGCTTTCATCAGTTCTAGTGGGAGATCCTGAATTGGAAATCTATTAAATTTCTGCTACCAAAAAACTAAAGGCGTTCTATGCGGCTTCTATTAGTTGAAGATGAGCCAGACTTAGGTTTAGCTATCAAACGGGTTCTCACTCAGGAAGCATATATAGTTGACTGGGTACTCGACGGCACTGAGGCGTGGGGCTATCTAGAAAATCAGTGGGCACATTACACAATGGCTGTTTTCGATTGGATGCTGCCAGGATTATCAGGTTTAGAACTGTGTAAACGGCTGCGGACTCAAAATAATCCTCTGCCAGTCTTGATGTTGAGTGCTAAAGCTCGGATGGAAGAAAGGATTATTGGACTGGATGGCGGGGCTGATGATTATCTAGTGAAGCCATTTGGCATGGCAGAACTGCTAGCTCGGTTGCGGGCACTACGACGGCGATCGCCTCAATACCAACCCCGGCGACTCCAGGTAGGCAGTCTTACCCTAGATTATGGCAGTCGTACTGTTTCTTGTCAGTATCCAAGTGGTGACAAGCAGGTGATTCAACTGACAACCAAGGAATTCCAGCTTCTAGAATATTTTATGAAGCACCCCAACCAGATTGTCAGCCGAGAGCAGATTATGAATCAGCTGTGGGAAATTGGTGTAGAACCAATCAGTAATGTGGTGGCAGCTCAAATGCGCTTGCTCAGACGCAAGCTTGCCTTAGACAACAGCGACTCCCTGCTTGAAACCATCTATGGCATGGGTTATCGCCTCAACACTAATGTCTGGGGGAAGGATTAAAAGTGCTATTTAGGAGAAACTATGTTGTTGCAGTTGCAGGATTTTTTCAAAACTTGGACGATTATTCTTGCCTCTGGAGTGGAAGCAAGCGCCGGAGTGATTATCGGATTTGCCGCTATTGAAGCAACAATAAATGCGTTAATGCTTTTCTTGGTTCGCCGCCGTGCCCCAGAAGAAGCGAAAGAGGCTATCCGGCTTCGTCTGGGCAGATGGCTTGCGGTTGCTCTTGAATTTGAATTGGCAGCAGATATTCTTCGTACAGCAGTTGCCCCTACTTGGAATGAAATTGGACAGTTGGCAGCGATCGTTGTGTTGCGGACTGTCTTAAACTTCTTCCTGCAAAAGGAAATCGAAAAATCTGATCAGAGCCAATATGATGATAGAAAAAGCTATGTTCGCAAGTGACATTTTCCACTTCAGTGCCTGGATTATGCTCATCGAGCTGATTGGCGCATTCATAATCGTAGGTTATGTGCTATCGGCGCTCCGAAGCTTAATTCGTGACCATCAGAATCTTAAGCATGCACAGTTCCTAGTTGCCGAAGGTGCCCTTCTAGGTCTAAGTTTTAAGCTAGCTGGAACTCTCTTGAAAACAATTGAACTGCATACCTGGAAGCAGATATTGATCTTCAGTACCATTTTTTTACTAAGAACTATGCTTAAGAGGGTGTTTACTTGGGAAAAGAAGCGGCTTCAAGATGTGAAATACTGACTCTAAATTTTGCTACTGGGTATGTACTAAAAAGAGTTGGAGATAAAAATGAAATCAACGTGAAATCATAGTAATCCATTAGAAATAAACTTTTTTCCCCCATTAGAAAGAAGCGCTTTACTTTCCAATTTTTTAAAGTGAGATTAAGTCAGAGCAAAGGAACTCTAAAAACAAAGACTTAGCCATCAAAACTGCACTCAACTTTCGCAAGTAGGAGAATAGAGTCTATGTTGGACGCATTTGTCAGGGTAATTTCTCAAGCCGACGCTAAGGGTGAATTCCTCAGTAGGGCTCAGCTGGATGAGATTAGAAAGATGGTGAACGAAGGTGACCAGCGCCTGCATCTCGTCAACCACATCACCACCAACGCTCCCGACATTTATACCGATGCCACTCGCCGACTGTTCGACGAGCAATCCCAACTGATTCAACCCGGTGGCAACGCCTACACTAACCGTCGGGCTGCTGCTTGCCTGCGCGATATGGAAATAATCCTGCGTTACGTCACCTATGCCATGCTCGCTGGTGATTCCAGCGTGCTAGATGATCGCTGCCTGAACGGCTTGCGCGAAACTTATGAAAGTCTGGGTGTACCTGGTATTTCTGTGGCAACTGGTGTCCAGTTCATGAAGGATATATCGCTCAAGATTACCAATGGCTCAAACAATACCGCCCAAGGCGGTTCCAACGACCTGATGTCTGAACTGGCTAGCTACTTTGATCGCGCCTCGGCTGCCGTTGGCTAGGTGTATAGATGTGACAATTCACGTGCCGAAAACAATGCCCAAACATTAGGGAGATACCTCAAAGATGAAAACCCCGATTACCGAAGCGATCGCTAGTGCCGACACCCAAGGCCGTTTCCTCAGCAATGCTGAAATGGACAAAGTTACTGATCGGTATCAACGGGCTATTGCTGCTATGGAAGCTGTTGAGACTTTGACCGCAAGATCTGAACAGCTGATCAATGGTGCTGCCCAATCAGTATACCAAAAGTTTCCTTATACCACTCAAAAGCAAGGCCCCAATTACGCTTCTAATGAACGTGGCAGATTTAAGTGCTCCCGCGACATCGGTTACTACCTGCGCATAATCACTTATTGCCTGATTGTGGATGGTACGGGTCCGCTGGATGAGTACCTGCTTGCCGGGGTAGATGAAATTAATCGCTCCTTCGACTTGTCTAATAGCTGGTATGTCGAGGCGCTGAAATACATCCAGAACAACCATGGTTTAAGTGGTCAAGCTGCTGCACAAGCTAACTACTACATCAACTATGCAATTAACGCCCTGAGCTAGTCTGAAGAAAACTGAACTCTCATCGCAGCAGAACCGGCTGAGCGTCGATGGGGGTGCGAAAGAGCGTGTATGGTTTTTGGCGCAAGTCTTTGCCCTCCTGGTACTTCGCCTGACGGTGTAGCTGATTTGCCGTCACATAGAGGTAGCCATCGGTGGCGACTGACATTGTATCTGTCCACATCAGGCGCGGGTCATGCACGACGGTTTCCCACTCTCCTTTTGGAGAGCGGCGGAGAATCGCTTGATGTTCGTAGTTGGTGGCGTAGATATATCCGGCTGCGTCGGATTCCAGTCCATCTGCACCACCGCCCTTGTCGCCTTCGTCGATGACGGTTGCGGCAACGGCTTGATCGTCGAGTGAGCGATCCACCAGCGCATCGATGGCGACACTGTAAAGCCGCCGACTAATCAACGGACAGTAATACAAACGCGATCCATCAGCGCTAATAGCGATGCCGTCCGCGCCCATTTTTATAGGTTTCGTCGTTCCATTTGATTGACGTTCCATCAACGGCTGACCTTCGACGATCGGCAGACAATTGGACGGCGGCTCGGCTTTCGTAGAAGGATGATCGTGCAATTTGCGCCAGCTTTCACCGGATGCCAAATCCACGACAATAATTCCGTTTGCGCCTTGATCGGAAGAGTCGGTGATAAATGCCATTCCCTCAGTTGGGCGTCGCAGATCGAAGCGGATGTCATTCAGGTAGGTCGTAGGCAGGGCGACATCCTGCGGGAAGAGAATGGTTTTGATCACGCGATCGCTGGTCAAATCGACGCAAACGAGCTTGGGTCCACCGAACTGCGTTGGCTGAAACAGGGGACTGCCCGTATCGAGAATCCACAGGCGATCGGCAGGATCGACCACGACACTCTGCACGGACACAAGGGCTGCGGCAAGGTTGTCTGGCTGAGTTTGATTGAATGCCTGATTTGGATAAGCGACCGGCTTACCCTCGCGGATCTCAGCTACAGTGAACTCAACCTCATCGCCCCACTTTGGAAAATTGACGAAGATGCGCCCCTGATGGGATACTGTTACTCCTGTCAGCATTGCGCCATCAAAGTGAGCCACTGGCTCCAATGTGCCGACTGCCTCAACAGCAGGCAATTTCTGCGACTGACTAACCATTGGTACTGTCTCCCTTGCGATACTTCACGTCGTCCTTGAGCATCATAAGCCTCGTTGATTCAGTCCATCATTTGTTGGCTGACCCCGGTTCAGAGAGCTTGCGGTGCTGTTCCGCCGAGACTGTATCCGGCAAGATACTGCTGATAGTGCCCTGAATCTTCGTCTTGAGCGATTCAGCCAGCACACTGTCCTTGCCTGCCATCAGCGCTTCAAATCCCTGCTTGGCAACCTCGGCTGGATCATCCTTCTTGTCTGCGCCTGTCTTGGTGTCGTCCATGTCCGCGCGGTGAAAGAAGTTGGTTTCAGTTGGTCCGGGCATGAGTGCGGTAACGGTGACTCCCGTATCCTTCAACTCGTTGCGGATTGCCTCTGAAAAGGAGCGCACAAACGCTTTGGAGGCTGCGTAAACTGCCTCGAATGGTCCGGGCATCAGAGAGGCGATCGATGATGTGAACAAAATTTTGCCGCTGCCACGATCAACCATATCTTTCACTATCCGCTTGGCGAGATGCACAGTCGATTTGATGTTCAAGTCAATCAGATTGAGTTCTTCGTGCAAATCAGTCTTAACGAACTCGCCACCAACACCCACACCCGCGTTGATCGCGATCGCATCCACAGGTCGTCCAGCCGCTTGAATCTTGCTGTAGAGTGTTTCAACCCCGTCATAAGTTGCGAGGTCAGCCTGCACCATCTCGACCTTCGCCCCCAGTCCTTCGAACACTTGAGCAGCTTGGTTGATGCTTTCACCCGTAGAGGTCACTAACAGATCAAAACCGTTTTGAGCAAACTGTTTTGCGAGTTCGTGTCCGATGCCGCTAGAGGCACCTGTGACAACAGCCAGAGGTCGAGTTGATGAATTGTCCATGAGCGTTTCTCCTTTAGTTGTACTCTTTTTTCAAACTGTTGTACTCTTATTTCAAACTGTTGATCTCGTTGCTATTTCCTGATGTTTTTGTTGCTACGGTAAGTCCGCTCTGCCGGTAATTTCCCATAGCTTTGATCGGTAGCGTAGACACATTGAAATCAACAGGTTCGGCGCAGCCTGCATAAGTTGAAGCTTAAGCAGTTGAAAGCAACCCGTCCTCCGTCGTTGGAAGGATAATACCTGGGCTATTAAACGTCTAAAGGACTATTCAGTACTAAGTTCGACTGTAAAAATGATTACAAAAGCGCTAACCAGGTAAGGACACAGGTGGTTGAACGCCACTCACAGAGCTACTTTATCCGATTCGCTCCTTACAACAACGCATGGGGTCTCAGGTCAGGGCTTGCCGCATCTAAATTCCTCTATAACCAGCTGTTTAGACAATTTGTGCGATCGCACTCCCAATGCTGAAACCGGAGAAAATTCAAATAATTATATTACGCAATACGCCTAGACTTTCCACTTCTAACTCCACGACATCCCCTCGCTTAAGCCATCGATCTGACTCCAATCCACAGCCGCCTCCCACCGTGCCGGAGCCGATAAACTCGCCTGGGTACAAAGTTTCGTCCCTTGAGATGTAGGCGATGATTTCCTCGAAGGTAAAGTGCATGCTAGCGCTGTTGCCCCTTGACCACTCTTCGCCGTTGACCCTTGCACTCATAGTGAGGTTGTATGGCTCCGGAACTTGGTCTGGGGTGACTAGATAGGGACCAATAGCATTCCCAGTATCAAAGTCCTTCCCCTTAGCTGGACCGAGGGAACATCTCATCTCCCGCACTTGGATGTCGCGGGCGCTGAAATCGTTGTAGAGTGTGTAACCAGCAATGTGGTTGCGCGCCTCTGACTGAGTGATATTTCGTCCAGTCTTGCCAATAAATATGCCGAACTCCAATTCGTAGTCTAGTTTCTCTGTATAGCTGGGCCAATGTATTTCAGTATTTGTACCGACCACACTGAATGTATTTCCTTTGTAATACACGGGAAAATCATACCATACCTTGGGTGGACTGAATAATGGCCTTCCCCTCAACTTCTCCACCCAGGTGTCTAAATTAGCAAGCAGTGGTGAGCGCCACCGAACCACTGTGCGGGTTGCCTGGATCAGGTGCTGTTCAAACACCAGGCAGTCGCGAATGGAGCGTGGTCGCGGCACAGGAGAGAGCAACACGACTTGACTTAGCGGGTAAGTGGTTTCCGGTGGGCGTTGAGTACAGACAAAATCTCTTACATTTTCAGCTGCTTCCTGGGCTGCTTCCCCTGCATCTAGAAAAGCAAGCATGTCAGCAAAAAAAGGTTCAGGAGCGCCTGCCATGACCTGTCTGCCCGCTTGCAAATTCACAACGGTGTGGTCGTCATCTATTAACACCCCCAAGAGTGGAACAGCTAATCGGTCAGAATCAGGAACAAACGTCAGGAGTTTCATAGCTTGCTCAATCTTCTTGTGTAATCCCCACGACCCGAGCCGGTCCAGCAGAACCATTTTTGACCTTGAGCGGAAATGCTGCCACCTTGAAGCCATGGGGCGGTAGTTTGTCCAGATTGGTGAGCCGTTCCAGTTGGCAGTATTCCTTGTCGATGCCAACGAAATGAGCCGCCCAGAAAATATCGTTCCGCCCACTTGCTTTCGCCTGCTATGCTTGCACTGGCAGTGGGATATCCCAGCCCCAGGAGTCAATCCCCATGACTTTTACACCCCGATCAATCAGCCAGTGCGTCGCTTCCGCACTGACACCACATCCATGGGTGAAATACTCCGGCGTTCCCACTCGCTGGTCGTTCCCACTTTGGATTAGCACGATGTCAAATGGCTTGAGCCTATAGTTAATCTTTTCTAGAGCCAATTCGACATCCTCCACCATAATGGCCTCGCCATTTCCCTTATGGCGCATATCCAACACTACACCGTCGCAGTAACACCACTCCAAAGGAACCTGGTCAATTGTCTTAGCTGGCTTCCCCTCGGAAGTAGGTGCGTAGTGCCACGGTGCATCCATGTGAGTTGTGCCGTGAGTGGAGAGCTTAATCACATCATTAGCCCAACCGAGCCCGCCACGCAGGTAGTTCGGCGTAATTTTAAACAGCAACCAGATTGCAAACCGTCCGAACTTGTGATCCTGATAAGTGACCGAGTTACGTGCCCACCAGGGGGCCCAACTCTTGTCATTTTGCAGCGTCTCACTCAGATCAATTATGCACATTATCCGCTCCTAGAAACAGGTATACAAAAAATGGGAGCTAACAAAGCTCAAGGGAAACATCTGTATTGGGTTCTTTTCTCGAATCGAAAAAAAGAGGGCGAAAACTATACAACTGGGCGATGATTGCTGAACCGTTGCTAATTATTACCTCTAAAATTGGGTCTAAAGCAAAAACAATCCCTGCTAATACAACACCAATATTGGGGATGACGGCTATGGCAGTATTTGTGTAAACAATCTCCATTGCTTGTTTAGCAATGTCAATAGCGTGAGTTAAGCTCCTCAGGTCGTCATCCAAAAGGATCACATCAGCTGTTTCCCTTGCCAGATCACAGCCACCAGCAAACGAGACAGAGACATCAGCATAGGCAAGGGCTGCCACGTCATTGATGCCTTCCCCAACAAATACCACAGTCCTACCATCGTTACGTAGCCCACATATTATCTCGATTTTCTTTTTGGGGAGGACTTCCGCATAGGTATTGCTGAGGTTGAGCCCCAACTTACAGGCAACGTCATCTGCCACCCGTTGGTTATCACCAGTAAGCATATACGTATCTATCCCCTGACCCCACAGAGTTGCTATCACACTAGGTACTTCTGGGCGTACAGGGTCGGTGTACAAAATCACCCCTAGCAGCTCACCGTCCCTAGCAACATAGACGAGTGAGTTACTGCCCGAATTGATGTCTGGATATCGCCGATGGATCGGATCTAAATCAACTCCTTCTTGCTGCATTAAGCGATTACTGCCAACCATTATCTTTTGCCCATTGATCTGGGCAGCAATACCCATCCCAATCAGGTAGTCCCTTGTTTCACACTTTCGCGTCTGGACACCATTTTCCTTAGCGTAGCGTATAATGGCGCTTGCCACTGGATGAGTGTTGCCCTGCTCGGCTGATGCAGCCAAAGTAAGCACTACAGAGGGATCAGTCCCCTCATTAACAGTTTGGATTGCAACCACAACAGCATTCCCTTGGGTTAGAGTACCTGTCTTGTCAAACATGACGGTGTCAGTACGTGCTAGGACTTCCAGAGCGTGACCACTACGGATGTATACACCGTTACGAGCCGCGTAGGTCAGGGCTGCGAGAATAGTAGTCGGTAAAGCAACCCCAATGCCATTACTGAAATCGAGCTGGAGGGGTGCAAGCGCACGAGTGGTGTCGCCAGTCAGAGCAAAAATAGTAGCACTCAAGCACATGGTTGGCACAATCGCTATATTAGCAACTTTTGACGCATAGTTTTCTATGCGGGTATCATGGACAGGTGCCGCCTGCATCAATTGGACAGCCACTCCTACGCGAGTGTTGTGACCAGTCCGCTTGACCAAAACACACAGTTTGCCTTGGAGCACTTGGGTAGAAGCATGAACTACCTGACCCTCACAGCGGCAAACAAGCGTGGATTCACCAGTCAGTATGTGTTCGTCAATTAATGCTGTACCGCGAAGTACACGTCCACTCACAGGAATCATCTCACCAGGATAAACAATGACTCTATCGCCTATGCACACCTTTGTCAGAGGTAGCCGCCGTTCTTGTCCATCCTGTTCAACCCAGGCATACTGGTCTAGGCTATTCAGCAGATCCAGCGCCTGACGCTCCGCCATCCGGGCTGTTGTATCACGAAGGGCCTTACCCGACTCAATTAGGCTGAGCATCAACGCCGGGGCAACAAAATCCCCCTTTAGAGTGTTGATACTAATCCAGATAGCGTCGAGGATATCAGCATCAAGTTGGCGCTCATTGACAATAGCGTCGATCACTCTACTGAAAAAAGGTACGGCTGCGGCAGCAATTACTCCCCCAATCAGTAGGGTTGGGATTGGCAGTAAAAGTTGCTCAGCCAGGAGAGCAAGGCCCAGACTAAGGACGGGTAAACCCACACGTTCCCATTTTATCTCCGAGCCGAATTCAGTCTTTGTAAGTATTGTTTTTAGGGGAATCTCTGTAGTAGCCGCCTGTTGGATAGCAGTAAAAAGGTTTTCCTGAACTACAGCACTTGAAACTATACTGGCTTCATAATTGACGATGATCGAACTAGCTGCGGGATTGATGCGAACACTGGTAACAAAATCAAGAGACTCAACTAACCAATCTAGTTTGAGCGCATAGTCTGAATCATCTGTAAGTCGGGGGACACGGATACGGAAGCGCCCCACAGTAGTATGAACAACTTGGTAATCTATCTCTTTAGGTTGATTTTTTGTAGGAGCTTCAGTTCCTGTTGTCAATAGCATAATATTCTGCCCTTTAGACATCCAATAGTTCTTGATGCGGTATCAACGTAGAACCCCAGGAACAACAAATTATGCAGAATGACCAGACATTTTAGGATGTCTGGCGATATAGAAACATCAAAGACCAGAAAGATTATGCTAATGGTAGATGAAAATTAGGCAAGTTTACAACTAATTCTGGCTAGTTCGCCGTTATAGAGCCAGCTCCGGTATAGAATGTACCTTTACAGAATGGGCTCCTGCCATATATAATCAACAATTAAAAATTAGTCAGTGGATGTGAGCAATACATGGATTTGTTGAAACTGATTAGGAAAGCGGTACTACTAGCCGTAGGAACGGTAAGTTTAGTCATTGGTATCTTGGGTGTTATCCTTCCTATACTCCCTGGAACACCCTTTCTGATTGTGGCTTTTTTCTGCTTCAAAGCCTTGTTTGATATTGTTTAGTAAAGAAAAAGGGGCATCCCAAATTTTTTGCTTCTGTTATCATTGATCATTATGTGAATGGTTGGTTTTTGTGTTTTTTTTTGGAGATTGAGTACACATGGAAATACTTGAATTTTTGTTGTTTGAAGAGCCGTTGACTGCATTAGCGGTTGGTGTTGGCGTATTGTTTATTGCACCTGTCCTGGGTGTCGCGGGCGCTTTGGCGGGAAAAGACACTGCCGTGGGTGAGTCTCTATCAGAATCAAGTAAAAACCTAGCAAAGGCTGGCATACTTTGGGGCATGGATGTCTTCGACAAAACGCAAAGCGTTGTTGCTGAAGCAGGGGAGTCCTTTCAGGATTTGGTCGCTGAGGCGAGAGCGGACCGCGCTACTGCCAAGGCTAAAGCTCCACAAACACCTCCCCAAGAGGTAGTGATCAATTGAACCGGTAGTCCTTGGAAAACATTAGTCTTAACAAAGACTGATAACTTAGTTAGTTATCAGTCTTTAATCTAATAGGCCCAAAAGCATGAATCAGTGCTTCAACGAAGACTTGGGCAACGGTGTCATCCTGGAAGTGGTTAATCTTCCGGGAGGCACATTCTGTATGGGATCGCCCAGGTCTGAGTCAGGGCGGGATACTAATGAAGGGCCACAGCACCAGGTAACGATACTACCTTTGTCTATGGGTAAGTTCCCCGTCACCCAAGCTCAGTGGCGTGCTATTGCGGTTCTCCCCCGCGTCAACCGCTATCTAGATCCTGACTCATCTAACTTTAAGGGCACAGACCGACCTGTGGAACAGGTATCTTGGTATGACGCAGTGGAGTTTTGTGCCAGGCTTGCTAAAGTAACCGGACGGGACTATCGACTACCCAGTGAAGCGGAATGGGAATATGCTTGTCGTGCTGGGACGACTACACCGTTTCACTTTGGTGAGACAATCACCCCTGAATTAGCCAATTATGACGGTAACTATCCCTATGACTCTGGATCAAAGGGACAATACCGCAAACAAACAACCCCTGTTGGAAGTTTTCAGGTAGCCAACGCCTTTGGTTTGTATGATATGCACGGCAATGTCTGGGAATGGTGTGCTGACCCCTGGCACAAAAACTACCTGTTGGCACCCTCAGATGGTAGTGTCTGGGAGAATGGTTGTGATGATAATTATCGGCTACTGCGGGGTGGTTCGTGGTACTGCCTTCCTAAGCTCTGCCGTGCAACGCAACGTCACTGGGAGCAGCCTGACAACGGGGGCAGCGGCATCGGTTTTAGAGTGGTCTGTCCCTCCGTTTGCTCAGATAAAGAGGAGCGATTAGGGTTTTTCATTTAAAGCAGGGTATGAGTTATTCGATGCAGCGAGTCTGGCTGAAGTATCTTTCGCGGGGCTTAGCGCCATCGGAGCTTGAACACCAGTACCTAAAAGCGGACGCAGGCCATTTAGTTCTGCCAGGATGGCTGTACCATTGTTGATCACTACCGCCAGGACGGGGTCTAGAGTAAAGACAATGCCTGATATTAAAGCAGTGATATTGGGGACAGCCACAATGGCTGTATTTTGCCAAATAATCTCCATTGCTTGTTTAGCAATATGAATCGCGTGAGTTAGACCTCGCAGGTCATTCTCCATTAGCACCACATCAGCAGTTTCTCGGGCAATATCAGTTGCCCCAGCCAACGAAATCGACACGTCTGCATAGGCAAGCGCCGCTGAATCATTGATCCCATCCCCACAGAAGGCTACAGTCTTACCACTATCATGTAGCTCTTTCACCACCTCGACTTTGCGCTCTGGAAAGGCTTCCGCATAGATATTGTTGGGATTCATACCCAGCTCATGCGCCACACCAGTGGCAACTCGCTTGATATCACCGCTGAGCATATAGGAAGTGATGCCCATCGCACTCAGATCCGCGATCACACCGGCGCTTTCTGGACGTGGCGGGTCGCTGTACAAAATCACTCCCAGCAACAGCCCACTCCCTGCTACATAGACAAGGGAGTTACTACCCGATTTGATGTCTGGATATTGCTGATTAAAAGTATCTAAATCAATGCTCTCAAGATTCATCAGGCGATGAGAGCCGACTACAATCTTTTGCCCATTGATGGTGGCAACAACACCTAGTCCCACCCGGTACTCCCATTCTTCACACAAGAGTGTCCCGACACCAAGAGCCCTAGCGTGGCGGACAATTGCCTCCGCTACTGGATGAGTCAGACTTTGTTCTGCTGATGCTGCCAAACTTAGCACTTCCAAGGCGGGCATCCCGACATCAGTAGTTTTGATGCCAACAATCCCAGCGTGACCCTGAGTCAGGGTACCTGTTTTGTCAAAAACGACGGTGTCAATCTTGGAGAGGATTTCTATAGCGCGACCACTGCGAATGTACACACCATTACGCGCGGCGTAGGTCAAAGCTGACAGAATCGTCGTCGGCACAGAAATCCGAATGCCGGTGCCTAAGTCAAGAGTGATCAGTGCGGTCGCCCGATTCAAGTCGCCAGTAAACGCAAACACCGCACCACCGATCAGGAGCGTTGGCACCACTGCTTGATTAGCCACTGTGGCGGCATAGTTTTCCACTCGGGTGTCATGCACAGGTGCTGAGAGCATCAGCGACACAATCACTCCGGCGCGGGTGTTATTCCCAGTCCGCTCAACTTTGATCCATAAGTGACCATCGACTAGCAGAGTGGAAGCAAAGACTTCGTCGCCCTCTGATCTGGTCACAGGTACAGACTCACCGGTGAGTTTGTGCTGGTCTAGGAACCCAGTACCGCGCAGGATGATACCATCCACAGGAATCAAGTCCCCAGGATAAACAATGACTTTATCGCCTTCGACTATCTCTTTGACGAGGATTTGCACTTCAAGACCGTCTCGTTCCACCAAGGCATACTTGCCTAAGGAATCAAGCAGGTCTAGGGACGCACGTTCACTTCCACGGGCAGTCAAGTCACGAATGATCTCTCCTGATTCAACTAGGCCGAGCATAAACGCTGGGGGAAAATAATTCCCCTGGAGAGTTTGCAGACTAATCGCCAGGCCGTCGAGGAAATCGATGTTGAGTTGGCGCTGTTGTTGAATCGCATCGAGTGCTCGCTGGAATACCGGCACAGCTCCAGCAAAAATTACTGCAGCAATGACCACACCTGGAATCGGCACCCCAACTAAAGAAGCTAGTCCTAAAACTAGACCGAGTGAAGGTAGGCCTAAACGCTCCCAATAGTCGATTTCGTGACTGGATGGCTTCTCTTCTATAGATAGAGGGATATCGGCTAATGATGCCTGTTGAATAGCAATAAAAACCTGTGTCTGTAGTGTAGCGATCGCCTCCGGATTGGCTTCATGGTGATATTCGACAATTGCTGATCTGGCCGCCGGACTGATACGTATACTGGTAATAAAATCCAGCGACTCAACTAAGTACTTGAGTTTACCAGCATATTCTGGGTTCGATGCTAGTTTTGGTATACGGATACGAAAACGCCCCGGAATCCAGTGAACAACTTGGTAATGTACGTTTTCAACCTGAGTTTCAATTTGAGTTAATGGGCTATCTTCAGTAACTGTTATAACCACCGCTTCAGTCTTCACCAAAATCAGCCTCTCCTAGGATTCTTAGAAAAGTAGCTCAAAAGCATTGTTATTCCCAAGCCAAGGCCAGATGGTCTTGATCAGAATCGTCCGCTTGGGTTTTTAGAGTTATTTTGCTTCTCTTTAGCTCACTTTAGAGCGTTGGCGAGGCCAGCGCTTCTTTCTAATGGGGTAAAGATTGTTTCTTTCTTTGAGGCTATGACAATTTCACGCTGATTTCATTTTTTAAAACTATGGTACTAATTGTAACTCTAATTATTAGATTACTCTAAATCAAATTACCAATAGAGTTGACGACAAAGCCGATAATCACACTATAGAAAAAAAACGACACCATCTCATGTGCTAGAACTAGCCGCCGCAGGGGACGAGATGTGATCGAAACATCAGAAGTCTGAGAAGTCATGCTAATGGTAAAAGCAAAATACATAAAGTCCAAATAGTCGGGTAATTCATCAGTAGGGAAATCCAAGCCACCAATGTATCCTTTTCCATCTGGGTTCAAGCTATCATCGTTATAGTAGAAGCGGGCATAGTTCAGCGCAAATGTTGTGTGCGTCAGCAACCATGAGCTGATGATTGCCACTACGGAAAGCCCTACCTGCTCAAACATACCTTTGCCACTGGCTGCTAGCATTAACCCAATGGCAAATAAGCTAGCAAAGGCTGTAAAAACCACCAAGCCAAAAAGTGTCTTGGGGTTAGCTTCCCGACGTTGGGCGCGAGCGCGTGTCTGTTCAGGAGTGGCGTCGAGCATCATCAGCAAAATCAGCGTCAAGAAACAAATAACGCCTGCACTCCAGGTTGTGAGGATGCGATCTCTCCAAGGGATCGAAGATGGCAGGAGCAGGAAGACTAACCCAGCCAAGCCAATAGACAATATCCGACGGGGTACTGGCTCCAAATTCTTGAGCCAACTAAGTAAAGAGGCAGATCTCATCAGATTCTCACAATGTTAGGGTCAAGCCCCGTACCTCCAAGATAACTACTTTTGTCCGCTTGTTCTTCTATCTAGGGAATGGGTTAGTCTTAAGGAACTCTGTAATTATGAATACAAAAAAACTATAAGCGTTGTGCGCCGTGCAGTTCCACTAAGAAGCGGACGATCGCCAGTATCACCTCACTGGGGCTTAGCCAAAGGAACAACTCCAGCCATCGCCATGGGGTCTCGTTTGTGGGAACTATCTAGTTCTGAAAGACTAACAAATTAGTGTATTCTGGCAGAAATAACTGTCTTGATAATTGCAATCGAGGAGCTGTCGTTTATGAATATGCCCGGTCGCACCAATGTACAGGTGCAAAGAATTCGAGCTATTGGATTAACAGTGACAGACGTTGAACGAGCCAAGGATTTCTATGAGCAAGCACTCTCGTTTGAAACGGTTTCAGACATTACGGTTGCAGGAGAGGATTACAGCGACCTTGAAGGCGTCGCTGAGGCAAAAATTCGCATCGTCACTTTGCAGCTTGGAGATGAACTTATCGAGCTTTGGCAGTATCTCAACGTTGAGGGAAAACCCATACCTATCGATTCGCAAAGCAATGACCTGTGGTTTCAACATCTGGCAATCGTGGTCAGTGACATGGATCGCGCTTATGCTCACCTCCGCTTATTCCCTATTCACCCGATCTCGGTTGAGCCGCAGACCATACCGCCTAGCAATGAAGCATCTGCTTATGTACGAGCCTTCAAGTTCAAAGATCCTGATCGCCACGACTTAGAGCTAATATGGTTTCCTCCCGATAAAGGACAAGACAAGTGGCATCAGAAAACCGATCATTTGTTTTTAGGAATTGATCACAGTGCGCTCGTGGTTGCCAATACGGAGCAGAGCCTACAGTTTTACCGCGATCAACTCGGAATGCAGGTGAATGAAAGCAGTCTCAACTGGGGTGAAACGCAAGCTCGCCTCGATGGTTTACCAGAAGCCGAAGTTCGAGTTACAGCAGTGCGACCTGCCCAAGTCCCCGGTCCAGGTGTTGAACTGCTCGATTATATTGTTCCTGCAAATGGTCGGACAATGCCTAGTGATTGGAAAAGTTGCGATATTGCACACATGCAGCTCGAGCTAGTCGTCAACGACATTGAGCAGGCAGTAGATCTGCTACGGCAGAACGGGGTTCAGTTCGTCTCGCCGCGACTCGTGCAATCTAAAGACAGCTCCTGCCCTTACCGCCATTGCCTAGTCAAAGATCCTAACGGACACGCAGTGTTGCTGATCGGGGAATGATGGAAGTGAAATTGAGCGGCGTTGTCACAAGTCGCCGTTGGCGCGATCGCGTAGCGAGAGCACAAAGTACATACCAGGCGTTTAGTGCAGCGCTTGCCTCTTACCCCCATAAGATAGCGAGAGTAAACACAAAACCGGGTATAATGTTTTCCCCATCTATCTGCTTAGGGTTCTGGAGAACCTGCTTTGGTTGATTAGCCCTGTAGATTTCTACCTGTCGATCTTGGGGGTTGATCAGCCAACCTAAGCGCAAGCCACTGTCGATGTATTCCTGCATTTTCTGCTGCAACGGTTCGAGTGCATCGCTTTCGGAGCGTAACTCAATCACGAAATCAGGGCAAATAGGTGGAAATTTTTTTTGTTGCGCTGATGTAAGTTGATTCCATCTTTCCCAAGTAACCCATGCTGCATCAGGAGAACGATCAGCCCCGTTCGAAAGTTTGAAGCAAGTCGAGGAACTAAAGACCTTGCCCAGTTGTGTACGCCGATTCCAAAACACCAAATCTCCAATCAATTCTGCTTCACGGCTTCCCCCTTCCCCGCCTACGGGTGCCACAATCACTAACTCCCCTTGTGCAGTACGCTCAAACTTCAGTTCACGATGGTTCTGACACAATTCATAGAACTGGTCATCACTTAGATCAACAAAAGGCTTAAGGTTGAGAACGATTGCAGCCATTGCAGAAATTCAACAAGTTGACCTTGCTACTAATGATTGTAACGGCAGTCACCGGCGACAGATAACGCTTAACAGCATCACCGAGACTCTAAGCAGCTATCCAATGCAGTGTGGTGTTACGGTCGAAAAATGATAGCATCCAGCGAAAACGCACCCGGACCTAAAACCGCGATCGTAATCAGCACTAGGCAGTAAATAAATGCCTTTTCCCAACTCGGTGGTTCGCCTTGTCCTTTCGGACCCTTATACTGTTCGGGAGGAATTAAGTATGGATCTTGGGCGACAAATGGCAATCCTTGTGAGATTTCTAAAAACATCGCGAATGCCATTGAGCCTAGAATCGCCACGCTCCCTACTAGTGTGAGGAATCCACAAATGAGGCAAATTCCGCCGAGCAACATGGACAGTGCTGATAGAAAGCAAAGAAAGATAGGCATTTTCAGAGTACTAGCCCACTGTCGAAGATGCGTTATCTTTGGATAGCCGTGGAACAGGAATAACACGCCGAAGCCAACCCGAAGCAGTAAAAGCGCCACTCCTTGGAATCCGCCAGGAAACACATCATAGAGTGAACTTAGCAGGTGTGGGCCTAGCTTTGGGAGATTAAATGAAGCTAATAGAAAAGCGAACGCAAAGCCAGCAGCAAATTTGTAAATCATTGTCCTTCCAAGAGCGCGGTTGCAACGCCTGCGGCACGCGTTGCGCGTTGGCAAGACGTTTGGTGATTCTAAGTCTATCGATATGTCGCGGTTAATCGCGCCGTCAAGGCTGTTGCACACCACGGGTGTTGAGGTCGATGGCATACAAGGATTTGCCCGCCGCGATCAAGAGGCGATCGCGTTCCGGTCCACCAAAAGTGAGGTTGGCGCATATCTCCGGTACCAGGATTTTTCCCAAAAGGGTGCCGTCCGGCGCATACACCTGCACGCTGTCCTTAGAGCTAGTAAAAATGTTGCCGTGTTCGTCCACGCTCAAGCCGTCAGGTTGACCGGGATCAATCACCGCGAACACGCGACCGTTTGTTATATACCGACCATTTTCTACCGAGTACACGCGGATATGGTGTGGTCCCTGAGGGATGTTGAAGGCAGCGGTATCCGACACATACAGGAGGTATTCGTCTGGACTGAAGGCAAGTCCGTTGGGGCGCACCATGTCCGTCACGACAGCATCGATATCACCCGTCGCCGGGTCGAAGCGGTACACAAAACTTCCGGGTTGTTCCTGCTCGCCGCCGTAGCCCTGGTCTGGCTGAGTAATGCCGTAGGGCGGGTCAGTGAACCAGATCGTGCCGTCACGCTTCACCACCAAGTCATTCGGGCTGTTGAGGCGCAAGCCATGGTAACGGTCCACTAAAACCTGCCACTGACCGGAGTGCTCGCGTCGGATGATAGCGCGTTCACCCGACGAACACGCGACGAGACGGCCCTCCAAGTCGCGGTAATTACCGCTTTGATAGTCGGACGGGTTACGCAGAACGCTCACTCCATCACTGGCACTCCAGCGCAACAGGCGGTTGCCGTGAGCGTCGCTCCACACAACGCTGTCGTCTTCGTGGAAGTAAACGGGACCCTCGCTATGAACCGCGCCGTTGGCAACTTTCTGGAGTGAGGCACCTGGGCGCACGAGCGCACGCATGCGATCGTCATAGATCTCGATGGCTTCAGACATGGACATCTCCTGTGATTTAAATTGGTTGCTCAAAAGGCATTGTCAAGTTAACAACCAACTCGACCTCTCCCACTCGAAACTTGCCGGATAGCATTCCTCTGAAAAACTGATTCTCAAAGTTGCCAACATCCGTTCCATTCTCAATAAACAGGACTCGCTCAGCTTAACCTGACAATGCATTCAGTAATGAAGCCGGTTTGCCAGACAAATGAGTCATACGAATCTCCCGAAAAAATGAGTGCCAGTGATTACAAATGCATATTATACCTGATTTAATTAGATGCTTACAAAAATGAAATTGAGATGAGATCAGAGTCTCTCGTTAGGTTGAAATGAAACTAAGCCTTTAGATAGAAGTCATGACTGAGTTTAAAGTTTTACCCTAAGCACAATCATCTATCGTAAGATCTATATAGGCATTGTAAATTTAATAATCAACGCGACCTCTCCCACTCGAAACTTGCCGGTTAGCATCAACTGAAAAACTGATTTTCAAGCTTGCCATCATCGGTTCCATTCTCAATAAACAGGACGCACTCAGCTTAACTTGAAAATGCCCCAGTGACTGTTGCAAGGCGGAATAAGGCGCTCTGAATTGAACAAAAATAGTGAAGTGAGCGATATTAATTTTCTCTACTGGCTTAACGACTTGTTGTTCGCTCACAAAAAGTCAAAAAACTGATTTCAACTGAGGTATTGCAATGGTCAACATTACCGCAGCTAATCTTAGTGAAGCTGGTCTCCCCTCACTGCCTGCCGACAAACCCACTGGCTACTTAGAGTTGGTCACACTCTTCGATGATCCCATGCCTATAGGCGTTGTGGTATGGAAAACAGGACGAATTTTCATTTGCTTCCCCCGATTGGTTGCTGACGTAGAATTCACCGTTGCTTGATAAAGGCTAAAAGAATACCCCATTACTCAAGTGTGAGCCTTTCTAATGAACATCACTGAACACTACGACCTGATCATTATTGGTACGGGAGCGGGAGGAGGGACGCTGGCATATCGACTAGCACCCACAGGGAAAAAGATTCTCGTTTTGGAGCGGGGCGACTTTCTACCCAGAGAAAAAGCAAACTGGAGCGCTAAGGAAGTTTACCAAAAGGAACGCTATCACGCTGACGAAGACTGGTACGACAAAAACGGCAAGGCGTTTCGTCCGCAGACGGGCTACTGGGTAGGCGGGAATACCAAACTGTATGGAGCAGCCCTGCTGCGGCTGCGAGAGCGAGATTTTGACCAGGTGATCCACAAGGGCGGCATTTCTCCCGCTTGGGAACTGAAGTATCCGGACTTTGAGCCGTACTACACTCAGGCAGAGAAGCTGTATGACGTACACGGAGAGCGAGGGCTCGACCCAACCGAACCGCCTTGCAGTGCGCCATATCCCTATCTTCCGGTGAGTCATGAAAAAGACATGCAGGCGATCGCCGACGACATCCGCAACCTGGGCTACTACCCGTTCCATCTGCCGTTGGGAATGAAGCTGAATGAGGTTGATCGCACCTTAAGTCCCTGCATTCGCTGTGATACCTTTGACGGCTATCCCTGTCTTGTGCATGCAAAAGCCGATGCCGAGGTCAATGCCATTCGTCCCACCCGTGAGGCTTACCCTAACCTGACACTAATGACGAACGCCAAAGTCGTCAAGCTGCACACCAGCGCGTCTGGGCGAGAAGTGAGTGCAGTCGAAACTGATGTCAACGGCGAGTTGCATCACTTTTGTGCCGATATTGTTGTGGTTGCCTGTGGGAGTATCAACTCCGCTGCTCTGCTGCTGCTTAGTGCCAACGACAAACATCCCAATGGATTGGCGAACAGTTCCGATCAGGTGGGGCGCAATTTTATGAAGCATCAGGAGTTTGCGCTGTTGGGAATTCACCCCGAACCCAACCAGGCAGTGTTTCAAAAGACAATCGCCGTTAACGACTTTTACTGGGGCGAACCGGATTTTCCCTACCCAATGGGGATGGTGCAAAACACCGGGAATGTGCTATCTCATATGATTCCGGGGGAAGCTCCCCCTCTGCTCGCGCCATACGCGAAACTGATTCCGGACTTTGGACTCCACCAGATTGCTGAGCGCTCGGTGGGATGGTGGCTCCAAACTGAGGACTTACCCGACCCCAACAATCGCGTCAGTGTTGTCGGCGACAAGCTGCACCTAGATTACACCCTTAATAACACCGAAGCTGCCGAGCGCCTGCTTCATCGCTGGACATCAGTCTTGAAATCTCTCGAGGGAAAAGCGATGCATGTCATTCCCTTCGGCCTTTATCCGCGCAATCAGATTCCAGTGCAAGCCGTGGGGCATCAATGTGGTACTTGCCGCTTTGGGAGCGATTCCAAAACCTCGGTGCTGAATCTCAACTGCCGCACACACGATGTGGATAACCTTTATGTCGTTGATAGTAGCTTCTTCCCCTCAAATGCCGGAGTCAACCCGACGCTGACGATCATGGCAAATGCGTTGCGCGTTGGCGATCATCTGGCTGAACAATTGAAATAAGATGGTTATTGGTTCATTGGTGATTATTTGTTTGGATAGGACAAAGGACGAACACTATGACGAACGATGAACAGATTCTTAAACTCCAGGATAAACCACAGGAGGAACTTCAACATCCCGCCTCAGAATCGACAGATTCTCATCCCCTTGCCACAAGTCTAGGTGCCGTAGGAGGTGGAGTAGCAGGAGCCGCATTGGGTCGCTCCATTATTGGTGGAAAAGTCGGTGCCGCTATCGGTGGGATTGCCGGGGCAATTGTAGGCGGCATCGTAGGCAATACTATGGCCGAAACCACTGAAGAAGTGATCGACCTCGTTCAGCCGAGTGGGCTAGGTTTAGGTGCAGATACCAAAGCGGTCTTACTGCCCCGTCACTACTCTTGGGAAGAACTACAGGCGCTATCAAAACCTCAGGACTTACGATCTTAGACTGACACGCAGACACTCCCTAATCCGGGCTCTTTGTATCTGGAGTTACATAAGCTTAACAACGAAAAAGCTCTTTTCGTGAACTTAGAAAACTAATCAGGTGTTCGTGATGGCAAAAGAACAAGAAGACCTAATGAAGATTGGATTCATCGGTATGGGGCAATTGGGCAGTTGCATGGCGCTCCGATTGCTAGAGGTCGGCGGCTATCCGCTCAGCGTGTTTGATCGCAAACCAGAAAAAATGCAACCGCTCGCGCAACGGGGTGCTAAGACTACTAGACATCTCCGAAAACTATCAAATCTGCTTTGTGACTAGCTTTTAAGCTGCAAGTACAAGCCTGATAGATCAGCTAGCTTACACGGTAGAATAAGGCTTTCATATATTTGTTGTTGCTAACAGGAC
>JAABUX010001644.1_pt1 | contig 33256 bp, 33 predicted proteins | sample 5561851 | NCBI WGS metagenome assembly JAABUX01 (sample SAMN10711883, study PRJNA513361) | rock metagenome | isolation source: Antarctica rocks | place: Antarctica: Victoria Land, Richard Nunatak red sandstone | collected 2016-01-03
TCTTCGGAATCGTTCGTGAAGTTGGCGATGATCCGGATGATGCTCAACCGGCTCGAACCGAAGGGGACCGACGCCGAGTTTCACTACCGCCAAACCGCGTGACATACCTTGTGGGACAGATTCTAAGTTCACAGTAGAAGGATTATTACTAATAGACGAATGTTACTCACCAAATGACCAGGTGGTGTGTCTCCATCCAACTAAGTGTTATTAGCGTTCGTCCTGGATTTGGGTGGTACGGGTTCGGTACACCAACCCCGTGTGGCTCGGTTTGACCCCTTGACGCCGACGCGGTTTCGGCTCGATCCCCACGAGGTTGGAGACCGAACCCGTCCCATCCGGCCCGGGGCGATGATCAAGTCTTTGTGACTCGCGAAACGTGGGTCGGCGAGTGGGTCCGAGTCGGCGACCATCGCTCACCGGCGAATCCGGCGCGAGTCCGAAAAGCTCCTGGACAAGCTATCATGCCAGGCGAGTGGAGCGCTTACCAGATTCAGATGGAGGGCAAGTTTACCCTTCTCCCTTGTGAATTGGTCGATGCGTCGTTAGGGTGATTGGGTCGACCGAAATGCATGTCCGGATCTACGCGGAATGATGTCCCAGTCCGGACGCATCGAACCCAGGGGTCGGCATCCGCCTCGACCTCCGGCAAGGAGGGGCGTTGTCATTTGCCGTTGCGAGGAGTTGTCGATGCTCGATTCCTGTACCTGCACGCAAGAACAAATGGAGTCGCCGGCCTTTCAAGAATGGTACAGCCAACTTGCTCTACCACCGGGTCGACTGCATCGGAAGTATTGGGAATGGTGTTATCTCTGCCAAGCCCTTTCCGAACGCGGCATGTTGCGGGACGGGCGGCGGGGTCTGGGTTTCGCGGTCGGCAAGGAACCCCTGACGGCGTTGTTCGCCCGTCAGGGCTGCGAGATTGTCGCATCGGATCTCGACCAGGCCAAGGCTCGCGATCAAGGTTGGACGGAGACCGACGAGCACGCCAACCAACTGGACGATCTGAATCAGAAGGACATCTGCCCCCCCGAGCGATTTCGGGAGCGGGTCAAGTTCCGTGTTGTCGACATGAACAGGTTGCCGGCCGACCTGAATGGGTTTGATTTCGTTTGGTCATCTTGTTCGTTTGAGCACCTGGGCAGCATTCATGCCGGCCATCGATTTATCTTGAACATGACGCGGTGCCTCCGTCCGGGCGGAGTGGCGATCCACACCACGGAATTCAATGTGTCCTCGAACACCGACACTTGGACCAGCGGTCTGAGCGTGATCTTTCGACAGCTCGACTTGCTCAAGATGAAAGAGTTGCTCGAATCATTGGGTCATCAGGTCGCTCCATTCAATTTCTCGACAGGTCATGGGACTGCCGATCAACATGTCGACCAGCCGCCCTATGGGCAACATCCTCACCTCAAGTTGCAGCTCGGCCCTTACGTCTCGACATCGATCGGGATCATCGTCACGGCGGGCGAGCAACCGAACTGGCTGCGTCGGCAGTGGGCCTCAGTCCGCACGCCTCCGACAGACACGGACCTCAGGGTGCGCATCCCGCGAGGGCTGCGTCGGCGGTTAGCCCGATTCCGCACGCTTCCGACTTGACGACCCGGCATGAGAGGTGTGTCAGACCATTCCGATCGAGGTGAAAGCGGTGTAGGTCACCGGATTATTCGGGTCGCCCGACGCGCTGGCCTGGCTGACATAGACTTGGCCGAGAGCATCGGCCAGGAAGATGTTGTTCATGGGGTCGTTGGGAGACGTGGCCAGGGACCGACCGACTTTGCTCCCGGTCAGTGTACTGAAGTTGATCGGAGATGGTCCACTGGCGGTGATGGTCTCGGAATAAACGCCGTTGTTACCCGACGGAACGAGCAGGAGGTAGGCGACCGCCGATGCCGCATTGACGGTTAGCGGCACGAAGTCGATTGCGGTCAAGTAGGAACTTCCCGTCCCCGTACTGAACATCGGGGGAGAGTTGAGCACGACGTAATTGCCCAGAGAGCTTGGGGGGGGCGTCGACCCGTCGAGAGACAGACTGACCGCCCGGAAGCCGTTCGGAGTGATCCCAGCCACGACCGGGGCGCCATCCGGGGTCGTGCTGGCAACCACCTTGCTTAAAACGAAGTCACCCGTCAATGTCCAGCTCGACGGCCTGGGAGTGGTGGTCCCCTGCGAGGGCGGCGTGTAGAGGTTGGCGTATGCGTAGCTTTGCGTGTTGGTCAGGGCCGCGATCAGGACTTGCGATCCCAGCGGTTTGACCGAGAACGATGTCGCCGCCAGTCCATCCAGAGCGGTGAACGTCGCCTGCGTCGGGTCGGCACTCTGGCTCGTCGGGGTCGAGGCCGCGATGACGCCGTTGACTCCCAGCGCGAAGACGGTCGCGCCGGCGGTCGCGGACGCGCCCGTCGGCGTCGCCGCGGCGATCGAGGTCGCGACGTCGGTGCCGACTTGCTTCCAACCCGTCCAAGCGTGGGGGTTGGCCGAGTCCCCCGTGGCGAAGTACTGGTTCTCGAAGATATTGCTCTGCTGTCCGGTCAGGGCAAACACGGCGAAGCCGTTCGGTTCTTGGGACACGGCAACCGAGGTCGCGGCCACACCACCAAGCTTCGCGAAGCTGGTATAGCTCGGGGTTGGATTCGACCCCGAGCCACTGCTGGTCTTGATGCTGACCTCGGGTGTGCCGTCGCTGGCGAGCGAAACCACCATCGGCAAACCGTTCGGGCCGAGATCCGAGACGATCGGGTGGTACGCCCGGGTCGTCAGGTCGAACCAGCCGCCATACGAGTTGTAGTTCAGGGTGTAACCCGGAAAGCGCAGCGCCGCGTGAGACGGGAGATGGCTGACGTCGATCGTCCCCTTGGTATCGATCGCCAGGAGATCCGATCCGCCATCTCGGGTCGGGGTCGTCGCCATCGTGGTCGCGGTGAAACCGGGGAATAAGTAGGGCGATCCCGCCGCAGTCAGCGAAGACCACCCGGTATCGTTCAACGAGTCGGGCGATGATAAGCCGGTCGCCGTGATCTGATCCTGAAGAATTTCGCCCGAGCTTGTGAGAGCGTAAACGGTCAGGTAACCGTTGGACACGATCGCCGACGAGGAGACGACCCGCTTGTTCGGCGAGTCGAAGGTATAGGTGGTCGAGTCGGGGGCCTGGGAAAATCGGTTGGGCGTCAACGAGTCGTTGTACAAGCCGCCATCGGTCCCGACCGCGAACAAGAAGATCGCCCCGGCCGGGTTGTAGTTGGTCCCGAGAGCTGTCAGATTGAAGCCGGGGGTCAGGTTGACCGAGGTCGCGACGAAGTTGCCGTCTTGTTTCCAGCCCGCCCCCTGGACCGAGTTGCCCGAAAGCGAGAGGGTCACCCTGTTGCCCTCGACATAACTTTGCGGGCCGCCGAGCGCCGCGACGTCGTAGGTGCCTCCGCCGGTGCCGAGGACGCTGATCGACGCCGCCGAGAAGCCGGGCAACGGCTGGAAGCTCGCAAATCCGGTCGCGGCGGTGGTCGACGGATCGCCGGGGGCGACGTACACCTGGGCGTCGGCGCCGATCGCGAAGAGGGCGGCGGTCGACGTGGCGTTGTCCGCCGCCTCGACCGAGGTCGCCACGAAGGTGCCGAACTGTTGCCAGCCGGTCCAGGCGACCGGGTCGGCGGGGTTTCCGGTGGCGGTGTATCGGTCGACATACAGGTAGCTTTCCGGGCCGGTCATCGCGACCACGGCGGGGTCGCCGTTGGGAAAGGTGAACGCGGTGATCGACGAGGCGCTCAGGCCCGACAAGGTCTGGTAGCCACTGTACTGGAACGGCGTGGTGATGTTGTTGGTCGGACGCTCTTGATTCGCCACCACGGAGGCGTCGGACCGGATCGCGAAGTCAACCGCGTTGCCCGAGCCATCCACCGTGCTTGCCAGAAGCGAAGCCGTCAACAATTGCCGACCTTCGAGCGACTCCAGGCCGAGGCGGAGTCGACTGCGTTTGCGATCACGACTTGACCGTACCGGCCGGTTTCCAAAGAAGCTCATTGCGAAGACCTCGTTGCGGCAACGAAGGGGGATCAGCCCGGGTGCCTTCGGATTAGTCGAAGCGTCTGATGCCTGGTAGGGGAGCATAGAACATAAATCTCACCTGGGCACACTATTGAAGGTGGAGAAGGTGGTGTCAATTGACTTCACTTTTCGAGCTTTTCGGACTTCCTGTAAGTCACCTAGTGTCACCCGGCCGGGGCGAAGTGGCCGAGGGCTCGACCCGCTTGAGGACCGCCGCCGCCAGGTGGCCGCCGAAGCCGAGCGAGAGTTTCAGGGCGGCGGGGATGGCGAGGGATCGCCCTTGGTGCGGGGTTCCGTCGAGGTCGCAGGCGGGGTCGGGGTCGTCGAGGTTCAGGGTCGGCGGCGCGAACCCGTCGAGGACCGACAGGGCGGTGATCGCCAGCTCGACCGAACCCGCCGCGCCGAGGAGGTGGCCCACCTGCGCCTTGTTGGTCGAGCAGGCCAGGCGGTCGCTCCAAGCTCCGAAAACTCGGCGGATCGCCCGGCATTCGAGCGGGTCGTTCGGCCCGGTCGCCGTGCCGTGGACGTTGACGGCGGCGATCTGCTCGGGGTCGACCGAGGCGTCGCGGAGCGCCCGGGCGATCAATTTGGCGAAGCTGGTCGGGTCGGGGTCGAGCCCGGTCTCGTGGAAGGCGTCGGACCCGATCGCGCCTCCGGCCAGCTCGGCGTAGGCGGTCCCGCCTCGGTCCCGGACCGCCCCCATGCGTTCCAGGACCAGGATCGCCCCCCCTTCCCCGACCAGGAAGCCCGACCGATCGCGGCTCCAGGGGCGGACGGCTTGATTTGGGGAGCCGTCGACCCTGGCCAAGACTTTCATCCGCCGAAACGCCCCCAGAACCAAAGGTTCGAGCGAAGCGTCGACCGATCCCGCCAGGACCACGTCGCAAACCCCCCGGCGGATCAGGTCCAGCCCCTGCAAGGCCGCGACCAGGCCGGTGGCGCATGCGGCGATCGGGGCGACGCTCGGGCCTCGCCAGCCATATTTCCCGGAGATCGCCGACGCCCCCGCACTCGGCCAGGCCCGGCCCCAGGCTTCGGCGAGGGCCTGGTCGTCGCCGCCGGAACGGGTTAACCGTTCCGTCCGGGCCAGACCTCGAAGCCCCCCTTTGCTCAACCCGACCAGCACCCCGACGCGGTCGCGGTCGAGCTTGCCGCCGAGGAATCCCGAATCGAGCACCGCCTCGGCGACGACCTGGTCGAGCAGGCCCAGGGCGGGTTCCGGGTGATCCGACCAAGGCCCAGCCTGGAGGGGAAACCCGGCGAAACCGGGTCCCAAGCCGGGCCGGTCGAGCCAGGTCGCGCCCGATCGACCCGCTCGGATTCCGGCCCAGGTCGCGGCCCGGGTCGCACCGAGCGCGGTGGCCAGGCCGATCCCGGAGATGACCACGGCCTGGTTGGGGTCGCGGTCGATACTCATGGGGGCAGTCTTACCAATCCCGGAAATTCATATCGGATCGCAAATCGCAAAGGAAAGTTAATCCGATCAATGCTTTGCAATTTGCAATCCTGCAATTTGCCATGCGGACGGCTTCTGGGAACCGTATCAGACCTCGGCCAGGACTTCGCCGACGGCGGTGACCGTCGCCGGTTTCGGGATCAGGCCGAGGTGGTCGAAGAGTTGGCGGTCGCGGTCGACGCCGGGGTTGGGCGTGGTCAAAAGCTTGTCGCCGGCGAAGATCGAGTTGGCCCCGGCGAGGAAGCACAAGGCCTGGTCCGACTCGGTCATCCCGTTCCGACCGGCGGACAGGCGGACCATCGACCTCGGCATGGTGATCCGGGCCGTGGCGATCGTCCGGACCATGTCCCAGATCGAGACGTCGGGGCGGTCGGCCAAAGGCGTCCCCTCGACGGCGACCAAGGCGTTGATCGGCACCGACTCGGGCGGCTCGGGGAGGTTGGCCAGGGTGTGGATCAGGGCGATCCGGTCGTCGTCCGACTCACCCATCCCGACGATCCCGCCGCAGCAAACCGTGATCCCGGCCTTGCGGACGTTGCTCAGGGTGTCGAGCCGGTCGCGATACGTCCGGGTCCGGATGATCCGGTCGTAGAAGGCTTCGGACGAGTCGAGGTTGTGGTTATAGGCATCCAGCCCGGCGGCTTTCATCCGGGTGGCCTGATCCTCGGTGACCATCCCCAAGGTGGCGCAGGCTTCGAGGCCCAGGTCCTTGACCCCTCGGATCATGGCGAGGACCTGGTCGAACTGGCGGTTGTCCTTGACCTCGCGCCACGCGGCCCCCATGCAGAATCGGGACGCTCCCGAATCCTTGGCGCGCCGGGCCGCTTCGAGGACGGCGTCGACATCCATCAAAGGCTCGGCGTTGACGCCCGTGTGGTGGCGGGCGGCCTGCGGGCAATAGCCGCAGTCCTCGGGGCAGCCCCCGGTCTTCACCGAGAGGAGAACGCAGACCTGGACCTCCGACGGGTTGTGGTGGCGACGGTGGACCTCGCCCGCCCGGTGGATCAGTTCGAGGACCGGGGTCCGGTAGGTCGAGGCCACCTCGTCGAGACTGGGTCGGGGCCGGCTTGGGTCGTCGCTCATCCAATTCCTCTCGTCGAACGGGGCACGCCATCGCTTCGCTTCAGGACCTCGAAAACTTAACCCCTTCGGGCCGACTTGCATAGGATGAACATTGCCAGTCCGCCGAGGCCCGCCGTGAGGATGTAAGCGAATAGGCCGATCTCGGGGCCGTCCTCGCTCGGGTCGCGGGCCGGGACGTCGAAGAAGCCGTCGGTGACTTCCTTCTGCTTCTCGGCCTTGGGTGCCTGGGCGTGCGCCGGGGTGACGGCCAGGCTGGAAGCGCCCAGGATCAAAGCGAAAGTCGGGATCAGGCCGAGGCGAAGTTGGCGGCGGAAGAATGCGGACATCGATCATGCTCCGGTAAGGGGTCGCGGTCGCCGGGGGGCTTCCGCCGTCATGGGTAGCCATTCTACCAGGGGTCGGACTCTGCGACGAAACGCGGCCCGGGCCATCGCGACGGCTTTCCAGGCGGGGCCTCTCGACCGGAGGTGGGCGACGTAGTCGTCGAGCCCGACCGCCCAGAACCGATAAGCCAGGCCCCGAAACGGGTAGGAACCATCGCCGACCGGCAGGCCGAACTCGGGCAGAGGCTCGGCATAGACGAAAGCCAGGATCGCCCGGAACCCAGGCCCGAACGCTTCTTGCCAGCGAGCCAGGCCGTCGAGGTCGTCGGTGGTGACCCAGTTCTCCCAAGGGCGGCGCCCCTGGTTGTTCTTGCCTCGCTTTCCCTTCACCTCAACCACGAGGTTGAGCCCACATCGAGGATACAGCAAGAAGTCGGGATTTTTGATCCCCTCGTCCCCAAAAAGCGCACGTTTCGCCTCGTCGACCGCCACGCAGGGGATGCGGATCGAGCGGATATACGCCTCGAACGCCGCTTCGTAGTGGTTCGACCGGATCGCCATGATTGCGTCTTCCGTCAAAGCGGGGTGATCACGGTGATCGCCGGTTCGAGGCGCTTGACCCGTCGAGGAGGGAGGATCGACTCGGCATATTCCCAGATTTGCTCGGGCGTCTCGAAGACTTTCTCGAAGATCCAATCGTTGTCGTACTCGCACTCGTCGGTCGTGTACTCGCGGCAAATCTTCGGTCGGTTCCAGTAGATCTGGCAGCGGTCTTCGCTCGTCAGGTAATTGCAGCGCGTCATCACGACGAGGAACCAGGTCTCTTTTTCGACGTAGACCAAGGTTTGCCCATGCGCGAGGTACCAGCGGATCGCGTCGTAGTCGTCCCACCCTTCGGGCGTCTCGATCGGCAATGAGAAGTAACGGCAGCACCGCCCTTCGCAATGGTCGCAAAGGCAGTCCCCCTTGGGGATCTCCGAGCGAGGCAGCACGTTTTTGAGCCGAGGAGGCGGCGAAAGGGTCGTCGCGGATCGCTTGCGGGTCGCCAACGGGCTGTCCTCGGGAAGGTGGATCGGGGTTGGCCTTATCGTATCGCCAAAGCGCACGCTTGGCCAGCATGTTGCCCCGAAGCATCCTTGGAAGCGAGACAGGTCGTCCCTGATGTGGGTCTTGCACTGCGATCTCGATGAGCCAGAGCGACTTGCGTCGTCAAGATCCATGATTACCGATCGGATGGAACTGTGCAACACTGGTCAGCCACGATCGACTCGTAGAAATAGAGGGAATTATGATCCCCTTGATTTCCCCCGATGAAAGAGTTAGGGTCGTTCAATCGAAATGCATCTGCGCTGATCACGCATGTGTGGGAGCTACAATTGTGAAGCGATTCAGTCTCGGCTCCCTCATGCTCTTGGTTGTAACCATCGCCTTATGGGCCGCCCTGATGATTCGAACCCGGCAAGCAGCCCGCCGCGAGTTGGTGCTCAAGGCGGAGCTAGTTGCCACCAATCACGAATTGGTCGTTGCTGAGGAATCACGTCGGAATGTAGAGGCATATTTGAAGCAAGTTAAGTCGACTAAGGGTAATGCTGCTGCTAAGTGACTCATCCGGCAAGTCCCCTGATTTCTGGAACGGCGGCGACGTCCGGCTGCGGTCGGGAGCGATGATGGCGTCTAATTTCGCCAAGCCTGGCGGATCGTTCGCAGGTGTTCATCCGAGGTCCCACAGCAACCCCCGAGCAGGCCGGTCCCGACGGAAGCGAGCCGGGCTGCGATCCGCCCGAAGTCGTCGGTCGTCAAGGGGCGATCCGGCGGTCCGGTCGAGGGTTTGAGCCAGAAAATCCCGTCCCCGGCGGCTTGGAGTTCGTCGATCAGGCGGAAGGCGAGGTCGAGGTCGGCGAAGCAGTTCGCGCCGACGATCGAGGCCCCTTCGTCGATCAGGCGATGGGCGGTGGCGACGATCGGGTCGGGCCAGGCGAACAAGCCGACCAGGATCGGGATGTTGACCGTCTTCAAGGAGCGGAGGGCTTGGACCGCCTGCTCGACTTGGAAGGTTTCCAACACCAGGGCGTCCACGCCGGCTTCGACGAGGATGTCAGCCTGCTCGCGGAGGGAGGCTTCGACGGTCGCCGTCGGCCCGATCGACCCGACGACGAACCGACCCGGCCCTGCGGCGATCCGGGCCAGGATTGCGGCCTTCCAGAGGATCGGGCCAACAGACCTCCGGGGCCCGAACCGATCGAGCCAGGATCGGTTCGCCCCGAAGGTATTGGTGGAGACCGCCTCGGCCCCGGCATCGAAGTCGAGGCGGTGGATTCCGAGGATACGTTCGGGATATTTGAGATTCCAGAGGCAAGGGTCGTCCGAGGCTACGTCGAGGCCCGCCGCGATCAGCCGGGTTCCCATCGCGGCGTCGAGGAGCATCGGGCCGCGTCGGGCGCGATTTAGGAACCGGCTAATCACGGACCTTCGACCGGTTCCTGAGCTTGGAGCTGACCTGGATCAAGAACCGCTGCTCGTCGTCGGTGAGCGAGGCTTTGCCGTGCTGGTGGAGCTTGTCGAGGATCTCGTCCATCCGGGATTCCTCGGCGGCCTGGCGTTCGGCCCGCCGCTGGAGCCTTTGCTCCGACCGCCGCCTCCGCCAGCGCTTGATCGCGCTTTCGCGGATCGGACGGACCTTGGCGGTGTTGGCTTCGAGGCTGGTATAGCCTTCGGAGAAGTCGTAGCCGAAGACGCCGTCCTCGAAGAAGCCCCCCTCTTCGAGCATCCTCGACTCGGTCCGGACGATCAATTCGATCAGGATGGCCAGGACAAACAAGGTCAAGCCCACGTTGAACGGGCCGATGATGATCTTGACCAGGCCGACCAGCGTCAAGATCCCGGCGAACCCTCGGGCGGTCCACTGGGCGTAGGGGTTGTCGCGGGTCAACCCGATCGACGACCGGGCCAGGACGACCCGGAGGATGCGACCCCCGTCGAGCGGCAAGGCCGGGATCAGGTTGGCGAGGAAGATCACCCAGTTGAGGTAGCCGAACCAGCCGACCCACCAGAGCGGTCGGAGGACGGGGACTTGCAGGCCCGCCGTCTCCATCATGACCGGCGACCCCGAGTCGACGATCCCCAACGCGCCTCCCGAGTAGCCGAACGGGTTGAAGATCATCGAGGTTCCCGCCATCGCCAGGACGACGGCGGTGAAGATCGCCAGGGTTCCGCTGGTCAAAAGCCCGGCAGCGGCGACGGCCACGCTGTCCGACGACCGGGCGGGGCCGGGGATGACGAAGTTTCCCAACGGCCAGAGCCGGATATCTTCGACCTCGACGTCATGGAACCGGGCCATCAGGGCATGCCCGATTTCGTGGAGGGCGAGGACGACAAAGAGCAAGAACAACCAGCAAAACGTCGGGACGATCGCGTGGTTCACGCCGATGGCCGCCGTGAGCAGCCGCCCCAGCGCGAAAAAGACCAGGAAGTAATGGACCCGAATCTGGACCCCGAACCATCGGCCCAGGTCGATCGACCAAGTGAGAACATCCGTCATGGCAGGCCACCCGTGTCGAGGTGCGGACAACGGTCCAGGGCGTGGCTTCATCCTCTCGATCCCTTATGGTAGCAACGAGACCACGGTTCGGAAAGCACCAATTCTTCTCAAAGCCGACTCGGCTCGAACGAAGGGTGTCGCTTTCGAATCGGGAGATTCGGATTGCCGATCGCAGGATCGCAAATTGCAAAACATCCAGGAACCAAGATTTTTCCTCCTTTGCGATTTGCGATCCTGCGATCGGCAATACTTGATTCCTAAGAATTCCCGGATTCGAAAGCGACACCCTCGAACGAAGCGCGATCCCGCCCGTACCGGTTGCCGGATGGTCGCGGCCCGGATACCCTGGCACGGACCGGAGCGGGGTGGAATTCGCCTCGGCCGCTCCTCCCTTTGGGAACCGGCAATGACTCGCGTTCGCGTCGATCTCGGACCTCGAAGCTACGACATCGAGATCCACCACGAGGCCCCGGCTTCGGACTTCGCCCGGTTCGCGAAGACCAGCCTCGACGCGACCTGGGCCGGGCGTTCGAGCCGGTCGGCGCTGGTGATCACCGACGAGAACGTCGTGGATTTGGCCGGACCTTACACCGAAGCGCTGGAGTCGGTCGGGTTGCGGTCGAGGGTGGCGGTCGTCGCCCCGGGCGAAGCGTCGAAGAGTCTCGACCAGGCCGCTCGCCTTTATCAGCGGCTCGCCGAAGCGAAGTCCGACCGCCATACCTGCGTCGTCGCGATGGGGGGCGGGGTGGTCGGCGACCTCGCCGGGTTCGTGGCGGCCACCTACGCCCGAGGCTTGCCGCTCCTGATGATCCCCTCGACGCTCCTGGCGCAGGTGGACAGCTCGGTCGGCGGCAAGGTCGGGGTCAACCTGGCCTCGGCGAAGAACCTGATCGGCTCGTTTCATCAACCGGTCGGCGTCTGGATCGACCTGGCGCACCTCAGGTCGCTCCCCGATCGCGAGCGTCGTTGTGGGCTGGCCGAGGTGGTCAAGTACGGGATGATCCTCGACCCCGAGTTCTTCGAGTTCCTCGAAATCAACGCCGAACTCCTGGTCCGAGGTGATCCGACGACGACCCAACATGCGGTCGCTCGGAGTTGCGAACTCAAGGCCCGCGTCGTCTCGGTGGATGAATACGAACAAACCGGCGTCCGGGCGGTCCTCAACTTCGGCCACACGGTGGGCCATGCCGTCGAGGCGGTCTCCGGCTACGGCGGCGGCTACCAACATGGAGAGGCCGTGGCGGTGGGGATGGTCGCCGAGGCCCACCTGGCCGAGCGGATGGGCAAAATCGGCCCCGAGGTGGTCGATCGCCTGGTCGGCCTGCTCGGTCGGCTTGGTTTGCCGATCCAGGCGCCCGGCCTGGACGTCGAGGCCCTGATCGCGGCGATGAGCCTGGACAAGAAAAATCAAGGGGGAGCCATTCGCTTCGTCCTCCCCGACCGGATCGGCTCGGTCGCCGGGGCGGAAGCGCCCCCGGGCCTGCTCCGCGAGGTGGTCGAGGAAATCGTGGCCTAAGCCTGGTTTTCTCGGTTGTGTTTTAGTTATCCAAATTCTTTGCGGCGATCCATTCGGCAAGCTGTGGATTAGTAACGCCGTATTTGATTGCAAGTACCGTAAGCCTCTTGCTCTTCTCGCGAGTGAATACTTTCTTTCTCAAACTCAGGTCGCTGCCGCTGGCGACTGCCCTTGCTTGCTTGATCGCTTTAACTATCTCGGCAGGGTCAATCTTTGCCAACTTAGATTCGAGTTCTTTTTGCTTCTTGTCGATGAGTACAGCTTGTTCCGGGTTTTGCAGCACCGCATCGATTACAAAAAGCGTCTTACCCTTGTATTTTCCCGAGAGTACGTCAATTTGAGCTAAATCCGGTTCGCCTGGTGCAAGGCGGACAAACCGGGCAATTTGCGGCTTCTCGTGGTCGTTCTCGATCATCAAAAGTATGCCAGCTTGTTTGGCGACGGTTGGTGTTTCCAAATAACCTTGTTTAACTAAAACTCCAAGTGCGCGGTATTCTGACTCCTTTAAGGTTGACCCAACCTCAACACCTCTCCCGATGAGACAGTAAAGTTGACCTGCCTTGTGGGGCGTGGTCTGGGCCTGACCTTTTGCTGTCAGTAAAACGGTTATCAGCAAGCTGAGAAGCAGCGGTGTCAGTCGCATTATCGCTCTCTCGACTGGGGCAACGATTGCGGAAGAAGGATCTTATCTCGTCGGCTCATCGGTTGGAATTTAATTTTGTTCACCTTTGGGGGTTGCGACACCGTCTTCCGCCTAGAATTAGGCGTCTGTCGGCTAATTTTCGGTTGTGATGGTTGACCTCTGCGGTGCAATGAACGATGGGTTCGGTGTTATTGTATTGTCCGAAGAGCAACCGCAAATCGACTTGAGATTGGTGGAAGAATCGGAGTGACCTAATCGTGAGTGACGAGCCGAATCCGAAAGACGCCGACCTCCTCGACCTGATCCGCCTGACCTTGGTTCCCGGGGTCGGTCCGAGGACGTCGCGGGCCTTGCTCGAACGCTTCGGGTCGGCTGGCAAAGTCTTGCGTGCCCCCGAGGTCTCGCTCCGGGACGTGCCCGGCGTGGGCGGCAAACTCGCCGAAAAGATCGCCCGATCCGACCGCGAGATCGACCCCGTCGCCGAGTTGGCGCTTTGCCGAGAACTGGGGGTCACGCCGATCGCCCACGGCTCCGAAGCGTATCCCTCGTCGCTCAACGAGATCCCCGACCCGCCGAGCTTGCTGTACGTCCGGGGGTCGATCGAACCCGTCGACCGGCTCGCCATCGCCATCGTCGGCTCTCGGAAATGCACCCCTTATGGGCTTCGGATCGCCGAGAAGCTCGCAACTTCGCTGGCCCGGGTGGGCTTGACCGTCGTGTCGGGCTTGGCCCGGGGGATCGACGCCGCCGCGCACCGGGGGGCCTTGGCCGGTGGCGGGCGGACCCTGGCGGTCCTGGCCAACGGGTTGAGTCAGATTTATCCCCCCGAGCACGACAAGCTGGCCGACGAGGTGGTCGGTTCGGGCGCCTTGGTCGCCGAGTCGCCCATGAGGCAGGGTCCGCTCGCGGGCTTGTTCCCGCAGCGGAACCGGATCATCTCCGGGTTGAGCTTGGGGGTCGTCGTGGTCGAGGCCACCCCCCGGAGCGGGTCGCTTTCCACGGCTTCGCACGCCACCGAGCAAAACCGCGAGGTCTTCGCCGTCCCCGGCCCGGTGGATAGCCTGCCGAGCCGGGGTTGCCACCACCTGATCCGCGACGGCGCGAGGCTGGTCGAAACGGTCGACGACATCCTCGAAGAACTCGGCCCGCTGGTCCGCGACGTCCGGCGGGTTCCCCAGGAACCCGAACAGGCGCCGGCGAGGTCAACCGCCGAGCTTTCGCTGTCCGACAACGAGCGGCTGTTGCTCGGGAAGCTCGACGATCGGCCGGTCGCGGTGGATCAACTGATCACCTTGAGCGGCCTGACCGCTTCGCAGACGATGGCGACGTTGAGCCTCCTGGAGATGCGTCGGCTGATCAAGCGGTATCCGGGTCCGCAGTTCGCCCGCGTTTGAACCTCCACCAGCCACCGACCATCAACAACCCCGCCGAGGCCATCCAGACCGACGGCGGGGCCGGGACCGTGGCTCCGGGTGAGAACAACGGCGTTCCATCGGTCGGCGTGAGCAAAAAACCGTGGAGTCGGCCGTTGAAGTAGCCTTGTCCGCTGATCTGGTCGCTGTCGTTGATCCCCGTCGCGGTCGTCAAGGTCCAGTTTCGGTCTCCGGGTGCCAGCAGGGTGTTGATGTCGAACAAACCGGCCTTGGAGTCCCAGAGGAATGCCCGGGAGTTCGAGCCGTAGTCGTCCATCTTGCCGACGACCTGCCCCTGGCCGTTGATCCCGATCGAGACGCTTGAGCTGAACCCGTTGCTGACGCCGATGTCGGTGAAGGTTCCCCCGGCGGACACGACAAAGGCGTGAGACTGACCGTTGAAGTCGCCGAAGCCCGCGACATCGCCTCGGTTATTGATCGCCGAGCCGTAGCTGTTCAGCCCGAAGCCCGGCGTGTTGAAATGCGCCAGGAGGTCGATCGCGCTTCCTCCCTCGCCGGCGAGGAAGACCCGCGAAATCCCCTGGGCGTTTAGATAAGAGCCGACGGCGGCCCCCTTGTCGTTGAGCCCACTCGCCTGGCCGACCGCGCTCCCGCCGGGCAGCCCGATTGTGGAAAATACCCCGCCGCTGCTCACCCGGAACGCCACATAAGACCCGTCCTTCAACCGCGCCGAGCCGAGGACTTCCCCGGAGGCATTGATGGCGACGCCCCGCGAGTCCGCCCCGCCAAACTTGGGACCGGAGAACGAACCGAGGTCGATCGCCATCCCGCTAGCGGTACGGAAGGCATGATAATGCTTGTCCGAGGCGTCGAAGAAGGCACCGGCAACGTCGCCGGTGCCGTTGATCGCGACGGCCGAACTGGAGGTCGATCCGGCCAAGACGCCGGTGTTGATCGTCCGAAACACCCCGCCAACCGGCGACTCGACGGCGACGGTTGACCCATCGGAAAGCGTGGCCGACCCCGAAGTCGCCCCTTGCTCGTTGATCGCGGTGGCGACGCTGGGCTGGTTCGGGGCCACGGCCCCCAGGTCCGTCACCGTGAACCCGGCATCGGCTCGTTCGGAGGCGATCAGGACGACCAACCAGCACCATCGCCAGCCCGTCGGCCGTCTTCCCTTTGGCAGCATCAGCAGGTCTCCAGGCCGCGACTTCGCGGCATGGTCTCATGGATGAATGACAACCGGCAGCCACTCTCCCTTCAGTATAGAAGAGGGGTTATCTTTCACGCAAGATCATTATAAGGACCCGATGACATTCGGAAACGGACGCCTCAACCCGTTCTCGGGGGTTTCATGCATGGCGGATTGCAGGATTGCCAACTTCGAGGGATTGCCTCGATCAAGCATCCTTATGCGATCTGCGATCTGTCATCGATTCCTGGAATTGGCATGAGAAGGGTAGATCAGGGTCCATTGCCGACCCTCGGATCACTTGGCCCGCTTCCCCTTGGCACCCTGGGCGAGCAACAGGTTCAAGCCTTGCTGCAAGGCGTCGTGGTGGGCTTTTTCTTCGGTGAGCACGACGCCAAGTTCCTGGGCGCTCGGGGCGTCGCCGATCTGCTCGAACGTGTAGACCCAAGCGGTCGTCCAGTGGATCACGCTGGCCTTGGCGGTCAGGTCGTGTTCGAGGCGTTGCTGGGGTGTCGAACCGATCTCGGTCACCGCCCCTTTGATCCGTTCCAGGGTACCGCTCAGGCCGCTCGACTTGTTGTGCGACGGCTCGTGGCCATAGCGAGCGGCGATGATCTCGATGATCTCGGCGTGCCGCTTGTCTTCCTTGGCGATCTGGTGGTACAGGACGGCCAGCGACGGGTCGGGAGGCGACTTGGCGGTGGACTCGGCGTGGCTTTCGAGGGCTTGCTCGGCGTCGATCCCTTTGGAGAATTGGGCGACGACCCATTCGCGGTCGATCGACTTGACCTTGGCCATGATCGGGACCTCTCCAAAAGTTCGAGGCGACGGGCTGGCTCCCGGAGCACGAATCAATCACGAAGGAAGTCGGGTGGGCCAATCCAGCGAGATCACCGACCGGGTTCCCGGTTCGACGTCCAGCCGGGCCGAGCCGCCAAACAGTTCCGAGACCCGCGACGCGATCGCCAGGTCAAGCCCCCGGCGCTCGGCGGCGGAGCCGATCAACCGCTCGAACAGGTGGGGCAGCAACTTCGTCGAAGAGATCGTCGAAGGCGGCGACTTCTCGACCACGACCTCGATCGTCCAGCGCCCGGCCGGCCCTTTGGATCGGAGCCGGATCGGCGCGTCCCCCGCCGCCACCACGGCGTTGGCCAGCGCATGGCCGATCGCGAGTCGGACGCGGTTCGGGTCGAGGGCCACCTCTTCGGGCGAATCCGGGGCGAACTCCAGGCGGACCGACTTGAACTCGGAGTCGCGCTTCGACTGCTTTTCTTCGAGGAAGTCGGCCAGGAATCGCCGGGGCTGGAACTCCACCGCCGAAGGTTGCTGCTCGGACTCGACCAGTCGGCAATAATCCCCGAGCTGCGCCAGCATCTTCTCGATCTGCTTGGCGTTCTCGAAGAGGAATGTCAGGTCTTCCTCGAACTCGGGGCTTGGGTTGGGGACCGACTGGCCGACCGCCCGAATGGTCAAGGTGATCACGTTGAGCGGCGTCCTGAGGTCATGGACGACCAAGGCGAGGAATCGAGGGTCGATCGCGGGGACCTTGGAGTCCGTCGGGCGAACCAGCAACCGGCGAAGTCGAATCGGCAACTCGACCCCAACACTGCCCAAACAAACCCAATCATCGAAATTGGCGACGAGACCTTCGAGGTTGGCGTCATCTTCGACGATCGCCAGCGAGGGGATGTTCATGCCTTGCGCCGATTCACGGAGTCGTGGGAACGCGGTTGATCCTGTCGAGCCGACTTCGGAGATGATGACGAGATCTGGCCGCTCCCTCCGGATCAACTCGATGCCCAGGTTTGCCTGCTGCTGATGCGTCGCCGAAAGGCCCTGCGCTTCCAGCAAAGCAACCAACTGCGCCCCTCGAACTCGATCGGCGTCAAAGAGCATGATGCGGATGGTGGGGTTCACTTTGATCAGGTCCTATCGATCAGCCAAGCTACGAAGAGGAGCAAGCTCGGCTGTTTGTCAAATCAGGGATGCGGAGGGCGCATGTCAGGACGAATGGATGGATCGAGCAGGATCGTTCAGCAGTTAAAAAACTTGAGTTAGTGCAGCAACTTTGACGCCGGGTTTTGACTTCGATGCGACAATAATTTAATTTTCGGCGACTTTGTGGCGACCCTGGTCACTCGGGTAATTGGTTGCCTAAAATGGGGTAGATTCGGGAACAGTGCGGATCGAAAGATTTTCATTTCGGGTTGGGTTCGGATAAGTTCAGGCAAATCCTTTCGCTGTTCGCGACTTGGCCGACAAGTCGCCGCCGATCTTCCCAGCAGTCGCCTCAACGACAAACGGACCTTCCTGTCAAAGAGATCCGCCGTATGCACCGCAAAGTCTTGCTCGTTGACGACGATTCTTACAGCACCACTCAACTGAAGAAGCTCCTGGAAACCGACGAGCTGAGCGTTGACGCCGTTTCCAACGGTCAAGAAGCGTTGACCGCGCTGGCCGCCACCGATTACAGCGTTTTGATCACCGACCTCCGGATGCCCGGGATGGGCGGGATGGACTTGATCCGGGAAGTGGCGCAGCGCCGGGTCTTGGTCACGACGATCGTGACGACGTCGTTCGGGTCGATCGAGCGTGTCGTCGAGGCGATGCGGCTGGGGGCTTACGACTTCTTGACCAAACCGATCGACCCGACCCAGCTCAAGATCGTGATGGATCGGGCACTGATCAAGCGGTCGCTCCAGGACGAGGTCATCCAACTTCGCCAGCAGCTCAAGGAAAACTACAGCTTTCATAACATCATCAGCAAGAATCCGGAGATGCACCGGATCTTCCAACTGATCCGCCACATCGGCGGGACGAAAAGCACGGTGCTGATCGAAGGGGAAACCGGGACCGGCAAGGAGTTGATCGCCAAGGCGGTCCATTATTCGAGCGAGGACCGCCAAGGGCCGCTGGTCGCGATCAACTGCGCGGCGCTCCCGGAAAGCTTGCTCGAAAGCGAGTTGTTCGGCCACGAGCGGGGGGCGTTCACCTCGGCCGACGCCAGGCGGAAGGGGCGGTTCGAGCTGGCCGACAAGGGGACGATCTTCCTCGACGAGATCGGCGACATCTCGCCCGCGATGCAAGCCAAGCTCCTCCGGGTGCTCCAGGAGAAGCGGTTCGAGCGGGTCGGCGGCCACGAGAGCATCGACGTCGACATCCGGGTCGTCGCCGCGACGAACAAGAGCCTCGAGAAAGAGGTCAAGGAAACCCGGTTCCGCGAAGACCTGTTTTATCGGCTCAACGTGATCAAGATCGAGGTCCCTCCGCTCCGCGACCGTCCCGAAGACATCCCGCTCCTGATCACCCACTTCCTCAACAAGTACGCCAGGCCCAACGAACCCGCCAAGAAGGTCTCGCCCGAGGCGATGGATCGGCTCCTCGGCTACCGGTGGCCGGGCAACATCCGCCAGTTGGAGAACGCGATCGAGCGAGCGGCCGTGACCACCGTCGGCGACACCATCAACGCGGACAACTTGCCCAGCCAGGTGATCGGCTCCTTGAGCGAGGATCGGCCGAAGTTCGAGATCGACCTGAAGCACCCGCTCCCGTTTTATCTCCAGCAGGCGACCGAGCAGATCGAGCGACAATACATCCTCAAGGCGCTCGAAAAGAGCCGAGGGAATGTCGGCCGCTGCGCCGAGCTTTGCGGGCTTTCGAGGCGAAGCGTTTCGGGCAAGATCAGCCTGTATGGGATCGACAAATACCCGTTCAAGTCGAGTTGACGGCTCGACTCGGGGCGGCGATGGGTCGGGGGTCCGGGACTTGCACCATCACCGAGCATCTCTTGACATCAAGTCCAACGTCCCGAATCGAGGTTTTGGTCATGGCGTCGCCCAACAAGAAAACAACCGCCGCAGAAGTGATGACCGCCGCCCCCCGGACCTGCTCCACCTTCAGCACGGTGCTCGAAGCGGCCATGATCTTCCGGGACGCCGATTGCGGCGCCGTGCCCGTGCTCGATGACGGCAAGCCGGTGGGCGTCTTGACGGATCGCGACGTTGCCCTGGCGCTGGTCGAGCATGGCGCGACGTTGGGCACGTTGGCGGTTTCCGACATCATGACGCGAGGGATCATCACCGTCGCGTCGACCGAGGAGATCGAAAAGGTCGCCGATCAATTCGCCGAGAAGAAGGTGCGTCGGCTCCTCGTCATGGACAACGACCAACTGGTCGGGATCATCGCCTGGGCCGACCTGGTCGGCTATGTCTCCAACCTTCGGGTCGGTCAGATCGTCTCCGACAACGTCGATCAATCCTGAACCTCGGGATTCGAAACGCGAGAGGGCGGTTGCGGGGCTGATCCTCGCGACCGCCCTTTGCACGGACGGGATATTAACCGTCAGCCGACTCAATCACGAACCTTGGGTCGGGAAGCGGCCCGACCGCTGTGGACCAGGACCGTCCGGACCCACGATAGGTTCCGGGTCAGCTCGTCGGAAGATCGCCGGAAGCTGTGGATGCTCCCGCCGGCTTCGCGAAGCGACAGGTAGGCCACCAAGGCCGACACCACGAGCGCGATGGCCGCGACGAGCATCCGGCTGGCCCAGACCGGCAAGCTAGTGAACGTGGTGAGCAGGTCCGCAGTGCCGAGCAAGAGGACCGGCAAGCTGGAAAGCGCCACCGCGGCCCCAGCCACGAGGATAACCAGTGGCAGGATGGCCCGACCCAAGCAGTCCTTGGCGTCGATCACGGCGAGCTTGGCCTGGAGTTCGACGAGGGTGGCGATGTCGTTGCCGAACTCGGCGATGTTCCCGACCATGCTGCCGGGCGACGGTTCCATGCTCGCGAGGTCCGGATTCACCGACGTTTGATCAGCCATCCCACAACGACTCCCAAAACCAGCGCGATGCCCAAGGCTCGCGTGGGTTCTTTGATGATGTACTCCCGCAAACCTCGGGTCCGCCCCGAAACCTGCTCGCGAGCGGTCGCCGCGAATTCGAGTGCTCGCTCTTTGAAATCGCCCTGATCCGACCCAAAGTCGGTCGGCCGGCTCGTCGCACTCGCCATTGGAAGGAGACCTTCTGGATGTTCGATCGAAAGGGTCAGAGTCGGTTCAAGAAGGGTAGCGCGGTGGCGGAGGCGGCCCGGCGGGACCATCGGGGGGCGCTCCACCATTGTTCATGAACGAAGCGGCCATGTTGGCGAACGGGCTTTGCTGCTGGCTCAACTTCTGCGCCATGTATTGCTCAAGGAATTGCAACGCATACCCTTGGGCAGAGCGGAGCACAAAGGGGGCCGCGAACCCGATCACGGTTCGGAAGAGACCTTTGCCTTTCTTCTTCTCCGGTTCGGCGGCTGGAGGAGCGACCTGGACGATGGGCCGAGCTTGATCCGCTTGCGAGAAGTTGACGGTCGTGCCGACGGGCTGCTGCGACCGGCGGGGGATGATGAGATATCCGATCCCGAAGGCGACGCCCACCGTCACCCAGGGGTAGTTTCGGACATATCTCCGCCAATCCGTCGCGGCCTCGGCCCCCTTGACCACGCCTTGAACGTCCTCGTGGAGTTCGTGGCGGATCTGGGCCATGTGACGTCGTATCTCGTCGATCTCCGAAAGCGTGCTGGCCACCTTAACTCCTCAACAGACGTTGGATTGGCCTCGCGCGGGGGCCATTGACACCCCGCACTGGTTGGCAACCTTTGTGCCGAAGCCAAGGTCGGTTGCGATCCATCATCTCGCGATCGCGGCGGGTTTCAAGGCTCCGACGGTTGCGATTCCTTCTTGTGGCGGATCGAACCCCAGAGCGACTTGCCTTGCTGGCCCACCTGGCGAAGCAACCGATTGGTTTTCGACTGCGTCGAGGCGTTTCGGAGCTGTCGGATCAGGGCGCCTCGTTCGGCTCGGTCGCAAAGTTGGGCCAGGGGTCCGACCAGCTCGTTGCTGTCGGTGGCGGAGCTGTTGGGCGGCGGACCGACGACGACGTCGGTGACCAGAGCCGGAAGTACCGCCCGGAGCGCATGAAGCTTTTCGCGGACGGCAACCTCGCGGGGCGTCGTGCCGTTGATCCAGTCGAGGGGCAGGTGCCACTCTCCGGGAAGACCGGGCGCGTCGGCGTGGGTCAAGACGGCCAAGGTTGGCGGGGCCACGATCTCGGGGTGGTCGAGATACCATTGCGCCCACGATTCGACGAACGCCAGGTCGACGGAGTGATCGGGCGCCCGGATGTCGAGGACCAGGATCAGGAGGTCGGAGTCGATCGCCTTCTTGACCGCATGCCGCCGGGTTGCTCGATCCCTGGCCGATTCTTTGCCCAGGCTTGACGTGTAGAAATCCACTTCGACGACCCGGGCCGTCTTGAACCGGTCCAACCCTTGGGGGTGGCTCGGATGGGCCGAGTCGCCGCTTCGAGGGGGTTCGAACGTCGATTGGAGCTTCTTGATCTCGCCCAGGAGCGACGACTTGCCCGACCCCTTCCGCCCGACGACGGCGATGGTCAACTCGGCCTCGGTGGGGTCGATCGGCCCGGTCTTGTGGAGCTTCCGGGTCAGCTTGCGGTAGCCGTTCGCGCCGATGACGAGCCGACCGCTGTAAAGCTCGACCAGGTGCGTCCCCAGGCGGTTGACGAACGCCCGGTAGAACCACCGGAGCAGGTTTTGCTGCATGTTCTTCCAGGCCGGCTTGACCATCAAGTGCTGCGAGGCCAGCCGGGAAACTCCCGTCACCGGGTTGAACAGCGGGAGCAGGTACGAGTAGAAGTCGCTCGCCTTCTGGAAGTAGTTGGCCGCAACGACCGCCCGCTTCCAGTCGGCCGAGGTGATCAGATCTCCGCCGGGGATCTGGCGGCAAAGCTGGCTCAGGTCCTCGGCGGCGAGTTCCAAGGCCGTCAAGAGTTCGATCACGGGGACTCGCTCGATCGGGTCGGTCGAGAGCGGGTGATAATGCGCGGCCAACCGGCTGGCGAGGCGTTTCCCGGTGTCGATGTAGATATCGAACGAAATCAGCGACTCCATCGCCAGCGATTCGCCCTGCTCGGATTCGACCTCCACCAAGCTCCAGGCTTTGCGGTCGAAGTCGGTGAAGGTCTGGGGCGCATCCCAGTCGATCGGCGGCAAGAACGCTTTCTTCGATTTGGTCCAGCGCGTCAGGAGCAAGGTGAACACGAGGCCCGCCACCAGCGAAATCAGACCCGCCGCAGTCATCCAGACCCAACCCTTGTCCTTGAGCCACAACAGGCCAAGCCCGATGTAGACCAGGAAAGGGCCGAAGAACAGCAACACGAGCACCCAGGATCGCCAATTCTTGAGCAAGGAGCACCGCCTTATCGGGCGTTGAATCGCGGCGGGGGAGGGAAACCGACGGAGCGGCGGGTTTCGAAAACGCAAAAGGCCGGCCCAGGTTGACGGGACGACCTCTCGGTTGGCAATCGCCGATTGGCTCAGCCCAGATACTTCGAAACGCCGCGGGGCATCTGCTGGCGCACGGCCTTGGGCAGCGACTTGAGCGAGGAAACCAGCGACTCATAGTGGTCCGGGAGATCCTGAAGCGACTCGGGGAGATATTTCTCCGACCAAGTTTCTTCCTTCTTGGTAAAGAGCGAGCAGAGCACGACGCCCACGCCGAAGCCGACGCCGAAGCCGATCAGGATCGCGGGGGTCGGGTTGCGGGCGATCGTCCCCTCCGCCTGGCGATAGCTGCTGAAAGCCGCTTCGCGGGCGGGACCGTAGTTATCCTTGGCGCGTTGGGCCAACTGCTCGGCGGTCTGCTTGACCTGATCAACCATCGGCTTGGCGGCGTCTTGCGCCTGACCGACGGCCTGTTTCGCTTTGTCTTTGACTTCCGAGGTGGCCGTGCTGCCGGCGTTCGGATGCGAACCCTTTTGCGAATCGGGCATGATCGTGCTCCTGATCTTGAGGATCAATATTTCGCCGGAGTCGACCGAAGAACCGATCGACCCGCGTCACATGGCGAGCAAGGAGCAACGATCATGCCGATTGGTCTCCTCCTCAAAGCGGGATGTCCGCCATAATCCAAGCAATGATTCTGGCGGACCGCCGGTACATGGCATCGCCCTTGCTGCTATGTCAGAATACCAGTCGGTTCGACCGCTCTCCCAATGTTGGGAGGGCATCGGTCGTCGTCGTGCTCCTCAGGAATCACAAAGATGAAGCGCTTCTTGACCTCCGCCTTGGTTTTGGGCTCGTTCTCGGTCGTCACTTTGGTTGGCTGCGAGGACACGTCGAAAACCAAGGAAACCGTTTCGACCCCCGAGGGCTCGACCACCACGACCAAAAAGATCGAATCTACCGGTGGCGACAAAGCCCCGACCAACTCGGCTGGCGAAACCGGCAAGGACGTCCCGAAATAAGTTTTCAGTGATCCCCCACCAACGGTCGAAAACGCCCTCCAATCCGGGGGGCGTTTTTTTGCGCACGGGTTTTTCAAATTGGCACTTTTATTGCCTGTTAAATGTCCATCGTTGCCGATCTGCGTGAAAAGCGACTCTCCCTTGCGTCTTTCTTTCCCACCGAGGTTGTCATGGCGATCAATTTTCAAGAACTGCAAGGTCAGTGGAATAAGCTGCAAGGTCAGGTCAAGGAGAAGTACGGTCAGTTGACCGATGACGACTTGAAGATTCAGGGCGGCAACATCGACCAATTGATCGGCAAGATCCAGCAGAAGACCGGCGAAGGCCGCGAGTCGATCGAGAAATTCTTGACGGGCTTGACCGGCAAGGGCAGCGAGACCGTTTCCAAGACGGCCGAGCAGGTTTCCCAGTTCGCGCAGTCGGTCGCTCCGAAGTTGAAGGAGCAGTACGGCCAGCTTTCCGACGAGGCCCGCGAGCGGCTGGAGCAGGCCCAGGAAGCCGTCCGACAGAACCCTTCGCAGTCGGTGGCCATCGCCTTCGGCGTGGGGATTATGGCCGGAGTGCTGGTCGGTTTGTCGTTCCGGTCGCGCTGAGGTTTTCAAGACGACGGTTTTCCCTGGTCGAAGATTCCCCCTCCTTTTCGAGAAAAACGAGAATTCATCATGTTGCGCTGGGCGATTGTTTTTGCGGTCATCGCGTTGATTGCAGGCGTTTTCGGCTTCACCGGCACCGAGGGTACCGCTTACTCGCTCGCGAAAATCTTCGCGGGGATCTTCCTGGTGCTCGCGATCCTCGGCTTCGTGTTTGGTCGCCGGGGCGCCCCGACGGTCTGATGAGCCGGATCGATTGGCCTTGAAGCACGACACCGTTGGGCAGGTGAAAATCACTTCGCCCAACGGTGTTTTTTCATGCATAGCAGCATTTCTTGTACTTCTTGCCCGAACCGCAGGGGCAAGGGTCGTTCCGGCCGACGGTGCCTTGGGTGGTTTTGCGGATCGTTGTTCCCTTCTCGACCGGTTTTGGAGGGCCTTTCGGGATCGAAGGGACCTTAAACCGGCGGACCTGCTCGGCCCAGGCGTAGCCTTCCCCGAGTCGCCCACCTTCCTGGAGGAACTCGAAGAAGCGGGCGACTACTTCGGGGATGTCGTCGCGGATCGAAGGGGCCAAGGTGAGCCGAGGGAGGTCCTGGGCGAAGACCGAGGCGAAAGTGTTCGGCGACACGTCGTCGGGGAAGTTCGCGTCGACCCGACGGGTGAAGTCGCCGAAATGGCGGAGGATCTCGGGGATTCGGTCACGGGTGGGGGTGTCGAAGGACCCGGCGGCGAACGACTCGGTGAAATCCCCGGCCCAGTTGTCCCAGCGATTGTCGAACATGAGCAAACTCGATGGTCCGGACGTTCAACGGAGCGGGTTGAGGACCAGGCCGCTGAGAAGTTTGGGGTAGAAGTAAGTGCTTTTCGGCGGCATCTTTTCGAGGTTCGAGGCGATCGCCTCGACGTATTCCATCCCGGCCCGAGGGACCAGGCAGGCCAGGTCGCAGCTTTCTCGGCTCATGCCGGCGTCCACTTCGCCCAAGGTGTGGACGTAGGAGCAGATCGGGGCGCCGACCTTGGCGAGCAGGTCGTTCAGGACCAGGACGTGGAGGATGCTCACGCCGAGCGACCGCCACTCGGGGCTATGCTCGGGGGCCAAGGTTTCGATTCGCCGGCTGTTCCTCAACTTGGCGGTGATCCAGCGGCCATCCTCCGACGTGCCGAAGGCGAGGGTGTCCTGCTCCTCGCCGATCTCGATCATCTCCCAGGCGTTTCGCGCTCCCTCCTCGCCTTCGCCCATCGCGTTGATGATGAACTGGGGGGCGAGCCGGCTCGCGAGCGCCTCGGAGGTCAAGCCGGCGAAGCCTCGGACGAGCCGATGCGTCGGCTGGATGATCAGGCCGGGGTCGCTCATCCCGACGAGCATCATCAGGCAGAAGTTCGCCGGGTCGTCTTCGCCGGTGATCCGACCGCTGGAGGTGAGTTCGTCGCGGAACTTGACCCCGGTTTCATACCGGTGGTGACCGTCGGCGATGAACACGGGGCGAGACGCCATCATCCCCTGCAAGGCGGTCTGCGTCGCCGGTTCGTGGACCTCCCAAAGTCGACTGACGACGCCCAGGTGGTCGGTGACCTCCTGAGGAGTCCGGTCGCGGACGCCTGCCTCGGCTCGGCGGATCACCTCGCCGTCGAGGTCGGGGTACAGGCCGAAGATCGGGCTCAGGTTGTAGTGCGTCGCGTTGAACAAGGCCAGGCGGTCGGCCTTGGGGCCGGCCAGCGTTTGTTCGTGAGGGTAGATCTTCCCCTCGCCGAACGGTTCGAGTCGGACCCTGGCCAGGAACCCTTTGCGGGTATGCGTCTGCCCGTCGACCTCGAAGACCTGATGGCAGAGGTAATAGCTCGGGAGCGGGTCGACCCGGAGAATCTGGTCGCGAGTCCACTCCTTGAGGAACCGGGCGGCCCGGGTGTACCGGTTCGCCTCGGGGGTGTCGTCGCTTTGCTCGCGGTTGAGTTCGAGCCGGACGACGTTGTAGGGGCTGGCTTCGTAGAGCCGGTTTTGAAGCTCGGCGTCGATCACGTCGTAAGGCGGGGCGACCACGGCGGACAGGTCGCCGACTTGAGTCATGTCATAGCGGACGCCTCGAAACGGGCGGATGTCGGGCATGGGCGGGCGTGTCCGTCGGGAACTGCGAGGACTTCGAAATCATGAAGCATCGTCGAGCCGCGACGAGGCGACGCTCAAACCCGCATCGTAGCCAATGAGGCGAGACTCGGGCAATCCCGGACTCATCCCGAGACGGCACCAACCATCCGGGTCCGCGTTTGGGGTTCACTTCTTCAGGAGGAACTCCAACTCCTTGACGACTCCTTCGGGCAGTCGCAAAGTCTCGGAGCGAGGGGGAAAATCGTTGGCTTGGACCGTGATGGTGATCTTCTCGTCGGGCAAGATGCGTTGCGAGCGAAATCGACCGTCCGTTTGCCGGGCGAAGCTCGGGCCGCTCCCGAATCCCTTCTCCTCCTCGGGAATTTTCGAGTCCGGGTAGGAAGCACTCACCCGAATCCCCTCCGGCTTCGTGCCACCTTCGGTGAGCACTTTCACCAGCACGGTCGGCGACTCGAACGAGACGATCTCGATCCCCCGGAAATCTCGGTCAAGGTCGTCGAGGTCCACTTTGTCGTCGTTCCGCAACGGCGTGCCTCGACCGATCCGATATTGGAAGGCGTGGTGCTCGTCCGACGTGAAGCTCATCAAGCCGATCGAGGCATTCTTCAAGCCTCGGGGGGCATTGAAGACAATTTTGCCCGAGGCGTCGGACCAGCCCCAGCCCATCCAGAACCCGTTGTCTTCATGAACGAGCTGATAAGCGTCAAGTTTGTCGAGCCGCTCTGGGTCTGGGGAATTGAGCCTCCCGCTCAACTGAAGGTTCGGGCTCGACAGCGGCTGTCCTTTGCTGTCGAGGAAACGGGCCTCGACGGCGACTCGGGCGAGTGCTCGAATCCTCAACGGCTTCGGGACCTCGCCCACCTTGACCGTCACCTCCGACGGGGCGAACGGCGCGGGCAGCCGCCGGAAGGTTTCCCCGAGGATCGGGTCGCGGTCGAACTCGACCGGGACCACCCGGTAGGAACCGGGGGGCATCGGCGGGAAGTCGAAGGCGCCGTTTTCGTCGGTCAGGGCCGAGTGGGTGTAGCTTGTCCAGGGGCCGGTGGATGGGGGATTTTCCCCGGATTTGTCGCGGATTCCCGCCGCTTTGACCGTGACCTTGGGCATTGGCTGGCCATCGGGGTCGACGACCTTGCCGGTGATCGCCCCCCCTTCGCGGAGGACGAATCGCCCCAGGTCGCCACGCTTGTTCCCTTTGATCGTGTGGACCAAGATGGCGTACTTCTCGGGGAACAACTCCAACTCGACCTCGCCCGGGGTCCTGACGACGAACCGGAACCGACCTTGCGCATCCGTCCGGGTCTCGTCGCCGAAACCGAGGACGAGGAAGCCGGGTTTCGCCTCGGGGGCGAAGAACGAGAACGAGTGGACCACGACCCCCGCGACCGGCGTCCCGTCCGGCGCCACGACCTCGCCCGAAATCGCCGAGCCGGGGTCGAGCGTGGTGTCGAACGACAAACCGTCGCCGAACTTCTCGTTCTTCAGAGCATTCTGGAGGTCGTAAAAATGGCTCAGATTGGGCGGAGAGTCCGGGTGCCTCACCCGGAGGACGATCCCGAGCCGAGGCTCGGCCAACTCCTCGGCGGAGAGGTCGAAGCGATAGCTCCCCGCCGCGTCGGTGAGATGCTCCGTCGTGCGGAGGACCCGCTTCAAGCCGGTCTTCGGGTCGGGATGGACGAACCGATCGACGCTGACGCCGGCCCTGAAGACCGGCCTGCCCGACTCGGATTCGGTCACCTTGGCCGAAAAGCTTCGAGGTCCGATCGCCGCCGCGTCCAGGTCCGACCTTGAAGCCGACCAAGACAAGAAGAGAGCGATCAAGAGCGGGTTGACGCCCAGGCAACCACCCACGCGAGACAGCAACCACCAGCTTCGCCGGGTCGGCATGATAACTTCCTCCATGCGGCTTCTCGAAAAATTACCGAGTCTCCGAGACTCGACCCGACACATTTTAGCGAAGCGGCCCCAAGCTCGGCAAATCCGAACCTGGGGCCAAGCTTTTAGGTCGTCGTTCATGACTTGATGATATTGTGAGCCGCTTAGTTCTTGACTTCGCCGTCCTTGATCTCACCGCGCCAGGCGCCGGTTTCCGATCCGTTCGACTCGACATAGGCTTTGAAACGGTCGAGGTCGCCCTGGACGCGGTGGCCCATGAAGCCGAGGACATCGCCGACGGTCTCGAGCCAGGTTTCCGGCTCGTAGGCGATGACCGTCGTCACGTGCGTCGTCCCGTCCTCGTTGGGCAAGAAGTCGACGACCCCGGCGTTGTCGGCGCCTGTGACGTTTTTCCACTCGACCTTCTGGTCGGGGACCTGGTGGATGATCTCGGCGTCCCACTCCTTGACGGTCGGGCCGACCTGGGCCTTCCAGTGCAACTTTGTGTCGGAAAGCTGCTTGACCTCTTGGACGCCTTCCATGAACTTCGGGAAGTTTTCGAACTGCGTCCACTGGTTGTAGACGGTGCTGACCTTGGCTTTGATGTCGACGGACTTGGTCACATAGCTGGGCATCGTGCGGTCTCCGATGTTGAAGCGGCCCGGGACGGAAAAACCGGCCCTCCGACGTCGAAACGTCCAAGGAACCGGCTTCGTGTGCCACTGGGCGGTCAATCACGGCAAAACCGATGCCAGGCGACTTATGTGCCCATTTCCCAGCTTTCGAGGTACTTGGCCTGCTCGGCGGTCAAGGTATCGAGGGTGATCCCCATGCTCTGGAGCTTGAGGTTGGCGACCCACTGATCGACTTCCTTGGGGACGTTGTAGACCTTGTGGTCCAACTGCCCCTTCATCTTGAGCGACCACTCGGTGGCGAGCGCCTGGGTGGCGAAGCTCATGTCCATGACGCTGGCCGGGTGGCCGTGCGCGGCGGCGAGGTTGATCAACCGGCCTTCGCCGAGGATGTAGATCCTCCGGCCGTCGGCCATGACGTACTCGTCGACGAACTCGCGGACGCCCTTGTTCGTGGTCGTCGCCAGGCTTTCGAGCGATTCGAGGGCAAGCTCGACGTTGAAGTGGCCCGAGTTGCAAACCATCGCGCCGTCTTTCATGGCGGCGAAGTGCTCGCTCCGGATGACGTGGATGTTGCCGGTGACGGTGATGAACAGGTCGCCGATCTTGGCGGCCCTGCCGATGTCCATGACCTCGAAGCCGTCCATCGCCGCTTCGAGGGCGCGGATCGAGTCGATCTCGGTGACGATGACGTGGGCGCCCATCCCCTTGGCCCGCATCGCGACACCCTTGCCGCACCAACCGTAGCCGGCGACGACGACGCGCTTGCCGGCGATCAGCATGTCGGTGGCGCGAATGATGCCGTCGATCGTGCTCTGACCGGTCCCGTAGCGGTTGTCGAAGAGGTGCTTGGTCATCGCGTCGTTGACGGCGATCACCGGCAGCTTCAAGACACCATCTTTCTCCATCGCCCGGAGCCGGATGACGCCGGTGGTGGTTTCTTCCATGCTCGCCACGACGTTGCCGACCAAGCCGGCCCGCTCGTCGGCGGACAGGGTGCTCGCCCAGCCTCGGACCTCTTCATGGACGTCCTTGAGCCGGTTCAGCGCGATGAAAATCATGGCGCTGACAAGGTCGGCACCGTCATCCATCGTGGTATGCGGCTGGTGCTGGAGCGCGGCGGCGATGTGCCGGTAGTAGCTCGACTCGTCCTCGCCCTTGATCGCGTAGACGGCGATCCCGAAGTCGTTGACCAGGCTGGCCGCGACGTCGTCCTGGGTCGAGAGCGGGTTGGATGCGACCAACACCAGGTCGGCGCCGCCGGCAACCAGGGTCCGGGCCAGGTTGGCCGTCTCCGCCGTGACGTGTAGGCAGGCCGACATCCGCAGCCCAGCCAGAGGCTTTTCGACTTCGAAGCGTTCGCGGATCGACCGGAGCACGGGCATATCCCGCTCGGCCCACAAGATCCGCTGGTATCCAACCGTGGACAAGGCCAGGTCTTTCACGTCGCCCGCAACCATGGTTGCCAAGGTGCTCAACTCCTCAAAGAAGAATCATTCTCAACGACCGAATCTCGAACCCCCCGCGACGATGCGGGCGGCGGTTCGGCGTGATGCCCACGAGCCTGATCCGATTAATTCGCCGGTCGGAGCAGCCGGAGCGTCTTCTGACGCTCCCAATCCATCCAGTCCGACGGCCTCGCTTCGACGCGAGCGGCGGACTGCAAATGCATCAAGGTCGAGATCGCTTCCCCCAAAGCGCGAGCCTGAGTTGGCGTCCGACTCGCCGCCTCAGCGGCCAAACCGTCGAGGTCCCGCCAGTCATCCGCCGACATTGCCACCCGGATCGCTCGGCTGATCCATTCCGGCGGCAAAAGTGGATGAATGGGTCGAAGCCCTCGACTCTGCAAAGGTTGCCGACGTCGCCCCGAGCGATCTCGATCCATGACGGGAAAGCTCCGCGACGTGCCTCGATCTCCAAAGGAGAACTCAGCTTATAACATCCGTACGCACGTGTCAACGGTTGGGCACCGCTTCAATCCCGGATTGTGCCACCCGGACGAACGCGGCCACCTGCTCGGGATCTTTCCAGCCCGGCGACGACTCGACCCCGCTGGCCACATCCACCATCCAGGGGCGGACCCGGCGAACCCGACCTTCGACGTTGGCGGGGTTCAGGCCCCCGGCCAAGATCAGGCGGGGGTGGCCGGGCAAGTGGTCGAGGAGTTCCACAGGGATCGCGTGACCGGTCCCGCCAAGCCGCCCCGAAACGAAAGCATCGACCAAAATGACGTCAGGGCCGACCTGGCTCCGGGACGCAGCTTCGAGATAAGCGCTCATCGAGGCGACGTCGGCGACATCTCGCAACCGGAAGGCGCGGATGACCTGGGGCCGGTTGGGCAAGGTCCGGCACGCTTCGAGATAGGGCAAGTCCTCCGAGCCGTGGAGCTGGATCGTCCGGATCTCGGGGATCGCTCGGAGGATCGCGGCGACTTCGAGGATAGGGCGGTCGACGAACAAGCCAACCAGCTCGGCTTTGGGACCGAGAGTCGCGGCGATAGCACCGGCTTGGGCGATGGTCAGCGAGCGAGGGGAGGGCGGGTGGAAGTTCAGGCCGAGATAGTCGGCTCCGGCCTGGATGCAGGCCAGAGCATTGCCAACGTCGGTGACGCCGCAGACTTTGACGAGGACCTGGTTCAAGAAACGCCGAGCTTCGAGAGGGCGGACTTGAACTTCGACTCAGGATTGACGCCGACCAGGCGGTCGACTTCTTTCCCACCTTGGAAGATCAGGACGGTCGGGATGGCGGAAATCCGCAGGCCACCTGGGGTGTCCTGATTTTCGTCGGTGTTCATCTTGCCGATCTTGACCTTGCCGTTAAGCTCACCGGCAAGCTTCTCGATCGTCGGGGCGAGTTGGCGACAAGGGCCGCACCAGGGGGCCCAGAAATCGACCACGACGGGCATCTCGGCCCCAAGGACTTCCGAGTTCCAGTTGGCGTCGGTAAATTCCATCACATTTTCGGCCATGGTCGGTTAACCTCGCGAGCGTCGTCTCGATCGTCGAGCGGCGACGTATGCCTGCAAATGATCGACCCCAACGGGCCTTCCGTTATAAGGAAATGATATAAGTGGCGCGAAACAGAGTCAACCGAGCCGGTCGCCAACCCAAGATCGGGCAGCCGACCCCCGCCGCTCCCGTCATCGTCGAACCGTCGCTGACCTCGATTCCGACCCTGACCCATCGCCACTACCACTGGTACGACCCTCGGTCGCTCGGTTGGTTGGGATATCTCCTGATCAGCGTCCCGATGGCCATCACGGCCTCGTTGACCCATGCTTCCCCGGTCTTGCAATTCCTCCTCGCGGCGGTCGCGATCGTCCCGCTGGCAGGCTTGATGGGGCGGTCGACCGAGCAGCTTGCCGAGCGGCTCGGACCCGGGATCGGCGGCTTGCTCAACGCGACCTTCGGGAACGCCGCCGAGTTGATCCTGGCCTTGTTCGCCTTGAACCGAGGTCTCGACAACGTCGTCAAGGCGTCGCTGACCGGGAGCATCATCGGCAACCTGTTGCTCGTGCTGGGAGCGAGTTTGCTCGCGGGGGGCTTGAAGTATCCGCTCCAGCGGTTCAACAAGACGGCGGCGGGGATCGGTTCCACCCTGCTGGCGCTGGCGACGGTCGGGATGATCATCCCCGCCTTGTTTCATCACCTCGCCCCGAGCGACGTCAATCAGGTCCACAAAGTCAGCCTGGCGGTCAGCGGGCTCCTGGTCGTGACTTATATCCTGAGCCTGGTCTTCAGCCTGATCACCCACCGCGACACCGTCAACCCGGTCCACGAGGAGCCGGAAGCCGAAGGATCGGCCCAGGATCGGTGGGGCCTGCGGCACTCGATCTCCGCCCTGATCGGCTCGACGGTGTTCATCGCCTGGATGAGCGAGATCCTGGTCGGGGCGGTCGAGGCGACCAGCGAGTCGTTGGGCCTGAACGCCGTGTTCATGGGGGTGATCGTCGTGGCGATCGTCGGCAACGCCGCCGAGCACTCGACCGCCGTCCTGATGGCGATGAAGAACCAGATGGACCTGGCCGTGGGGATCGCCCTGGGCTCGGCGCTCCAGGTCGCGCTCTTCGTCGCGCCCGTCCTGGTGTTCGCCAGCTACCTTCGAGGCACGCCGATGGACCTGGTCTTCTCGACGATGGAGGTCGTCGCCGTGATCCTGGCCGTGCTCGTCGCCCGGATGGTCGCCGAGGACGGCGAATCCACTTGGCTCGAAGGGGCGATGCTCCTGATGGTCTACGGAATCCTCGCCGTTGCCTTCTACTACATGCCCGAATCAAGCGCTACGGACAAAGCGGAAGGGAAGGTCCCTTCCGTCCAGGCCCCCGCAACCCAGGCGATCCCCTGACCACTCAGAATCTGTCCCACAAGGTATGTCACGCGGTTTGGCGGTAGTGAAACTCGGCGTCGGTCCCCTTCGGTTCGAGCCGGTTGAGCATCATCCGGATCATCGCCAATTTCACGAACGATTCCGAAGACGACACACTCTTTTCCCGGTCTTTACTCGACCGGCGACACTTACCCAGCCAGGCGAACGTCCGCTCCACCGTCCAGCGGATCGGCAGCTTCACCCAACCCTTAGA
>JAABUX010001645.1_pt1 | contig 33236 bp, 33 predicted proteins | sample 5561851 | NCBI WGS metagenome assembly JAABUX01 (sample SAMN10711883, study PRJNA513361) | rock metagenome | isolation source: Antarctica rocks | place: Antarctica: Victoria Land, Richard Nunatak red sandstone | collected 2016-01-03
TCGTCGGCGAGCCGCAGCCGGGTGTCGTCGTTGACCGACAGGCGGGTGCGGTTGGTCTCGTCCGTCATCTTCTCGACCGTGCGGTCGGGCCGCACCCGGTACAGCCCCATCCCGCCGACGCAGACCAAAAGGTTGTCATCGCGGTCGAACGCCAGCCCCAATGGCTGCCCGCCGATATGGGCGAAGATCTCGTGCCGCGTGTAGTCCGGCGCGAGGAACCGATGGATGTCGCCGAGCCGCGAGCCGCAATACAGATGGTCGTTGCGGTCGAAGATGACGTCCTCGGGCGCTTCGACCTGGCCCAGGCCGATGATCTCCACATCCGCCAGCCGGTCGTTGATCTCGTACGGCGACCCGGAGCCGGCGGCGGTGGGCGGCGGTGGCGGCAAATCCTGGTAGGCCGGCGACACATACACCTTCTGCAGCAGCTTGAACCGGTTTTTCAGCCATCGCACGTCGGCCACGATCGCGAACAGCAGGATCAACCCCAGGATGAACGCGCCCGCCCCGGCGTGCAGCCCCAGCCGCACCACGCCGTTGGTGATGACCAGCACCGTGATCGCGCCCATCAGCGCCTTCGCCGCCGAGCCGCGGCCGCCGCCCAGGCTGTTGCCGCCCAGGATCGCTCCGGTCAACACGCTCAGCTCCAGCCCCATGCCGGTGTCCGCCCCGGCGCTGTTCAGCCTGGCCGCGTACAGAAAGCCCGACAGGCCGCACATCAGCCCGGACACCACGTAGGTCAGGCAGATCGTCCGCCGCACCGCGATGCCGACATTGTAGGCCGACCGCCGCGACCCGCCGACCGCCATCACGTGCCAGCCCGGGCGCGTGCGGCTGAGCACCACATGGGTGATCGCCACCAGCGCCAGGAACACCACCAGGCTGATGGGCACTCCCGCCACGGTGCCGTCGCCGAGGTAGTCCCACAGGTCGGAATCGGGCATGCCGCCCGAGATCTGCACCGCGTAGCGCAGCAGCAGCGAGTCGACGACCGCGCGCACGATGATCAGCGTCACCAAGGTCGTCAGGAACGCGCGCAGCCGCAGGAATCCCACCAGCGCGCCGTTCAGCAGGCCCACCAGCGCGCCCGCCGCCAGGGTCAGCGCCAGTGCCGCGACCGTCGGCAGGCCCAGGATGTTCATGCCGATCAGCGCGGTGATGTTGGCCAGCGCGAACGTCGATCCGACGCTGAGGTCGATGCCGCCGCCCACCATCACCACCATCGTGCCGAGCACGATGCAGCCGAACTCGCCCAGTTGGCGGGCTGCCGTGACCAGGCTTGCGGCGCCGAAGAAGCCCGGGATCAGCGCGCCGAACACGATGAGGACAACGACAAGAAAGCTGAATGGGGCGACGTTGTCGATCCAGCGCTTGGCCAGGATTTCGCCGACCAGGTGGTCGGGGAACAGCTGGTAGCGCAGCCGCGTCAACGTGTCGGCCCAGGTCGGGACGTGCGGCCGGAGCGCCGTCTCCGCCGGTCGTGCGTAAGCCTCGGCTTCCGGCATGGCGCGCTGCCCGCTAGTTCGTGGCTGCCTTCGCCGTCCAGCAGGCGCCGGGGCCCACGCTGTCCTTAGTGAGGATGACCAGTTGCGTGTACAGCACGGTCTTCATCGCGCCAGGTTTCGGTTTGTTCTCCAGCAGGGTTTCGATCGCGGCGTTGATGTCGCGCGCCTGGCCCGGCACGTCGTAGCTCAGCTCGGCGCCGAACACCCCGTTGCGGACGTTGTCGCACGCCTGCTGCTCGCCGCCGCCCGAGGTCACCAGGAACACCTGCTCCTGCTTGCCGGCCTCGCGGATGGCGGCGCCGGTGCCGACATCCATGATGTCCCAGAAGCCGATCGCGCCGCACAGGTCGGGGTTCTGCTGCATCACCGTCTGGGTGATCGCGCGCGCCTTGCTGCTGTCCCAGTCGGCCGCCTGGTTGGACACCACCTTGATCTCGGGATGCTTGTCGAACACGCTGCTGACGCCCGCCATCTGGTAGGCGCTGGCCGCTGCCGTCAGCACGCCCTGCACGATCGACACCTTCCCGGACTTGCCGGACCCGGCGCCGCATTTCTGCACCACCATGTCCGCCGCCTTGGCGCCCAGGGCCACATAGTCGGCGCCGACGAAGTACTCGGTCGGGTAGGCGCTTTTCATGTTGACCTGCACGACGTAGATGCCGGCGTCCTGCGCCTTCTTGAGCAGGCGGGCGTAGCTTTGCACATCGGGGTTGTGCACCACGATCACGTCGGGCTTCTCGGTGATAAGCTGGCTGATCGCCTGCGCCCCCGCGTCGGTGCTGAAGTTGGGGTCACGCACGTCGAAGCCGTAGCCGAGGCGGGTCGCCTGCGCGCGCATCAGCGCGGCCCAGCCTTCCGTCAGGTCGAAGCCCATCGCCACCGGAACGAACGCGACCTTCTTGCCCTTGAACGTTTCGTAGTAGGGCACGCGGCTGGGATCCTCGATACCCTCCGCGCGCACGACGCCCGATATGGCGAGGCAGGCGGCGAGTCCGACCAGCAGGCGGCGAAGGCGCATTGTTCGTTTCCCGTTCAAGTCTTGTTCTTGTCAGATGTCGCCCTGTTGCGCGGTTTGCTCGTCGCGCGGGTTCAGGACGCTGTCGATCACGATTGCGGCGAGCAGGATCAAGCTTTTGACCAGGTTCTGCAAGGTGTACTGCACGTCCATGATCGTCATGCCGTTGAGCAGGATGCCGATCAGCAAGGTGCCCACGATCACGTTGCGCACCCCGCCGCGGCCGCCCGACAGGCCGATGCCGCCCAGCACCACCACCAGGATCACGTCGTAGATCAAGGTGGAGTTCACCACCCGCGTGTTCAGGCTGCTCACCGAGGTCGCGGTGATGACACCGGCCACGTAGGCGGTCGCGGCCGACAGCACGTATTGCAGCACCAGGACCGGGCGGGCTGGCACGCCGGTGATGCGGGCGGCGGCGAGATTGTCGCCCACGCCGTAGATGAAGCGGCCGATCTTGGTGCCGCGCAGAAACACGAATGCCAGGACGGCCACGACGGCGAAGATCAGGATCGGCACCGGGATGTGCAGCACGCTGCCGGCGCCGATCCAACCGATGTCCAGCGTCTCCCCCAGCTTGGGACGCGGCACCTGCACCTGGTCCAGCGGCAGCAGGAACAGGTGCCCGAAGCCCGACACCACGGCCGCCATCGCCAGGGTCGCGAACAGCGGCGGCACGTCGAGGTAGGCGATCGTGACGCCGGCCACCACGCCACAGGCCAGCGCGAACGCCAGCCCGAGCGGCAGGCTGAGCGCGAGGGGCATGCCGGTGTTGGCGAGTTGCAGCGCCCACGCGACCGAGATTGCCATGATCGCGATGATGGCGAGGTCGATGCCACGCCCGATCACGACGATCGCCATCCCGATGCCGAGGATGCCGAGCACCGACACGCTACGGATCAGCGCCAGGATGTTCCCCGAAGTCAGGAAATTCGGGAGCAGGGTGGAGAAAACGACGAACAGCGCCACGGCGATGCCGAAGACGATGTTTTCCTGGGTGAGCGGCAGCCGGATCCGGCCGCTGCGGGGCGTCGCCGGGGAAAGGCTAATAGGCCGAGCCTCCACTTGATGGAGGCAGCGGATCGTAGAAGGCCGGACAAGTCAATTGCCGCACGCGCCACGGCGACGATTTTGGCGATGTGCGCCACCAGGCGCTCGCGCTGCCGGGCCGGATCAGGCTGCCCACCTCATTCGGGATTGCCGATACGGGATGGCGGGTCGCATCAGGGCGTGAGCAGCAACCCGGTGCGCTGCAAAGTCGTTCCCGCGACCTCGCCAAGCCGGTGGCCGGCGGCGGCGAAGCGGTCGTTGGTCAGCGAGAACACGACGCCCTCCGACTGCGCGCGGACCTGCACGCACGTGCCGGCCACCGGGTCGATGATGTCGGCCACGATCTGGCCGGCCGCGACACGATCCCCGGCTGCCACCATGAACACGATGATCCCAGCGGCCGGCGCAACCAGCGACTCGCTCGCGCTGAGCAGGGTTGGCGCGCAGGATGGGGCAGGGATGGCCGGCATGGGCGCGTCGATCGTGCCCGCGACGATCATGTAATCGGCCAATGCCGCCGCGTCGGCTTCGGCGAACGCGTGGCTGACGTCGGCCCGGCCGCGCAACTCGACCGTGACGGACGTGCAGGCGAGCGGAATCGGGCGGCCCGGGTTACGCTCCCGCGCCAGCAGCCAGGGCCGGCTGCAGGCCTCGTCGAACGGGTTGCCGCCGGACTCGGTCGCGAGCAGCACCGCCCGCGCGCCCAGCAAGGCGGCGAGCGGCGCCACCGCGTCGGCGGCCGGAGTCAGCGTGTACAGGTGCATGGGGGCCTGGGAGTCGCAGTGCAGGTCCAGGACCAAATCGGCGTCGAGCGCCAGTCCGAGCAGCGTGCGCTTCAAATGCTGGACTGGAGTGGTGGCCACGATGGCGGCGTTGGCGCCCAGCAACGCGGCGCGGAAGGCTGTCCGGTTCGCATCCGGATCGTCGGACCATTCGAGGTCGGGCGTGAGCAGCGGGTAGTCTCGATTGAAGTTGACGCCGTCCGTCAAATGAAAGCGTCCGACTGCAGTGCCCAGCACGCGTTGCCCGAGCCCGATCGGATTGGCGAGCGGCGTCACGACGATCTCGCCGGTGATGCGCCCCGCTGTTTCATGCGCGCGCAGCAAGGCGAGCAGATGGTGGACGACGAGCATGCCGGGCACTTCGTTCGCGTGCAGCCCGGCCTGCACGTAGATTTTTGGCCGTCCGCCCGCCGCGCCGAACGCGTGGACCGTCAACTCGTGCCGGGCGCCCGGCGTGGCACCTTCAAGCGCGAGCGTGGCCGTTCGCACGCGTCAGGCGAGGCCCGGCGTCAGTTGCGACTCCCGCACGATACGTTCATGGCCATCCTGGGAGCTTTTCACCCGGTACTGGCAATCCCTCGCCTCCGGTGGCAGCTGCCGCACGACGGTGTAGCTGCCCTTGACGGCAGCGGACTCGAATGCCCCGGGGGAAAAACGGACCGCGGCGCCAATGGAGAATTTGTGCAGCGCCTGAACCATCACTTTCCCCCTTTACGAGGCTCCGCAGGCGGACGGGGCGCCAGGATCGCGGCTGCGCTGCCGGCTGGCTTCTTGTCTGCCTTGGGCTTCTTCGGCTCGCGCGTACTGCGCTTCTGACCTTTGGCCATCGCCGTTCTCCTTAAGTTCGCAGGCGCGAACGCGCCTTGATACGCCATTTTAACACCAAAGCAGGCCAGGTGCTAATCGTTCAGAAGCGTCAGCAGCCGGGCGCGCACCGGGTCAGGCGCGGTGTCCTCCACCGCCCGGTGCAGCAGGCGAAGCTGACGCCGCGTGTCGTACAGCTGGTCCAGCAGCGACAGCACGATCGGCAGCGTTTCCTCCTCCACGTGCAGCCCGTCCCGCAACTCCACGATCAGCTGCACGCGCGCGACGTCGATCTCGCGGAACATCCATTGCCCCGGCGCGCCATCCGGCCGCACCCACGCCATCTGCACCCAACGCTCGATATCCGCAGCGCCCAACCCGGCGACGCTGGCGAGCCGATCGATCGTCATCATGGCTTGTCTCCCAGTGAGTCCATCCCCTGCCTTGGCTCGACCGGTGAAGCCGGCGACCATTGGCTGAGGAACGCTTCCAAGGCGTCGTCGGCTCCGGCAAGCGTCACCTTCAGCGTCACGTACTCGTCGCCGACGGGACGGCCGGCGTGCCCGGGAACGCCGCGTCCACGCAGCCGAAGCCGGGCGCCCGTGTCGGAGCGCTTCGGGATCGTCATCGCGACGGAGCCGGTCGGGGTGGGAACGGTGATCCGCGCGCCGAGCACGGCCTCCTTCAGCGTCACCGGAACTTCGATATGGATGTCGTTGCCCTCGCGCCGGAAATACGGATGCGGCTGCACGGCGATCTCGATCAGCGCGTCGCCGGCTGGGCCGCCGTTGAGGCCGGCGCCGCCTTGGCCCTTCAGGCGCATCACCTGCCCGTTCTCGATGCCGGGCGGGATGCGGACGTCCAGGCTGCGGCCGTCGGGCAGCGCCAAGCGTTGGGACGCGCCGGAGATGGCGTCGAGAAAGGTCACGGACAGCGTGTAGCTGACGTCGCGCCCACGCATCCGCATCTCCGCCCCGCCGGTCCCACGGGTGAAAAACTCGCTGAAGATGTCGCCCATGCCCTCGTCGCCGCCGAAGCTTTGGGCATAGCGGCGGCCGGCGCGGCTATCGCCGTAGTTCTGGTAGCGGGGCGGTTCCGGCTTCGGCTCGCCGGCGCCGTCGATCTCGCCGCGGTCGAAGCGGGCGCGCTTGTCCGGGTCCGACAGCAGGTCGTTGGCGCTGGCGACCGCCTTGAACCGCTCCTCGGCCGCCTTGTTCCCCGGGTTGAGGTCGGGATGGCTCTTCTTGGCCAGCTTGCGGTAGGCCTTGCGGATGTCGTCCGCGGTCGCGTCCTTCGACACGCCCAAGGTTTGATACGGGTCAGCCGCCATGCACGCTCCTGGATTGGTGCCACGCCATCATCCCACGGCAGCGGCGGGAGTGGCCAGAGATCTTGCCGGTTGGCAGGCCCGGCACCAGTACAGCGACCGTCCGGCCATGTCCTTCACTGCGACCGGCGTGCCGCAAACCCGGCATGGCTTGCCCGCCCGGTGCGCGACGTAGTTCGCTTCGCCACGGCGAACCGACCCTTTCCGGGCCCGGCGGACGGTGATGATGCGGCCGGTCTTGACGCCGTCCGCCATCAGCGCGGCCAGGTCGTCCCACAAGGCGTCCCAGGTCGCGCGATCGAGCTCGCGGCCAGGCAAATGCGGGTCGATGCCGGCGCGGAACAGCAATTCGGCCCGGTAGATGTTGCCGATGCCGGCCACGATGTCCTGGCGCATCAGCAGCAGCCCGATGGCGCTGCGGGAGGCGCGGATTTTGGCCCAGGCACGTGCCGGGTCGGCATCGCGGCGCAGCGGTTCCTCGCCGAGCCGGGCCATGGCGGCGCGCTTGGCCTCGGGCGACAGCACCTCGCACGCGGTGGGGCCGCTAAGGTCGGCGACACGCGCCGCGGCCAGCAACCGCAGCCGGACGGCGCCGCGCGGGACGGGAAGGTCGTCCTCCACCGGATCGCCAATGGGGCCGCCAGTGGGGCCGCCAGTGGGGCCCCCAGTGCGGCGGCCGAGGCCGGCCAGGCCCGGTCCATGGAACCGCCAGCCGCCGTACAGGCCCAGATGCACCCGCAGCCAAACCGTATCGTCGGCGAATCCCATGAACATGTGCTTGCCTTGCGCCTCGGCCGACGTCAGGCGCAGCCCGTCGAGCACGGCCGCCCCTTCGGCGAAGCGTCCCTGGGGACTGGACGCCTGGACGACGTGGCCGGTGAAGTGCGCGTCGAAGGCCTGGGCGAGGCGGTGGACGGAATGGCCTTCGGGCGTGGCAGGCTCCTGCGGGACGGCGAAGCATTATAGCCGGTCGCCGGCTCGCGTCGAGGCATTCGCATCCGTATAGGCTGTGGCGTCATCGGCGATTCGGAGGCTTCCACCCTGTGATCCGCAACCTCCATCGCCTCGCGCTCGGCTCGGCGCTGTTGCTGCCGTGGTTCTTGCTGCATGCGCGGGCGGCGGCCGAGATCGGCGTCGACCTCGTCGGCGTGTGTTTCCTGCTACACTGTCTTGCCGAGCGGCGCTGGGAATGGTTTCGGCAGGACTGGGTGTGGGTCGCTCTCGCGTGGTGGGGCTGGCTCGTCGTTTGCACGGTCCTCAACCTTTCCAGCGCCGGCGCGGATGGCATGGCGCTGGTCCAAGCGGTCGCGGCCGTGCGTTTCCTGGTGTTCGTCGTCGCGCTCGAATGTTGGGTGTTGCACGCGTCCCGCGAACGACGCTGGTTGCTCGCAAGCCTCGCTCTGGCGACGCTGTATGTCGCGGCGCAAACGCTGCTGCAGTTCGCAACCGGCTACAACCTTTATGGCGACCCGCGGTTCGGGGACGGCGAGCTGACGGGACCGTTCAGCAAGCCGCGGGACGCGCCGACCTTCGTACGCATGCTGTTCCCCACGCTGCTGCCCCCGGTCGGCGCGCTGCTGTCCCGGCCCGGATGGCGATCCGGTGTCAGCGGGGCGGCCCTGGTCGTGGGCGGGATGCTGGTCGTCGTGCTGATCGGCCAGCGCATGCCGGTGCTGCTGGCGGTTCTCGGCCTGCTCGTGAGCGGGCTGCTGCTGCCTCGCTTGCGCGCCGCGGTGGTTGCGGCCGTGGTCGGTGGCGGGGTCTTGATCGCCGCGTCCGCGGTGGTTTCGCCGCCAACCTTCTACCGGCTGGTCACCAAGCTTTCCCGGCAGATGGCGGACTTCACCGATAGCCCGTACGGACTGATCGCCGAGCGTGCCGTCGCCATCGCCGAGCAGCATCCCTGGATCGGGCGGGGCTATGACGGATTCCGTACCGGCTGTTCCCAGCCGCGCTACTTCCAAGATTGGCACTGGCCCGGCGTCGCAGCGCGTGGCGATGGCGGTGGCGCCGCGCTGTGCGTGACACATCCGCACAACCACTACCTGCAGGCGGTAACCGATGCCGGGCTGCCCGGCTTGGCGCTGTTCACGGCACTCGTGGGCGTATGGCTGTACCGGCTCGGACATGGGCTGCTCCGGAAGCCGGACCCGCTGCGCGTCGGCCTGTTCGTCGCGGCGCTGATCCAGGAATGGCCGGTGGCGTCCACCAGCCCGCTCGTCTCGTTCCCGATCGGCGGCTGGTTCTTTCTGCTGCTCGGGTTCGGGCTTGCCGAGGCGAAGCAGGCGTCGGCGGACTGGCGGGAGCCGCTAACCCGCCCCGAGCGTGGCGTGGACGGCCTCTATCACCCGGTCCACCGTTAGATCGTTCAAATCGGGCGCACGCAGGATCGTCGTCCACTCGCCGTTCGGGCCGCGCGGCGCCGCCTGCTCCGGCACGCCGGCTGCGGAAAACAGCACCACCGTTGGCGCTCCGACCGAGGCGGCGAGGTGCACCGGACCGGTATCGTTGCCCAGCACCAGCGCAGCGCCTGCCCCGAGCGCCGCGATGTCTTCGATCGAGGTTTTCCCCGTCAGGTCCACGGCTTCGGGGCAGGCAGCCCGGATCGCTTCGGCCAGCGTGATCTCCGGCCGGCCCCCGATGATCGCCGGCGTCAGCCCGCGAGCCTGGAGCCGCCGGGCTACCTCGGCGTAGCGGCTGGCCGGCCACCGCTTGACATCGCCGACGCCCGCGCCGCCGGGCATCAGCAGGGCGTACGGTTCCGTCAGCCCGTGCCGGTTGCCCAGGCCGGTCAACCAGTCCCGCTCAGGCGTCGGCCAGTGCGTGACCCCGGCGGCTTGCAGCTGCTCGCGCTGGCGCTCGATGGTGTGCATCGAGTCGCGCAGGGGATTGCGGTGCGGATGGGAGCAGCCGGCAGCGATGCCCGACCATTGCGGCCGTCCGGCAAGCTTAAAGTACCGGTTCGATCGACGCGATGTCTGCAGGTCGTAGATGAAATCGAAGCCGCGGGCGACCTGGACGGTGCGAAGGATCGCCGGAAGGTTCCACCACGGCGCCCTGGCATCGATCAACACGTCATCGAACCATGGCGCGGCCCGGGCGAGTTGCTGGAACGGCGCCGTCGTCAGCAATGCGATGTGGCTATGGGGATGCTGCGCGCGGATCGCGGCGAATGCGTGGAAAGCGTGGATGAAGTCGCCGAGCGCCCCGAGCTTGATGACCAGGATTCGCTTGATGACCAGGATTCGCGGCATTCAGCGGGGCCGGATACGGTGCGGGCGCAATGCCATCTGATACCTTGCCTTCACCGCGCGTGACAATCTTGCTGCCCCATCGTGAAGCGTTCGGCCCGGCCTCCGCCGGCGCCGTGGCGATGGTGGTGCACCGCCTCGCCGCCGGGCCCTCCCGCTACCGGGCCCTCGTCGTCGGCCCACCCTTCGCCGGCCCGCGCTTTCCCGGCATCGATTTCAGGCAGGCGCTCCCCCCCAAATGGCTGCCGCTGACGCCGACCCAGCGCTATGCGGCCCGGCTGGCGTTCGTGTTGGCGCCGCTGCCGCCTGGCCTGATCGAGGTGCACAACAAGCCGGACGTGGCGCTCTGGCTGGCCCGGTTGTTTCCAAGGCGTCCCGTCAGCCTGTTCCTGCACAACGACCCACGCACCATGCGCGGAGCCCGGTCGCCTGCGGCGCGGCGGCGTCTGCTAGGGCGGCTCGCGCGCATCGTCACCGTCTCGGAATTCCTGCGCCGCTGCCTGCTCGACGGGGTTGCGCCGCCACCGGACCGCCCGCCGCTGGTCATCCACAATGCGCTCGACATGGCGGCATTGCCGGCCGGATTGCCAACGCGGCAGCGGGACAAGGTGATCCTGTTTGCCGGCCGTGTCGTGCCCGACAAGGGGCCGGACGCCTTCGTGGCCGCTTGCGCCCTGGCGATGCCCGATTTGCCGGGCTGGCGCGCGGAGATGATCGGGGCCGACGGCTTCTCGGCGGATGCGCCCGATTCCGATTTCATCCGCCGCCTGCGTCTCCAGGCCGCCGCCGCCGCGGTCCGCCTGCATGGCTACCAGACCCACGCCGCCGTGCTGCAGGCGATGGCCCGTGCGGCGATCGTGGTGGTGCCGAGCCGGTGGCAGGAGCCGTTCGGCTTGACTGCGCTGGAAGCCATGGCGTGCGGCGCGGCGGTCGCCTGCTCCGGCCGGGGCGGCCTCGCCGAGATCGTCGGCGACGCGGCGCTTGCGATCGATCCGGACCAGCCGGCCAGCTTCGCGCAGGCGTTGCGGCGCTTGGCCGGCGATGTCGAGCTGCGCGCGGCGTTTTCCGCCATGGGATTGAAGCGGGCCCGCGAGCGGTTCTCCAGCGCGGACGCCCTCGCCAAGCTCGATGATTTGCGCGACGAGGAACTGGCTACTTGGAGGATGCGTTTGCGTTAGCGACCAGCCGCCGCAAGCAGGCCGGCTTTTGGGCTCGCCAGCACCGTCCCGCCAACGCAAAGCTGGGCCGCACCGGCCATCGACGGCTGTGCCAGGGCAACCGTCCTCGCACCCTCGGCGAACGCAATATCGGCATGGCGCGCGACGAGGCCCAGGTCCCGGGAACGAGGGTGACCTCGACCTGCGTGCCGGAACAGGGCGCCGGTCGGGGCAAGCGTGGTCTCGGCGGCGCAGGGAGCGACCACTTGGCCGCCGTGTGCAGCAAAGCGGGCCGTCGGTTCAATGGATGTCCGGCTCCGGGATGCGCGCCGTCCCTTCCAGCACCCGGTAGTCGCAGCCGTCGTTCGCCTGGCTCACCTGCTGGCTGTGCAGCAGGCCGAAGCCGCGGGCGTAATGCGGCGGGGGCGGCGTCCAGGCGGCGCGCCGGGCCGCCAGCACCTCGGCGTCCACGTCCAGCGATATGCGCCGTCCCGGCACATCCAACGTGATCGGGTCGCCGTCCTGCACCAGTGCCAACGGCCCGCCGACGGCGCTCTCGGGCGCCACGTGCAGCACGCAGGTGCCGTAGCTGGTGCCGGACATGCGGGCGTCGCTGATGCGGACCATGTCGCGCACGCCCTCCCGCAGCAGCTTCTTCGGGATCGGCAGCATGCCCCATTCCGGCATCCCGGGGCCGCCGATCGGCCCGGCGTTGCGCAGCACCAGCACGCTGTCGGCGGTGACGACCAGCGCCGGGTCGTCGATCCGGGCCGCCATGTCGTTGTAATCGCGAAACGCCACCGCCGGCCCGGTATGGCGCAGCAGGCGCGGATCGGCCGCACTCGGCTTGATGACGGCCCCGTCCGGCGCGAGATTGCCCCGCAGCACCGCCACGCCGCCCTGCGGCATCGACCGGTTCAGCGGCAGTATCACGGCGTCGTCCAGCACCCTCGCGCCGGCGATGTTCTGGCCGAGGGTCGCCCCCGTCACCGTCCGGCAGCCGAGGTCGAGCTGCGCGCCCATGCGGTTCATCAGCGCGCGCGACCCTCCGGCGTAGTGGAAATCCTCCATCAAATATTTACCGCTCGGGCGGATATTGGCGATCAGCCTGGTCTCACGGCTCAGCATGTCGAACCGGTCGAGGTCGAGCGCCACGCCCGCCCGCCGCGCCATCGCGATCAGGTGCACGATGGAATTGGTGGAGCCGCCCAGCGCCATCGCGACCCGCACGGCGTTGTCGAAGCTCGCGGCGGTCAACAGTGAAGACGGACGCTGGTCGTCCCATGCCATCTCGACGATCCGCCGCCCGGTCGCCGTGGCCATGCGCGCATGGTTGCTGTCCGGCGCCGGAATGGAGCTGCTGCCCGGCAGCGACAGGCCGAGCGCCTCCACCGACACCGTCATGGTGCTCGCCGTGCCCATCGTCATGCACGTGCCCCAAGACCGGGCGATGCCGTCCTCGACCCCGCTCCAATCGTCCTGCGTGATGGTTCCGGCGCGCAGTTCGTCCCAGTATTTCCAGGTGTCGGAGCCGGAACCGAGCGTGTTGCCCTGCCAGTTGCCCCGCAGCATCGGGCCGGCGGGCATGAAGATCGCCGGCAAATCCATCGACAGCGCCCCCATGACCATGGCCGGCGTGGTCTTGTCGCAGCCGCCCATCAGCACCAGGCCGTCCAGCGGCAACGAGCGCGCAATCTCCTCCACCTCGATGGCGAGCAGGTTGCGGTACAGCATCGTGGTCGGCTTCATGAAGTTCTCGGGCAAAGCGAGCGCCGGAATTTCAAGCGGGAAGCCGCCCGCCTGCCAGACCCCGCGCTTGACCTCCTCCGCACGGATGCGGAAGTGCTGGTGGCACGGGTTGATGTCCGACCAGGTGTTCAGAATGCCGATGACCGGCTTGCCTTTCCAGTCCGCCTCCGCGTAGCCCATCTGCTTGGTGCGGCTGCGGTGGCCGAAGCTGCGCAAATCGGCCACCCCGTACCAGCGGAAGCTGCGTAGTTCCTCAGGCGTCTTGCGTGTCATGCGTTAAACCTCCCTTTCGCCTCGCCGACGCCGGGACTAGCGTCGCCGCCGTGTCCATTGCGCGCAGCACCGTAAAGATAACCGACGTCGCGGCCTTGGCAGGGGTCGCGCCCATGACCGTGTCGCGCGTGCTCAACAATCCCGGCCAGGTGGCGGCGGCAACCGCGTTGCGCGTGCGGGCGGCGATCGAGCAGTTGGGCTACGTGCCCAACCTGATCGCCGGGGGATTGTCGTCGCGCCGCTCCCGCATCGTCGCGGCCATCGTGCCGACCATCGCGACGCCCGTGTTCGCCACCAGCATCCAGGCGTTCACCGACACGCTGGGCCACGCCGGCTATCACGTGGTGCTCGGCCTCAGCGGCTACGCGCCCGGCGGCGAGGATGCGCTGGTCGCCGCGGTGCTGGGCCGGCAACCCGATGGCATCATGTTGACCGGCGCGCGCCACTCGCCTCCAGTCAAGCTCCGGCTGGCGGCGGCCGGCATTCCCGTCGTGGAAATCTGGGACCTCGTCGACGACCCGGCGGACATGATCGTCGGCTTCGACCATGCGGCCGTCGGCGCGGCGGCGGCGGACTACCTGCGCGCCAAAGGGCATCGCCGATTTGCCGCCATGGGCGCCGACGATCCCCGCGCCATCGCCCGCCGGCAAGGCTTCGCGGACGCGGTCCGGGCCTGCGGCGACACGGTGCTGTTCGACACGATCATGCCTGCGCCCGCGTCCATCCAGGGCGGGCGCGACGCCGTGGCCGCCGCGATGCGCCACTTCGACCGGCCAGCCGCGGTGTTCTGCAGCTCCGACCTGGTCGCGGCCGGCGCCGTCATCGAGGCGCGCGTGCGTGGGATGGCGGTGCCGGATCAACTGGCGATCTGTGGGTTCGGCGATTTCGAGATCAGCGCCGCCATGGACCCGCCCATCACGACCGTGGCCGTCGACGGGGCGGACATCGGCCGCGCCGCCGCCAATTGCCTGGTGCAACGGCTGGGCGGCGTTGCGGGACCCCGGCGGATAGTGGTGCCCTTCCGAATCGTCGAGCGCCGGTCGGCGTAGCGGCATGGAACCCTGCTTGACCATAGACGAATGATATCGATACCATCGTTGAGGTGACCAGTCGTTTGGGCGTGGTCAAGTAGGGAGGCTCGTCGGCGCATGACACCCGAGACGCTCCAGCTGCTACGGACGATCAGCACTGCCAGCATCACGACATTGCTGTTCAAGCGTGGCTTGCGCAACGTGTATGTCCAGGGCGTGCTGCCGGTGACGCCGGCCGAGGCGTCGCCCAACATGGTCGGGCCGGCGATGACCCTGCGCTACATCCCGGCGCGCGAGGACCTCGACCATGTCGGCGTGTTCGCCGACCCCATGCACCCGCAGCGCCGGGCGGTCGAGACCGCGCCGGCCGGCTGCGTGCTGGTGATGGATTGCCGGGGCGACGCGCGCGTGGCGTCGGGGGGCGAAATCCTGATGACGCGGCTGAAGGTCCGCGGCACGGCAGGCATGGTGACCGATGGCGGCATCCGGGACAGCCAACCGATTGCCCGGATGGGTTTTCCGGTGTTCGCTGCGAAGCCAAGCGCGCCGTTGAACCTGGCGCTGCATCACGCGGTCGATATCGACGTCCCGATCGGCTGCGGCGGGGTGGCGGTCTATCCCGGCGACATCGTGGTGGGCGATGCCGACGGCGTCGTGGTCATCCCCGCGCACCTGGCCGACGAGGTGGCCCGCGACGGCGTCGAGCAGGAGGCGCTGGAAGCCTTCCTGCTGCAACGCATCGCGGACGGGGCGCCGCTGCCCGGGACCTATCCGCCGGACGAAAAGACTCGCGCTGCCTTCGAGGCATCGCGCAAAACGTAAGCGCAACGAAGCGCGAACAACAATCGAGGATACGCCGATGATCGCTTTTCCACGCCGCCGATTCGTGGCCGGGGCCGCCCTGGTCGCTGCCGGACCCGCTTTGGCGCAGGTGGCGAAGCCGAAATCGCCGCTCGCGATCAGCATCGTCGACGTGGGCGGCGCGCTGGCGCTGACCCAGAAAGCGTTCGACGCCTACCGCCGCGCAAAGCCCGAGATGGTGTCGCGCATGATCTACACGAAGGCCCCCGCGCCCGAGCTGCCCAGCAAGCTCAAGGCGCAGCAGGACGCCAAGCGGGTCGACATCGACATGGTGCTGACCGGCACCGACGCGCTGTCGGCCGGCATCGCGCAGGGCATCTGGACCGAGCTGTTCCCGGCGCACGCGCATGCCTTGCCGGACCTGAAGTCGATCCTACTCGACCCGGCGTACCAAATGCAGCGGCTGACCAAAGGGCAGGGCATGGTCGTCGTGTATTACCCGTCCGGTCCGCTGCTGGAATACGCGCCCGACCGCGTCGCCTCGCCGCCCGACTCCGCCCCGGCACTGCTGGAATGGGCCAAGGCGCACCCGAACCGGTTCATGTATGCGCGCCCAGCCAACTCCGGCCCGGGCCGGACCTTCCTGATGGGGCTGCCGTACCTGCTCGGCGACTCGAACCCGAAAGATCCGGAGAAGGGGTGGGAGAACACCTGGGCATTCCTGAAGGAACTCGACCACTCGATCGAGTACTACCCGACCGGCACCGGCGCTACGATGAAGGAGCTGGGCGAAGGCTCGCGCGACATGATCGTCAGCACCACGGGGTGGGACATCAACCCGCGCGTGCTCGGGATCGTGCCGAAGGAAGTCAAGATCGCCACCCTTGAGGGCTTCCACTGGGTCGTGGACGCCCAGTACATGTGCATTCCGAAGGGCGCTGCGCCGGAACGGCTGGCGGTGCTGCTCGACCTCATGGGTTTCATGCTGGAGAAGCCGCAGCAGGCGATTACTTACGACCAGGGCTACTTCTACCCCGGCCCGGCCGTGAGGGACGTTCCGCTGACGCTGGCGCCGCAGGAAAGCCAACTGGCCATCGCCGAGTTCGGCCGGCCCGAGTACAAGCGGTTGATCGCCGACACGCCGAAGGAAATTCCGCTTGACGCCGAACCGCTGGTCTACGCGTTCCGGCGCTGGGACGAGCAGATCGGCTCGCGAAAGACGCAGTAGCCGTGGCGATCCACGCCGCCGGCTTCCGCGAGCTGCGGATCGACCGGCTCAGCCGGGATTTCGGCACGCTCAACGCGCTGCGCGACATCACGCTGACGGTGCAGCGGGGCGAGTTCGTGGCGTTGCTGGGTCCGTCGGGCTGCGGCAAGTCGACGACGCTGAACTGCCTGGCCGGATTGCTGCCTGCGACCGGCGGCGGCATTTGGCTGGACGACCGGCGGATCGACGCGTTGCGGCCGGAGCAACGCGGATTCGGCATGGTGTTCCAGAACTACGCGCTGTTCCCGCACATGACGGTGCGGCGCAACATCGGCTTCGGCCTCAAGATGCGCGGGGTTGCGGGGGCGGAAATGCGACGCCGGGTTGAGGAAGCGGTGGCGCTGGTGCGGCTGCAAGGGCAGGAGGACAAGCTGCCGGGCCAACTCTCGGGCGGGCAGCAGCAGCGCGTCGCCATCGCCCGCGCCATCGTGGTCGAGCCGCCGCTGGTGCTCATGGACGAGCCGCTGTCCAACCTCGACGCCAAGTTGCGGCTGGAGATGCGGGCCGAAATCCGCCGCATCCACACGAGCCTGGGCGGGACCACGATCTATGTGACGCACGACCAGGAGGAGGCGCTGTCGCTGGCCGACCGCATCGTCGTGCTGAAGGACGGCGCGGTGCGCCAGGTCGGCACGCCGGCGGACCTGTTCGCCCGCCCCGACCACCTCGACGTCGCGGAGTTCATGGGGTTCCGCAACCGCATCGCCGGCCGGGTCGTGTCCCGCGAGGACGAACACGCCGTGCTGGCGGTCGGCAACGCCCAGGTGAGCGGCCGCGTGCGCCACCCGGTGACCCCGGGCCAGGCGGCGTTTCTCGCGGTGCGCCCGGAGGATCTCGAATTGGCCGAAGACGGGCTGCAGGCGACCGTGTCCGCCAGCGAGTTCCGCGGACGCGACTTCACCGGCTTTGCCCGCATGGCCGACAGCACCGATCTGGTGTTCCACGCCACCGCCCCCACGGCCCCAGGCGCGCCCATCCGCCTGCGCCCCGATCCGGCGCACGCGCTAGTCTTCGCCGCGTGAGCGTGACCTTTGCAGCGATCCGGGCACGCGTGCCGTTGGGCCAACGCCTAGCCGCGCAGGGCCTGGATGGGGTGACGCTGCTGGTCGTGCCCGCCGCATTGTTCCTGCTCGCGCTGTTCGTTTATCCGTTCCTGTGCGGGCTGTTTCTGTCGTTCCATCCGAAGGACGGCACGCTGTTCGGCAACTACGCCAAGTTCTTCGGCGACGATTTCCTGTACGGCACGATCTGGAAGACCCTGCGCCTCGCCGTGCCCGTGACGCTGTTGAACCTGGCAATCGCGGTGCCGGTGGCATTGCGTGTGCGGCTGATGCGGCGGCAGCGGCTGCTGACCACCATCCTGGTCATCCCGATCACGCTCGGCACCGTGCTGGTGGCCGAGGGGTTGCTGACCTATCTCGGGCCGCAGGGATGGTTCAACCGCGTCCTCATATCCCTGCAGCTGATCTCCGGCCCCGTGCGGCTGCTGCACAACTATTGGGGCGTGTTCCTTTCGCTGCTCATCACGGGCCTGCCGTTCACCTTCCTGCTCACCCTGTCGTACCTGTCCGGCGTCGACCCGGCGCTGGAGCGGGCGGCCGCCGCCCTCGGCGCCGAGAGCCCGTCGCGCTTCCGCCATGTCCTGCTGCCGCTGCTGGTGCCCGGCTTGGCGATCACCTTCTGCCTGTCGTTCGTGCAGGCGTTCTCGGTGTTTCCCTCGGCGGTGCTGCTCGGCTCCCCCGCCGGGCCGACGCGGGTGATCTCCATCGCGGCGTATGAGGCGGCGTTCGAGCAGTACGACTATTCGCTGGCATCGGCGATCGCGATGGTGATGGGCATCGTGCAGCTGGCGGTCGTGCTGGCCGTCATCGGCGCGCGCGGGCTGTCCTACCGCGGTTCGGCGAGCGGCGGGAAAGGTTGATGCGCGGCGAGCGGACCGTCGCCGCCCGGCTGTGGGTGGTCGGCGTGTGGGCAGTGGTCGGGTTCTTCATCCTCAACCTCGCCGCCATGATCGCCAGCGTGGTCGTCAGCTCGTTTGCCACGCGCTGGCTCGGCACCTGGTTCCCGCTCGGCTGGACGACGCGGTGGTATGCGTCGGCCTGGGACGAGTTCCAACTCGACGACGTGCTGATCGTGACCTTCGAAGTGGTGTTCCTGGTCGTCGCGGTCTCGGGCCTGCTCGGCGTGCCAGCCGCCTATGCGCTGGCCCGGCGTCGCTTCCCCGGGCGCCGGGCGGTGATGCTGTTGTTCCTGTTGCCGCTGCTCGTGCCGCCGATCACCTTCGGCATCCCGCTGGCGACGGTGTTGTACCAGACGGGGCTGGCAGGCTCGATGACCGGCGTCGTCATCGCCAACCTGGTGCCAACGGTGCCGTTCGTGATCTTGGTGATGATCCCGTTCATCGAGCAGATCGACCCCCGGGTTGAGGCCGCCGCCCGGGTGTTCGGCGCCAACACCCCGAAGCTGTTCTGGCATGTCCTGCTGCCGCTGCTGCTCCCGGGCATTCTCGCGGCGTTGCTGCTGGTGCTGGTCCGCACGATCGCGATGTTCGAGCTGACGTTCCTGGTGGCGGGGCCGAGCAGCCAGACCTTGGTGGTGGCGTTGTACTACGCCGTGTTCGCCGCAGGGGTGCGCGCCGTGCAGTCGATCGACGCGATGGCGGTGCTTTACATGGGCACGACGCTGATCTGGCTGCTGATTGCGTTGCGCTTCGTCAATCCTGCCCAAATCGTGGGACGGGCGAAGCGGGCCGGGTAGTTCCCCGAGGATTTCCCACAGGATTGCGATCTCCGCGTGCCATCGCGGCGTTCAGGTAGACCATCAATCAGTCCAATTGCCCAGGACGGGTCAATTGCCCAAGACGGGGCGGTTCGTCACCTCGGCGCGAACCAAGCGCAATGCAGCCGCCTGCACCGTTTTCAGCGCGGCGGCTCCGGCGTCACCAAGGCCCTCCACGCGCAGCAGATCCGGCACGGGCGCTGCGATCGTGCCGGCGTAACTGCCGAAGCGGGATAGCAAGCTGCGAGCGATCGCTTTGGTGTCTCGGCGGGGCAACGCGAGAAACAGCACCATCTCCAGCAGTTCGTGGTCCGCAATGCTGTCGCCACCGGCGGTCAGCAATCGCTGGCGCATCCGATGCCGATGCCCGGCCGCGCTGACGGGCGAGGGCGGCCGGAGATCGTCGAATAATGGGAAAGGCGCCTCGTCCATCTCCATGGTGTCGCATGTCAGGCCGAATTCGTCCAGGATGCGAAACGATCGCGCCAGGATTGGTCGAGTTCGATGGCGCGGCGGCTGTCGCGGTCGATCGAAGCCAGGATCGACAGCCCTTCCGCCCGCACCTCGCCCATCGATCTCAACACCTGGCGCATATGTATGGATTTATTGCCGATCCTGTCCACATACGTTTCGATAACGACATCGCCAGGCCAGTTCATCTCGCGCTTGAAGTCGATCTCGATCCGCACGATGACCATGGAGAAGGAACTGTCGAGGCTATAGATGCCGGCCGCCTGCATGAGGTCGGTCCGACCTGCCTCGAACATGACGGAGTAGATGGCGTTGTTGACGTGACCCACCATGTCGCAGTCGCTGAACCGCAACTTGTGCGTCGTGACGAAAGCGCCAGGCATCACGCGTATGGCGGCTTGTTGTAGCCCGCCGGCGAGTGGGTAAAGACCTCGCAGCCATCCTCGGTCACGCCGACCATGTGCTCGAATTGCGCCGACAGGCTGCGGTCGCGGGTGACGGCGGTCCAGCCGTCGTCGAGCACCTTCACCTCGGGGCGGCCCGCGTTCACCATTGGTTCGACGGTGAAGAACATGCCAGGGCGCAGCACCGGACCCTCGCCGGAACGGCCGAAGTGCAACACGTTCGGCGCTTCGTGGAAGCGCCGGCCGATGCCGTGGCCGCAGAAATCGCGCACGACGCTGAACCTGTGGCCCTCGACATAGGCCTGGATGGCATGGCCCACATCACCCAGCGTGGCACCGGGCCGGATGGCGGCTAGCCCGCGCATCAACGCTTCGTAAGTCACGTCCATCAGCATGCGCGCCTTGGTGCCTGGCTGCCCGGCCGCATACATGCGGCTGGTGTCGCCGTGCCAGCCATTCAGGATGACAGTCACATCGATGTTGAGGATGTCGCCATCGATCAGCCGCCGTTCGCCCGGAATGCCGTGGCAAACCACATGGTTGATGGAGGTGCAGATCGATTTCGGATAACCGCGATAGTTGAGCGGCGCCGGGGTGGCATGGCGATCCAAAATGAAGCGGTGGCAGAGCGCATCGAGTTCGGCGGTGGTGACACCCGGGCGGACGTGGGTCGTCACGAGGTCCAACGCTTCGGCGGCAAGACGCCCGGCGGCGCGCATCCCTGCGAAATCTTCCGGCGAATGGATCGTGATCCGCCGCGCATCCGTGCCGCCGTCCATGTCAGCCCCGCGTGTCGCATTTCATAATGAGTGAGCGAAAATGCTCACCTTACCGGTTCGGCGCAAGGGCCGCCTTGCAAGTTCGATGTGCGGCTCAGCTTCGCGTGTGGTGGCCCAGCCGGGTCGAGACACGGAAAGCCGAGACGCCGTGCAGGCGTGTCGGCGTGCGGTAACGGTCGCGCGGCGAACTCTCGGCGCCAAACTGCGGCGCAGAATGGACAAAGCCACGCAGAGCTGCGAGGCGGATGGCCAGATGCGGCAGCGTCGCGGCGGAGGCCGAGGCGACCAGGGCGGGAAAACGGCTGGGCGGGGCAGTGTAGCGCCCGACCGGCACGCCCAGCCGCTCGTAACCTTGGTCGAGCAGGGCTGCCATGTGCAGGTCGCGCTCCGATCCATTGGAGGCGCCCAGCACTACGCCGATCAGCCGCACGTCGCCGCGCACGGCCGAGGTGACGAGGTTGCAGCCGGATGCTTCGGTGTAGCCTGTCTTGAGGCCGTCCGCTCCGGGATAGGATTGCAGCATATGATCGTGATTCCAAATGGTTCGACCGTGGAACACGAAATTGGGCGTGCTGAAATACCGGTATTCGATCGGGTAGTCCTGGACGAGATGGCGCGCGAGCAGCGCGAGGTCCCGGGCGGTGCTCAGCTGATTGCTGTCAGGCAGGCCGGACGCGTTGCGGAAAGTTGTCCGGCTCATGCCCAAGGCACGGGCGCGCAAGGTCATCATCTGCGCGAAGCGGTCCTCATCGCCGCCGAGCAGTTCGCCCAAGGCGGCAGCGGCGTCGTTGGCCGATTTGGTGACGAGGCCGAGCAGCGCCTGCTCGACGGTGATCATGGTGCCGGGCAACAGGCCGAGCTTGGAGGGCGACATGGAAGCGGAGTGCGCCGACACCGGCACGATTTGGTTGAGAGTGATCCGGCGGTCGCGCAGCGCCTCGAACAACAGATATATCGTCATCATCTTGGTCAGGCTGGCCGGGTAGCGCACATCATCGGCGCTGGCAGCCTCGAGCACCTCGCCGCTCTGGGCGTCGATTACGATGGAGCTGTAGCGTTCGGAGCCGATCTGCGCTTGGGCGGCGTTGGCCAGGAACACGCTGAGGAGAGTTGCCAGGCATGCCGGGAACAGGCGAGCGACTGCCGCGTGCTTCGCGACACTTGTGAGATACCGGCGCCGCATGTCCGAGAACTCCTGGATGGACAGAATCGTATAATCATTTGCCGTCTTTGCTGTCCAGCATTCAACAGAATAATATGTTAATTCAAGGGCGTTACGGCATTTATCTGCCGCGACATCCGGAACCTGGCACTCGAACGACTTGCTGCAATGCACAATTTTCCTTGACCTGAGGGAACTGCGGACGTATTCAGTCATCATGTTGCATCGCAGCATAAGGTTCCGCGGCTGGCGCTGATCGATTAGCCTCACCCCGCGCGAGCCAATTTGGCACATGAAGGGGAGTCCACATGAACAACCAGTTTACCACGACGATCGAAGCGGCGAACGCGCAGGCCAAGCAGAACCTTGATCGCACCGTATCCGGCTTGAAGGACGGCGCGGCGCAGGCAACTGCCGGCATCGAGCAGGCGCAAGACAAGATGCGCGGCGGCGTCGAGCGTGCGATGAAGACGGCGGAGGAGATGTTCTCGTTCTACCAGGGCAACATCGAGGCAATTGCCCATTCCAGCCAGATCTTTGCGTCCGGCATGCAGGACCTGTCCCAGCGTATGGCCGCGACGGCCAAGACGACGTTGGAAGAAACGATCAGCACCATGAAGGCGCTGTCGTCGGTGAAGTCGCTGAAGGAAGCGACCGACCTGCAGCAGAACCTGGCGCGCGCGACGCTGGAGAAAGCGGTGGCGCAGACCGGCCAGATTGCCGACAGCTCCATCAAGCTGACCGAGCAGACGTTCGCACCGATCACCGCGCGGATGACGCTGGCGGTCGAGAAGTTTTCCAAGACGGCGTAATCGCTCACGTCTTGATGAGCTGCTGAATGTGATGAGGAAGGCCCGGGCAGATGTCCGGGCCTTCAGCATTTTGCAGGGGCCGGTGCCGTCGCCCTTTTCCCACCCACTGGCAATCCGATATGCTGCGTCGATGAACAGCCAATTACCGGGGGTGCGTGGTCCAGCTTTGCGTCGCCCGGCCGGGAAGAGCACGAGCATGAGCGACAATGACAAACGTGGCGGCAACGAAGGGCCTAATGTCGGGACCGTCACGAAGACCCGTCCCAAGACAAAAAAACCGGCTTTATACAAAGTGTTAATGCTGAACGACGACTATACTCCCATGGAGTTCGTCGTTCATGTGCTGGAGCGGTTCTTCCAGAAAACGCGGGAGGAGGCGACCCGCATCATGCTGCACGTGCATCGCCGGGGAGTGGGCGTATGCGGCGTGTTCACCTACGAGGTCGCTGAGACCAAGGTGACCCAGGTGATGGACTTGGCGCGACAGAATCAGCATCCTCTCCAGTGCACGATCGAGAAAGAATGAGGGCTGCAATCCAGGTCGACGGCACCCATGTCACTGAAGGGTTAAAACTGACCTATAGTCTTGATGGTTGCGACATCCCCTGCCGGCGCGGCATGGTGTGCAGCGGCCCATGCGAAGGAGCGTCGATCCAATGTTGTCACGGAACCTAGAACAGACGCTGCATCGCGCTTTGTCGTTCGCCAGCGAGCGCCGTCATGAATATGCCACCCTTGAACACCTGCTGCTTGGCCTAACCGACGACAGCGACGCGGCCACCGTGCTGCGCGCCTGCGGCGTGGACCTCGATAAGCTGCGGCAGGAATTGGGCGAGTTTCTCGACAAGGATCTGCCCGGCCTCGCCACCGACCGGCCTGGCGACCCGAAGCCGACTGCCGGCTTCCAGCGCGTGGTCCAGCGTGCCGCGATCCACGTGCAGTCCAGCGGGCGCGATGAGGTCACCGGCGCCAACGTGCTTGTCGCGCTGTTCAGCGAGCGTGAAAGCCATGCCGTGTATTTCCTGCAATTGCAGGACATGACCCGCCTCGATGCGGTCAATTTCATCAGTCACGGCATCGCCAAGGCGCCAGGCCGCCCGGCTGCCCGTCCGGAAAAGAGCAGCGAGCGCCCCGAGGGACCCGGCGACGGCGAGCGGGAGGAGAAGCCGGGCCGCCGCAACCAGGATGCGCTGAGCACTTATTGCGTCAACCTGAACAAGAAGGCTGCCGCCGGCAAGATCGACCCGCTGATCGGGCGGGAGATGGAGGTCGAGCGCACCATCCAGATCCTGTGCCGCCGCACCAAGAACAACCCCCTTTATGTCGGTGATCCCGGCGTTGGCAAGACCGCAATCGCCGAGGGGTTGGCCAAGCGCATCGTCGAAGGCGATGTGCCAGAAGTCCTTGCCAAGTCGTCGATCTATGCCCTCGACATGGGCGCGCTGCTGGCCGGCACGCGTTATCGCGGCGACTTCGAGGAGCGGTTGAAGGCGGTCGTGACCGAGTTGGAGGCGCAACCCAACGCGGTGCTGTTCATCGATGAAATCCATACCGTCATCGGCGCTGGCGCCACCAGCGGCGGGGCGATGGACGCGTCCAACCTGCTGAAGCCAGCGCTGGCCTCGGGCAACTTGCGGTGCATCGGCAGCACGACCTACAAGGAATTCCGCAATTACTTCGAGAAGGACCGCGCGCTCGTAAGGCGCTTCCAGAAGATCGATGTCGCGGAGCCGAGTCAGGAGGACGCGGTCAAGATTCTGCGCGGCCTCAAGACCAACTACGAGCGCCACCATAAGGTGCGTTACACCGACGAGGCAATCCGCGGCGCGGTGGAGTTGTCGGCCAAGTACATCAACGACCGCAAGCTGCCGGACAAGGCAATCGATGTCATCGACGAGGTTGGCGCCTCGCGTATGCTGCTGCCCGAGGGTCAGCGCCGCAAGACCGTGACCTTGCGTGACGTCGAGGAGATCGTCGCCAAGATTGCCCGGATCCCACCCAAGTCGGTGTCGGCAGACGATAAGGAGACGCTTCGTAATCTTGAGCGCGACCTCAAGGCGATGGTGTTCGGTCAGGACACCGCGATCGATGCATTGTCGGCTGCTATCAAGCTCAGCCGTGCCGGATTGCGGGAGGCGGAGAAGCCGATCGGCAATTATCTGTTCAGCGGCCCGACCGGGGTCGGCAAGACCGAGGTCGCGCGCCAGCTTGCCTCGACGCTCGGGATCGAGCTGATCCGCTTCGACATGAGCGAGTACATGGAGCGGCACAGCGTGAGCCGGCTGATTGGCGCGCCGCCCGGCTATGTTGGTTTCGACCAGGGCGGGTTGCTGACGGACGGCATCGACCAGCATCCGCACTGCGTTCTGCTGCTGGATGAGATCGAAAAGGCGCATCAGGACCTGTTCAACATCCTGCTGCAGGTGATGGACCACGGGCGGCTTACTGACCACAATGGCAAGTCGGTTGATTTCCGCAATGTCATCCTGATCATGACGACAAATGCCGGCGCGTCCGACATGGCGAAGGAAGCGATCGGATTTGGCCGCGATGCTCGCGAGGGTGAGGACGAGGAAGCGGTCAAGCGCCTGTTCACGCCGGAGTTCCGCAACCGTCTGGACGCGATCATCCCGTTTGCCGGGTTGACCGAGGAGACGGTCGGCCGAGTGGTTGAGAAGTTCGTAATGCAGCTTGAGGCTCAGTTGGCCGACCGCAACGTCACGATCGAGCTGTCGTCGGGAGCGAAGGAGTGGCTGGCTGAGCGGGGCTATGACCGCCTATACGGTGCGCGGCCGCTGGCCCGTGTCATCCAGGAACACATCAAGAAGCCGCTCGCCGAGGAATTGCTATTCGGCAAGCTGGTGAGGGGTGGCTCGGTCAGCGTGACGTTGGTGGAGGGCAAGTTGGCTTTCGCCTACACTGAGGCGCCTCCTTCGCAGCAGCCCAAGTCCGAAAGCGACGGCGACGAGGGGGAATCGGAGAAGGAACCGGAAACGGTCGACTGAACCTGACGCCGCTGGGGCAACCTGGCGGTGTTTCCTTGTACCGGGGTCGTAGCATGAAGGCAGTTTGGAACGGCGCGGTCGTGGCCCAAAGCGACGACATCGTCATGGTCGAGAACAACGCTTACTTTCCGGCCGACGCCGTCCATCAATCGTATTTTCGACCCAGCACGCATACGAGCGTCTGTCCTTGGAAGGGAACGGCCAGCTATTACACGTTGGAAGTGGATGGGCAGACCAACCAGGATGCAGTCTGGTTTTATCCGGAGCCTAAGCAGGCTGCGGAGAACATCCGCGGGCGAGTCGCGTTTTGGAAAGGCGTGAAGGTTTCAGCCTGAGGCAAATGGCTCGCCCGCTCGATCCCATTAGAGGCGGGGTTCCTGGACACTTCGATTAGCGAATTCCCAGCTTGTTTCACTCCGGCAGATTGAACTTGACCGATACCGGGCAGTGGTCGGACAAATGTTCCTTCTCTGACGCATCCTCGCGATAGGTCATCACCCGCAGGCTGTTCGGCTCCATCCAACCGCGCGCCGTTCCACCCGCCAAGATGTGGTCGATGAAGTGTCCACCGCCCCAGCACGGGCTGTCTCGCCCTTCGGTCGCCCGGGTCAATGGCGCCGCTGCGTTTAGCGAGGCCAATACCTGGTCAGCCCCGTCCATCCAGCGATTGAAGTCACCGAGCACGACGAAGGGTATACCCTCTGTCCGACGTTGCGCGATCCAGCCCTGCAACACGGGCACTTGGCCGCGCAACGTGGCGCATTGCGGGCGATGGGACGTGTCGAGCCGGTCGCGCTGGCAGCCGGTCTTGAGGTGGACGGCCAGGATCCGCAGCCGGCCGCCGGGCCATTCGAGCGTAATGTCCGCCCCGCTGCGAAGGTGAAAATGGGCGTCGGGGTAGAGATCGAGCCCGGTCAAGTCGGGATTATGTATGACCGTGAACTGGCGCTTCACGGCGAGGCCCACGCGCTGAACCACGTCGTCCTTGGTAAAGAATAGGGCGTAACGGTCGGGCGGGAAAAGGACTGCGGCAATGCTGGGCCCGTCGACCTCTTCCAATGCGACGACGTCGGCGTCCAGGGCGTCCGCATAGCGCCGCAGCCGCGTCAGGTCAGCTTCGGTCTTGGGATGCACGTCGCTCGGCAAAGCCGGATCGCCTTCAGTCCGGGCCGTGAGCCATTCTAGATTCCAGGTTGCCATCTTCAGCTCGGCCGCGTGCGCAACGCCTGGCAACAGGAAAGCAAGCAGGAAAAGCCGGATCATGCGAGTAGGTCCTGGTGCCGGGGGACGGCAGGCACTGAGTGAAATCTCGGCGGGTCGGGCAGGATATCGGTAGAGGCGCCGCACGAGAGCAGGAAAGCCGCCAGGCCGCACGGCGTTTTGCCGGCGCGAATCACTTGCAACGTCGACCGGCCCGCGCAGAGAATCGCCCGCCAACCCCGCCCAAGCACAAAACGTCCCGCATCATGCTGGAGCCTGATTGATGAGTTGAGGCCTTCCGGCCCCAGCGGGTCGAGGGCGGCGTCCTCGCCTTCTCGGGAACTTGCTTTCGCTTTCCATGTTCCCCATCCATGCGCGGTGCCGATCCTGTGAACGACGAACTCGAACCCGGCTTCAATCTCGCCTTACGGAATCCTGGTGGCAAGCTGAGAAGAGCGGCCGTGCGGTTGTGGCACTATTCGTGCCTGCCGGCTTGGTCGGGCGGCTCGACCGCGGTCCGTTCAGCCGCGAAGCCGTTCAATCCGAAGCAAGCGATGATCATTTCATGCGGCGGCCGTCGGCCGTGTGCACCATCGGCCTCAACCACATCCTCGTCACGACTTTCAAGCGCCATCCGCCTCGGCTCGGACATTTGGTCGCTGGCACGCCCACCGTTACTTACAAGAAAGGTCAATGGCATGACGAACGCATGCGCCGCTTTCGACTGTTGGAACAGAACGCGATGACCGCGCCACGCCAACGCGGGCTGCAATGGCTCGATCGGGTGCGCTATGCCGTGGCCGAGCGCGACGGCAGGATCTCCATCATCGCCGAGGCGGAAGGGTGAGCGCCGCCGGACCAGCGATTCAAACCGACATTCCCGCACGGCTCGATCGGCTGCCCTGGAGCCGTTTCCACGCGCTGGTGGTGTTGGCACTCGGCATCACCTGGGTGCTAGATGGGCTGGAGGTCACGATCGTGGGCTCGCTCGGACCCATCTTGCAGGACCAGCGGACGCTCAACCTGAGCGCGCAGGATGTCGGCAGCGTCGCATCGTTCTACGTCATTGGCGCAGTCGTGGGCGCGCTCGGTTTCGGCTGGCTCACGGACCGGCTCGGGCGGCGGCTGATCTTCAACGTGACGCTCGGCATCTACGTGGTCGGCGTGCTGCTGTCCGCCTTCGCGTGGGACTTCTGGAGCTTTGCCGCGTTCCGGGTGATCACCGGGCTCGGCATCGGTGGCGAATATGCGGCAATCAATTCCGCCATCGACGAATTGATTCCGGCGCGGCTGCGCGGGCGCATCGACTTGATGGTGAACGGCAGCTACTGGCTGGGCGCAGCGGCGGGGGCGGCGGCGTCGATCCCGCTCCTGTCGGGACATATGGTGTCGATCGACATCGGCTGGCGGCTTGGCTTCGGCATCGGCGCGGTGCTGGGCATGTTCATCCTCGTGCTGCGCCGTTTCGTTCCGGAAAGCCCGCGCTGGCTGGTGACGCATGGGCGCAACGACGAGGCGCGGAGAACCGTGGACGACATCGAGCGCCGGGTCGAGGAGACCGGCGGTGGCGCATTGGCAAAGGCCGAAGGCATCCTCACGGTGCACCCGCGCGTCAGCTTCGGGTTCGGCCTGATCTTCACCGCCATGCTGGGCAACTACAAGGGCCGCAGCGTGCTTGCGCTGACGCTGATGACCGCGCAGGCCTTCCTGTTCAACGCCGTGTTCTTCACCTACGGGCTGGTGCTGTCGAATTACGAGCACGTCGCGGCAACCGACATCGGGCTGTATGTCTTGCCGCTCTGCATAGGCAACTTCTTCGGCCCCCTGCTGCTCGGCCCGTTGTTCGACACGATCGGGCGGCGACGCATGATCGCGGGCACGTATGGCCTCACGGGCGTGCTGCTGATCGGCGTCGCAGTGCTGTTCGGGCTTGGCCTGCTCGATGCACGGACCCAGACGATCGCGTGGGTGGTGGTGTTCTTCTTCGCCTCGGCGGCATCCAGTTCGGCGTATCTGACCGCGAGCGAAATCTTTCCGTTGGAAACGCGGGCGCTTGCCATCGCGGTGTTCTACGCGCTTGGCACGCTGATTGGAGGCGCGGCGGCACCGGCGCTATTTGGCTGGCTGATCGGACTGCAATCCGCCTGGGCGCTGAGCGGCGGATACGCGGTGGCGGCGGTGCTGATGATCGTGGGCGCGGTGGCGGAGGTGTATCTGGGGATCGATTGCGAGGGGAAGTCACTGGAAAGCATCGCCGAGCCTTTGTCAGCGTAAGGTCAAGGGGTCTGGGGCCGCCGGCCCCAGTGGGTCAAGGGCGACGCCCTTGCCTAACCGTAGCTGCCGCTATGGAGCCGAGCAGAAGCAAGGCCCCAATTTCCTACGGCGCATCCGGCGTTTCTCCGATCAGTCCAATAGCCAGGACGCCCGCCGTCAGGGGCAGCAGGCCCGCGAACACCCCGGCGGTTGCCGCCGGAACGCGCTTGAGTCCGCCATACCACAGCAGCATCGCCAATACGCTCGCAGTCAGGCCATGGAAGGCGAGCAGCCCGGTCAGATGCCAGGTGAGGACGGTGTGTGGAATTGCCGGAAGGGCAAAAGGCAGCAGGAGCGCCACGCTGGCAACCTGCATCCAAAACGTTGACGCAATGATACTAAGACGTCCGCTGTTGCGTTTGGCGAGCAGCATGTATGCCGCTTCGCCGCAAACTGCGATGAACACCAGCGCGTCGCCCGCGAGCGTGCCGGAGGTGGCTGGCCGTGCGCTGGCCAGGGTCGCCATGCCGCTGGCCGCCAGCAACGCCGCCAGCCAGGATCGCAAGGTCAGCCGCTCGCGAAGGAACAGGGCGGCGCCGATTGCGACAAGGGCGGGCAGGGTGGCCAGGACCAGCCCGGCCTCGAGCGCGCCGGTACGGTGGAGGCCGGCAAGCAGCGCCGCATTGTACAACACGGTTCCGAGCAACGCCTGGAGGGCGAGGTTCAACCCGGCGGCGCGGGTCGGTCGCGTGAGCCGTCCCAACAGCGACAGCACCAGGCAGGCGAGCAGGCAGCGCAGGAACAGGATAACCGGCACCGGCAATTCGGCGGCCAGCAATTTGCCGACCGGCACGTTGGCCCCGACCAGGATCATGGCCGCCGCCAACTGCGCATAGGCAGCGATCACTCAGCCGCGCCGTCGTTCCGAAACGGTGAAAGGGTGGCGAGGTCTTCCATCTGCGCCAGCATCGCCGGACGCTCGCGGTCGAGATAGTCGCCGATGGCCCGGCGCAGACCTGGATGGGCGATCCAATGCGCGGAGTAGGTTGGGCGGGGCAGGTAGCCGCGCTGGATCTTGTGTTCGCCCTGCGCTCCCGCTTCGACGCGGGCGAGGCCGTGCTCGATCGCGTAGTCGATGGCGCGGTAGTAGCACAGCTCGAAATGCAGGAACGGCCAGTCGCCCCGGCCGCCCCAGTTGCGGCCATACAGCGCGTCGCGCCCGACCAGGTTGAGCGCGCCGGCGACGGGGGTTGCGCCGTCGAACGCCATCATGAGCACGACGCGGTCGCCGAGGCGCTCGGACAGCATCGGGAAAAAGCGCCGGGTCAGGTAGGCGCTGCCCCATTTGCGATCCACGGTGGATTGGTAGAAGCGGTAGAACGCGTCCCAGTGCTGCGGCGTGATCTCGGACCCGGTAAGGGCGCGGAAGGTCAGCCCGCTGGCGTTGGCGTCGCGCCGCTCGCGCCGCAGCACCTTGCGCTTGCGGGAGTTGAGCGCGCCCAGGAAATCGTCGAACGTGTCGTACCCGGCGTTTTCCCAGTGGAATTGCTGGCCGATGCGCTGCAGCCAGCCGGCTTGGCCCAGCGCCTCCCATTCGGCTTCGGTGCAGAAGGTCGCGTGGACCGAAGACAGCTTGAGCTCGCCGCACGCTTGGGCAAGCGCTGCGCCGAGCGCCTCGGGCGCGACGCCGGAATGGGGACGGCAGAGCAGGCGCGAGCCCGGCACCGGGCTGAACGGAACGGCGACCTGCAACTTGGGGTAATACGACCCGCCGGCCTGCTCATAGGCATTGGCCCAGCCGTGGTCGAACACGTACTCGCCGTAGCTATGCGATTTCGCGTACATCGGCGCGGCGGCGACCAGTTGCCCGGCGCCATCGCGGAGGGCGGCGTGCTGCGGCAGCCATCCGGTCCGTGCACCGGCCGACCCGCTATCCTCGACGGCGGAGAGGAAGGCATGGCTGACGAAGGGATTGTCGTCGCCGGCGCAGGCATTCCAGTCGCTTGCGGGAATATCGGCGATGCGGGGGTGCAATGTGAGGGTGAGGAGGGCGGAGCCGTCGGGCATGGGACGGATATAGCGGGAGGGGTCAAGTAAGCTAGGGCGGGAATTGAACGTGGGATCGTGCCGGGAGGGATCAAATATCCGGAAAACGGTGCTTCGGACGTTGGCTAGCGTCGCCCATCGTCGGGCTATGGCTGAGAGGAAGGCTGGAAGTCCCGCCATCTCGGCTTTGGCTACCGGCAACCGCGAAATGCCACCCGGGATGCTCAGCCGGGCATTCTAGCCGGCTTTAACGGTCCGATGGCCGCTACGCGGCCAAACATCGGCCCCGTTGGAGAGAGTGTAGGTGACGGCGCCGCTTGGCTTCTGTTTCGGAACGGCGCTGGGCAGGGGCCTGTCTTGCGATCGGCGCTCGATGAGTGTGCCCTGCGGGGATGGTATCGAAGGCTTCTCAAGCTTCATCCTGTTCATGCGATCACCTTGGGAAGATAGCCGAGCTTGTCGGCAATGAATATGACACTGGTGGCACCAAGTGCCCAGATCAAACTTCTGACAAGGTGCGAGGCGGCCAGCGCGCGGAACCTGTAGCGGCGCTGGTTGATGCTTCGGTTGACCGGCGTGACCGCGGCGTAGCTGTCAAGCAGCACCTGCCGCATGTCCTTGACCAACTCGCGGTCCTGCTGCTGGCCCACGATGCCCTGCGTGTCGTAGTAGGCCTGCAATTCGGCGAACCTCGTCCGCAAGGCCGTTTCCGGGCCGATGCGCTGGTAGTCGCGGCGGGCGATGGCACGGGACAGCCAAACGAGCACGCACCCCGCTTCGAAGATGGCCAGCCCGATCAACACGCCGGCGGCGATCGAAGCGACCGCCCCACGCTCGGCCATCGAGTCCGGCCATTTTGGCAGGCGTCCCGCCACATAGGCCAACGCGCCGACCACGATGCCGAGGGCGGTGCCGAAGAAGGGCAGCGCGCGGTGGATGTCCTCCTCCGCCCCGACCTCCTGGCGGTAGAACTCCGCAAAGGTCGCGAGCAGCTGGGCCGTGGCTTCAGGCGCGTCCGACGCCTTGGAGGTTTTAGGCGGCAGGCCCGACACATTGCCTCATTCGATCTCGAACATCCCCTCGACCTCGACCGCCGCGTTCCCCGGCAGGCTCGGAACCCCGATCGTGCTTCGCGCGTGCCGGCCCGCCTCGCCGAACACTGCGACCGCCAGGTCGGACGCGCCATTCATCACCACCGCGTGCTGGGTGAAGTCGGGCGCACAGGCGACGAACCCGCCGAGGCGCACGACGCGCGCCACACGGTCGAGGTCGCCGCCGCAGGCCGCCTTCAGGTGGGTCAAGACGTTCACCAGGCATTGCCGCGCCGCAGCCTGGCCGGCCTCGAGCGAAATCTCGGAACCGACCTTGCCGGTGATGGCGATGACGCCGTCAACTGCAGGCACCTGGCCGGACACCACGACCAGCTTGCCCACCGTCACCGTGGGGAGGTAGTTGGCCATGGGCGCCATCGCCGCCGGCAGCACGATGCCGAGTTCGTCCAGGCGCGTGTCGATCCGTCCCGTCATCCCTTCACCAACCGCAATGCGGCGCGGCGGCTGCGTGGCAAGTCGAGCGGCAACAACGGCGCGTCGTCCTGCGTCCCGGTGGCGCGGGCCTCCACTTCCGGTTCCACGGACCGGCCGAGATAGGAAGCGGCGAGGCTGCGGAACACGTAGTCGGGGATCGACTCGGCGGCGCCTACCGCCGGGTCGCCCTCGACGGCGCCGGCCGGGCCGAAGCGGGTGAAGGTGAACGCTTCGACGAAGGCGTCCAGCGGCACGCCGTGCTGCAGCCCGAGGCTGACGGCGGAGGCGAAGCAGTCGGCCAGCCCGCGGACGGTCAGGCTTTCGCGCGGCAGGGCGATGCCGATCTCGCCGAGGCGGCCATCCTCGTACTCGCCGGTGCGCAGGAACACGCGGTGGCCGCCGACCGCGGCCTTCTGGGTGTAGCCGCGGCGGCGGTCCGGCAACTCGTTGCGATGCGCCACGCCGGGGATGGGGCGGTCGGCGGGGCAGGGCGGCATGGCGTGCAGGAACGGGGCGACGGCCCGGTGCATCGCGGCGTGGTCGGCGGCGGTGGCGGCGGGAAACACCGGCTCGCGCGCCAGGGACGCGGCCAGGGCCGACTCGATGGGGATGCCGCGGGCGGCGAGCCAGGCGCGGGCGGCGCGGGTCAATCCACCGGGGCCGACCGGCGCGAAGGCGGGCGCGATGCCGCCGGTTTCCACGCCGAGCAGCGCGTCGACCGGGCCGGGCAGCAGGATGGCAGTGGACGGCACGGTCGGGGCGGCGAGCATGGCGGCGGCGCGGGCCTG
>JAABUX010001648.1_pt1 | contig 33198 bp, 36 predicted proteins | sample 5561851 | NCBI WGS metagenome assembly JAABUX01 (sample SAMN10711883, study PRJNA513361) | rock metagenome | isolation source: Antarctica rocks | place: Antarctica: Victoria Land, Richard Nunatak red sandstone | collected 2016-01-03
ACGAAAGCTGGCGCAGCAAGACCCACAGCTGAGCGCCGATTACAACCTCAGGTAGGTGCCCCCGTCAGCAAAGGCGGGTCCCTATTGGACGCTGAACCCGGGTCCCGTTTCCAAGCTGATTGACACCATCCTGGCCGCCCACGATGTGGTGGTTAGCTAAGAGAGTATCCGTTTGCGAACGCTATCCTCCTGCGACGATCGAGCGATCGGCGTTGAACGCCCATCTGTTGCGCCGGCGCTCAACTTCGTCCCGGGATGTAAGGCATGGCTATGTCGAACGAGCACCAGGTGCTTTCTCGGCTGAATGCGGTCGGTCGGGATCAGGGCCCTTGTTCCTGGCCATCCAACATTGCCGAGCCTGCCTGCCACGCTTCGGCCGAGGTGCGGAACCGCCTCGGCGACTGCCGCACGCTCCTGCCGTCCTCCTCGTCGTAGACCTCCCAGCCCTATGGTCTGACGCCGCCCCCCTTGAGGCAGACCCGAAGGCGGAACCGCGAGTGCCCCCTCACAAGAGGAACGGGTGCAGTCACTGATTGCTGGGCCAAGCCGCGCAGCACCGCAAGTCAGCCCAGCTTCAAGTTGGATGCGGCTTGCTTGCCACGCTCGGTCACGACCTCGTAGCTGACCTTCTGGCCGTCGTTCAGGCCGCTGATCCCAGCTGCCTGCAAGGCAGTGATGTGCACGAACACGTCCTTGCCGCCGTCCTGTGGCTGGATGAAGCCAAAGCCCTTCTCCGGGTTGAACCACTTGACCGTGCCAGTCGCCATGCCTGCTGCTCTCCCACGTAAACGGGGTGGACCCTAGCCGTAACCCGACCAGAGTGCCAAGCCTGTTCAGGACGCGTGGCTGCCCGGGAGCAGTTCAAGCGGGGTCCGTTGCCATGGCTTCCGTTCACGGTGCCGGTGGGCAGCATGCCGCAGTGCCACAGACGCCTGTCAGAGCGGCCAGCGCGAGTTGGCCCCTTCTGCACGTGCCGCCACCAGCAGCTTGGCCATAGCCTGGTTCGGGCCGTCCTGCGCCGCCGTTCGCTCGATCTCAGCCCACTCGAACCGCACCGTGTCGGTGGCCCGGTCCCAGTGCGCGGCAGGTTTCGCCGAAGCCATGTTCTGGCCGGAGCCAGTCGGTGCTGCGTCACTGGCGGCCGGGGCCGGTGTGGTCTCCAGCGTAGCTGCCTTGTGGCCATAGGCCGGCTGCTGCCGGGCTTCTACCTCGGTGCTCGGTATGCTGTCCGCGGTTGGCGTGGCTTCCAAAATGGCATCGGGGGTGCGCGCTTTCCGGCCGGGCTTCGCCTCAGCGCCACTCTGCAGCGGAGCCGCCTCAGCCCCGCCAGCCCGCTGCTTCGGCTTGGGACCTGGCCGCTTGCGCACGGGCGCTGCGATCGGGTCGGCGATGCTGCCATCGGCATCGACGGTGCCGCCCACCGCATCGTCGCTGTCCATCATGGCCAGCGGCTCGGGCATGGCCAGCGGCTCGGGCAAGACATCCGTCTTCGGCTTGCGTCCCCGGCGCACCGGGGCAGCGGCGCCGCCCAAGGCGGGCAGGGCTGCATCGATGGAGGTGGCAGGCTCGTTGCTGCTGGCAGTCTTCGGCTTGCGAGCCATCTGTGGTCCCCAGGGTTCGGGACGGTCCTGATACGGCATCGGCAGGCCGGTGAGAACCAACCTGTTGCCGGAAGGCAGGGCTATCGTACCTCGAATAGTTCGAAAAGCTTGGTGAGGTAGGCATCATCCCAGCCGGCGCACTTGGGTTTGCCGTCAGGAAGTTCTTGCTGGGTTCGGCCTGGATGACGTTCAGGGCCATGTGGCGCAGAACGGCCAGGTTCTCGGGTCCGTGTCCCAGGCGGGTGCGGTCCTGGTCTTCGTTCATGACGACATCAAGCCGCCCGTGCAGTTGGTTCTCGATCCCCCAATGCGACTGGGCGACCTCGTTCAGGCGATCCGACTTCCAGTGCGGCGGGGAGGGCAAACCAGCCTGCTCTCCTGCCAGGCGCGGCCATTTGTTCAGCCGTCGCGTGCAATCCGAGTTCGCAGGGCGCCGACACCGCCGACCTCGATCCGCACCTCGTCGCCGGGTTGCAGGAAGATGCCCTGGGCCATGCCGACCCCGGCCGGGGTGCCGGTGGCGATCACGTCGCCGGGCAGCAGCGTGACGCGGGTGCTGAGGTGCGCGACCTGCTCGGCCATGCCGAAGATCAGGTTGCGGCTGTTGGAGTCCTGCATCAGCCGGCCGTTGACCCACAGGCGCACCGACAGGTCGGCCAGATCGGCGATACCCTCCAGCGGCACGATCCAGGGTCCCATGGGCTTGGCACCCTCGAAGCACTTCTGGCTCATCCAGTCCCAGTGGAACGGCGAGCCCAGCGGCACGTCCGGCCGGGCCACCCAGTCACGCGCCGACAGGTCGTTGACGATGGTCAGCCCCGCGACGTGCTCCATCGCCTGATCAGCCGCGACGTTGCGCGCGCGGCGGCCCATGACGAGGGCGATCTCCGCCTCCCAGTCCAGCTTGGTGGAGTAGGCCGGGATGCTGACCGCGGCGCCGGGTCCGACGATGGAGTGGGCGGGCGTGGCAATGAAGTGCCAGGGCTTGTCAGCGTCCTTGCGTGGCCCGTCATCGGGCAGTCCCAGCACGCGCGCCATCTCCGCCACATGGTCGGTGTAATTCGCCCCGGCGCAGAACAGCGCACGGGGATACAGGATCGGGGCCAGCAACTGCACCTGGTCCAGCGGGCCGACCGGGTCGCCATCGAACGACGCCGCCTCCAGGCCGGAGCGCACCTCATCCCACCGCTCGAGCGCCGCCAGCATCGTTGCCGGGGCGGTGACGCCCAGCACGGTTCGCAGGTCGTGCAACGTCTCTCCCGCATCAGGACTGGCACCGGCCCGGACTACCCCAGGACGCGGCAGGCCGGTACCCGGGGCGGCATAGGTGACGAGCCTGAGCCCGCCGAGGATGGTCAAGCAGCGGACCCGAACACCCCGTCGAACAGGCGGCCCGGGCGATGGCAAATCTCCCACCAACTGCTGTCCATGTCGCGCAGCAGGAAGCCGGTCTGGCCGCCGTCATGCGTCACGTCCTGCACCTCCTGCATCCCGTACTCGTCCTTCAGGCGGAGCGCGGCGGCGTGCGCCTCTGCGACCTCCCCGGCGGTCGCCATATCCAGGCACCAGCGCACGCTGGGCGGCAGGGGCAGCATGGTGTCGCCGGTCATCACGGCCGCGACCATCCAGCCGCCGCCGCAACGGAGCCAGATCGCCATCTCGCCCCGCTGCACCGTCTCCAGGCCGAGGAACTCGTCGTAGAAGCGGCGTGCGGCCACGAGGTCCCGCGTCTCAAGCGTGCCGTGCGACAGCGACAGCGTCAGGCTGCCGCTGGCCGGGACGGACTGGGTCATGTCGTTCATGGTGTCGTTCCTCCTTGTGCGCCGGCTTTCCAGCCGGGGTTTTTGCAGACGGCTACGTTCGCAGATGGGCTAGTTGAAGCCGCCATCACCGCGGGCGAACACCTCGTCCGTCGCCTCGCCCGGCGGGCGGCACTCGACCTCCCACCAGTTGGAGTCGAAGTCCTGCAGGTAGAACGAGTAGGTGCCGTGCTGCATCCGCGGCTTACGGACCGCGCGCAGGCCCAGGCTGTCCTTGTTGGCGGCGGCGTAGGCATGGACCCGGTCCACCTCGGCCGACGATGCAACGTCGATGCCCCAGTGCTTGAACAGGTTGGTGGTGACGGTGCCGTCCACCTGCTGCACGTCCATCACCCAGTAGGGGCCGCCGTTGCGGTGGCGCAGCCGGGCCGGGTCGGTGTCGCGCACCATCATGCGCCCGCCCGCCATGCGCTTGCACTCCAGGCCGAGGAATGTCTCGTAGAACGCCTGGGCGCGGTCGAGGTCGGCGGTCAGGATGGTGCCGCGCGACAGGATCAGCGGCTTCAGCACCGGGTTGGGATTGCTGCGTGGGATGTCGGTGGGCAGGCTGGATGCAAGCGGGGCGGAGGGGGCGTCGAGGGTGGCGGACATGGCGTGCTCCTTGGTGAGGTGTTGCGGCGAGGGGTTGCGGTCAGCGGTCCAGGATCAACTGCTCGCCCGGCAGCGCGCGGGAGATGCAGATGTGGATGGTGTCCTGGGCGGCCTTCTGGTCGTCCTCCAGGATGTCGTCACGGTGGTCGGCCTTGCCGCCGAGCAAGGCCGTCTCACAGTTGCCGCACCAGCCTTCCCGGCAGACGTACGGCGTCTTGATCCCGGCGGCGAGGATCACCTCCAGGATGGACTTGTCGGCCGGCACCTGCAGGGTCCGGCCGCTGCGGGCCAGCACGACCTCGAACGGCTGGTCCCCGCCGGCCCCGGCGGCCGGGGCAGCAGGTGGCGCGGCAGCAGGCAGCAAGGCGGTGGACAGCGGGGCGGTGGGCAGCGGAGCGGGGCGGGGTGGGGACGCGAACAGCTCGACGTGGACCGTGCCCGGCGGCCAATGCGAGGTCGCCGTGCGGGCAGCCTGGATCAGCCGGCTGGGACCGCAGACATAGACGTGCGCGCCCTCCGGCCGGTCCCGCAACGCGGCGGCAAGGTCCAGGCTCCGGCTGGCGTCGCCCTCGTCGTGGTGCAGCAGCAGGCGCGGGCCATGCGCCTCAAGCAGCTCGGCCCGGTAGGCCGTGTCGGCGGCGGTGCGGGTGCAGTAGATGACGCGGAACGGGGCGCCGATGGCCTGTAGCCGGTGGATCATCGAGCGGATGGGCGTGATGCCGACGCCGCCGGCCAGCAAGATGTGCTCGGACGCCGCCTCCTGCAGCGGGAAGGCATTGCGCGGCCCGGCGATCTCCAACCGGTCGCCGACCTGCACGCTGCCATGCAGCCAGCCGGACCCGCGACCGTCCGGCTCCCGCAGCACCGCGATCACGTAGCGGTTGGCCTCCCGCGGGTCGTTCGCCAGGGAGTAGGACCGGATAACGCCGTCGCCCGCGGCAAGCTCGATGTGCGACCCGGCCTCGAACGGCGGCAGCGCGGACCCATCGCCGACCAGCTCGAACTCCCGTATCCCAGGGGTTTGGTCCTGGATGGCGCTGACGCGCGCGCTGGAGCGCGGCAGCGAGGGATCGAAGTGTTGCATCCGGAGCGCCTTCCTTCATCGTCCAGCTTGGTGCCGGCTCTTGCGTGGGGTTACATTGAGCGTAGTCATGTTTGAGCGCAATATGATTTTCGGTGTTGTCCACTCCTGCGGTCCAGGCTGGACCAGGGGCCGCGCCCGGTGCGGAAGGGGGATGGATGCGTAAGGTGGAGGCGGACACCGAGGTGCTGGGCCTGCGGGAGCGCGGCAAGCGCGACCGCCTGCAACGCCTGCACCAGGCCGCGGCGGAGGTGTTCCGCAGCCGAGGCTACGACAATGCAACGACACGGGAGATCGCCCAGCAGGCGGACGTGTCCGTGGGCACCTTGTTCGTTTATGCCAGGGACAAGCGGGATCTGCTGTTTCTGGTCATCAACGACGACCTGGACGCCGTGTTGCGCGACGCGCTCGCCGCCGCCGCCCGGCCTGGGACGCCGCTGGACCAACTGGCGGAGCTGCTTGGACCCATCTACGCCTACTTTGCCCTGGAGCCGGAGCTGGCGCGGCCGGCCCTGCGTGAGGTCGTGCACTATGACCGGCCGGGGGACGACGGCGTCGGCGAGCAGGCGCAGCGGTACATGCGGCGGATGGAAGCATGGCAGGACGCCATCGCGGCGGTGCTGGAAGGGGCTGGCCGTGTGGGGCAGCTTCGGCTCGATGCTCCTGCAGCCCTGCTCGCACGGGTCCTGTTCGACATCCACCTCGTCGAGGTGCGGCGCTGGATGAACGCCGGCCTACCGGATCCGGCAAAAGGCCGGGCGGTGCTGAGGCAGATGTTTGCCGTCGTCCTTGAGAACCGGCTCGTAGCTCAGTAAGGGTGATGGCGGCGTCGGCCCATCCCTTCCTGCAGGAAGGGGGCTAGACTGCGTGGGCCGCCCCTCGTGATGGGATTTGTGCCGGTATCCCCTATGCGTCCACGCTCTGGGCAACGTGCATCGCCCGAAGTACCGCGCCGCTACGCAGGGCCGCCTGCAGCCGTTCCAGCAGCGCCGCGAGCGTCTCGCCGCCGCCAGCCGTGCCGTACAGGTACCAATCCGGGCGCACAACCGCGGCAAGGCACGAATGGCTGGCGAACCACGCCTCATAGACCCCATCGATGTCCATGAGCGAGGATGACTCCTCCGGGGTTCCGAAGATCGCGATCCGGCCGCCGATGGCCGCCCAGGCATCCCGGTCGGCGACCGTGAGGCAGTCCAGCACCCCGGCGCCGGACGCGACGATGCACCACCCGGCGCCGACGATGTCGTCAAACCGACCCGTTCGAACGCCGGCGCGCACCCGCCCCTGCGGAAAGAACGCGCCGCTGTCGGCGACCAGGCGCCCTGCAAGTCCCGGCAGCCGCAGCTTCTCCGGCTTCTGCTGCGCGGCGCGCTGCGACATGAGGCGCTTGTCCCGGTCGCGCGCCGCCACCGGGTCGCGCAGGGTCTGCACCCGCCCCAGCTCGATCGCCTTCTCGGTGATGAACCGGACGTGCGGCTCGCGTTCCGGCTGGTAGGTGTCCAGCAGCGCCGCGTCCGCCCGCCCGGTCAGCACGAGGTCGAGCTTCCAGGCCAGGTTGTGGCTGTCGCGGATGCCGGAGCACATGCCCTGCGCCAAGAAGGGCGGCATCTCATGCGCGGCGTCGCCGGCCAGCAGCACGCGCCCGTGCCGCCACTGCCCGGCGATGCGCGAACGGAACACGTAGTTGGCCACGCGGATCAGCTCCGCATCGTTCGGGGCCAGGTAGCGGCTGACGCGCGCCCAGACCCGGTCCGGGTCCGTCGCCTCCTCCATGGTCTCGCCGGGGTTCAGCATAAACGAGAAGCGGTGGTGGTCGGGGCCGATCCGGACGATGGACGTCGGCTGCGCCGGGTCGCACACCTGTCGGAACATCGGCAGCCCCGGCACGGCCCGGCGCATCCGGAAGTCGCAGACCAGCCAGTTCTCCTGGAACCCGTAATCGTCGAGGGACGTGCAGACCGTCCGGCGCGTGAGGCCGCCGCCGCCGTCCGCCCCGACGGCATAGCGTGCCCGCACGGTTGCCGGACTGCCGTCGGCGCCTTCGCCCTGGATCGTGACCCAGCCCTGGTCCTGGTCGAGCCGGGACACCGTGAAGCCCTGGCGGACCTCGACGGTCGGCAGCGCCTTGATGTGCTGGTCGAGGACCATTTCCACGTGCGGCTGGAACATCATATAGAGCGCCGCCCAGCCGCCGGGTGCGGGGTCCGCATATTCAAGCTCGACCAGGGTTTCGCCGTCGGCATTGACCCAATCATAGTCGCGCTGGACCACCGTTCCGGGGCTGACGGCCTCGACGAGGCCGAGCTTCTGGAACGTCCGCATGATCTCGTCGTCGAAGCACGCGGCGCGCGGGAGATTATAGAGGCCGGAGTACCGTTCCAGCACCACCACACGGTGACCTTGCTGGCCCAGCAATGCCGCGAGGGCCATGCCGGTCGGCCCGTAGCCGACCACGGCCACATCGAAGTCGATCATCGCTGCCTCCTGTCGCAAGCCGGGCGTTGTGCCCTTACCCTGGTCCACCGTGCCCCGTTTCACCGGCGCGGGCGAGTGCAGGCGGTGCAGCGTCCGGATGCACGGCGTGCATCGGGCCGACCCGCCCAGCCGTCCGGTGCATCGCCGCCTGGCCGATCTCCACGAGCACGCGCCGCAGCCAGACATGGCCGGCGCTCTCATGCAGGCGGCGGTTCCAGACCAGGCGGAACGCTGTGGCCGGCAACTCGAGCGGCGGCTCCGCGATCACCAGCGGCGCGATCTCGGCGAACATGCGCGCCGCCCCCTCCGACACCACTGCGATCATGTCGGAGCGGAGCAGCGCCGCCACCCCCGCCAGGCCGTTCGGCAACCGGAACGCGACCCGCCGCGCCAGTCCCGCCGCGGCAAGGGCGTGGTCCACAGGGTCCTCCGCCTCGTCGCTCATCGAGACCAGCAGATGCGGGGTTTCGAGGAACCCCGCCAGGGTCATCGCCCCGCTGGCCAGCGGGTGGCCGGCGCGCATGAGGCAGACGTGCCGGTCGGTCATCAACTGGCGGGTGACGAAGCGCCCGGGCAGGCTGCGGACGCTGCCGATGGCGATGTCCGCGCGGCCCTTGTCGATGTCGTCGATAATCTGGACCTGGGGACCGGACCGCACGGTCACGTCGATGCCCGGCGCCTCCCGCCGGATGCGGTCAACCATGTCCGCGACGATCACGATCGTGCCGTAGGTCTCCACGACGATGGTGAAGGTCCGCTGGGCCGTTGCCGGATCGAAGCGGTCGGGCGCCAGCGTCGCCTGTATCTCCTCCAGCGCGAGGCGGATCGGGCCGGCCAGGGCCAGCGCGCGGGGCGTGGGCTCCATTCCCGTGGCGGTGCGGACCAGGAGTTCATCGCCGAGCAGCCCGCGCAGCCGGGCCAGGGCGTGGCTGGTCGCCGACTGGCTGAGGCCGATCCGTGCGCCGGCCCGGCGCACGGAGCGCTCCTCCGTCAGGGCGTTCAGCACGACGAGCAGGTTGAGGTCGATCCCGCGCAGGTTCATCGGACCACATAGCCGGGGGGACACCTCTCGCTGGCATGCCGGTGGCCGCCATGGGGCCAGTCCAGGTCGTCGTGGAGCTGCGCGCCGGCCTTGCTTCCCAAGATGTCGTCCTCCCCCATGCCGCCCAGTCTGTGCCGCCCAGGTCTGTGTCGCCCCGTCAGCCCTTTGGCAGGCTGTTCCCCAACTTGACCTCCGCCACCTTCTGGGCCGGCTGGTCCAGCTCGCGCTCCAGATGCACGAGGTTGGCGTCCACCCGCAGCAGGATGCCTTTCAGCAGCGCGGCTTCCTGTTCCGAAAGGTCGCCGGTAGCCGTCTTCTCGTAATGCGCCGCTCGTGGGATCAGCCGGGCCGCCAGTGTGATCCCCCGGGGCGCCAGGTCCACCGCCAGGCTGCGCTGGTTCGTCTCCGGGCGCTCCCGCGTTACTAGCCCCATCCGCTGCATCAGCCCAAGCAGGCGCGACAGGGTGGACGGCTCGACCGAAGTGAGGACGGCAAGCTCACCCAGCCGTTGCGGCGTGCCCTGCTCTGCCAGCGCGGCCAGCACGCGGTACATCGGCAGCGTCAGCCCGTCGCGGGCCAGCTCGCGGCTGAACAGCTCCCCCATGCGGACGCCGAGCTGGGCCAGCAGGTAGGGCAGCGAGGTCGAGAACTTGTACACGGGCGGCCCCTTGTTCGCAGCGCCTTATCTTGCACATGCAAAGTTTGTATTGACAAGAACAGGCTGCGGCCGCTTTCTATCATGGGCGGTAACGGCCGCGTTGGAGGAAATGGCGATGCAGGGCAAGGTGATCGTGGAGGAGCATTTCGCGCTCCCCGAGACGCTGCAGGACAGCGCGGGCTTCGTGCCGCACGAGGACTGGGTCGAGTTGCAGGCCCGCCTGCTCGACATGCAGGACCGCCGCCTGCGCGAGATGGACCAGAACGGCGTCGAGATGATGCTGCCCTCGCTCAACGCGCCTGCGGTGCAGGCCATCCCCGACCGCAAGCTCGCCATCGAGATCGCGCGCCGGGCCAACGACTTCCTGGCCGGGGAGGTGCAGCGTCGGCCCGACCGCTTCCAAGGCCTGGCTGCGCTGCCGATGCAGGACCCGGACGCTGCTGCGCGCGAGCTGGGGCGCTGCGTGCGCGACCTCGGCTTCCGCGGCGCGCTGGTGAACGGGTTCAGCCAAGTGGACGATCCCGCCAACGCCACCTACTACGACCTGCCGCAGTATCGCCCGTTCTGGGCCGAGGCGGAGCGGCTGGACGTGCCGTTCTACCTGCACCCGCGCAACCCGCTGCCGCAGCACGCGGGCATCTATGACGGCCATCCCTGGCTGCTCGGACCCACCTGGGCGTTCGGGCAGGAGACGGCGGTGCACGCGCTGCGGCTGATGGCGTCCGGGCTGTTCGACGCGCACCCGCGGCTGCGGATCATCCTGGGGCACCTGGGCGAGGGCATTCCGTACTCCTTGTGGCGGATCGACAACCGCAACGCCTGGGTGACGGCGCCGAAGGGCTACCCGGCACGGCGTCCGCTGGGGGAGTACTTCCGCGAGAACTTCTACCTCACGACCTCGGGCAACTTCCGCTCGCAGACCCTGATCGACGCGATGTCGGAACTGGGCGCCGACCGTATCCTGTTCTCGGCCGACTGGCCGTTCGAGAACATCGACCACGCGGCCCGGTGGTTTGACTCCTGCGCCATCTCCGAAGCGGACCGGCGCAAGATCGGCCGCACCAATGCCTGGGACCTGTTCGGCCTGGGCCAGGCCGGACGGCAGTCGCTGGCTGCGGAGTAAGAGCCAGACAACGAGGAAACGCCCATGCCGACGGAGTTGGATGTCCACGAAGAACTAGCCGGGGCGCGGGTCGGGCGGGTGCATCGGACGCTCGGCGTGCTGGTTGCACTGATGACCCTGTTCGACGGCTACGACACCTTCAACCCGGCCTACGTGATCCACTACGTCGCGGGTCCCTGGGGGTTGTCGCCGGGGCGGTCGGGGTTCCTGGTCAGCAGCGGGCTGATCGGCTTCCTGATCGGGGCGGCCGGACAGGGGATGGTGTCGGACCGGCTGGGACGGCGCGGCACGCTGCTGGCGGGGTTGTGGATCGTGAACGTGTTCACCGTGCTGACGCCGGTGCTGGGCACGGGCTTCACGGCGTTCTGCCTGCTGCGCGTGCTGACGGGCATCGGGCTGGGCACGCTGCTGCCGTTGGCCGCGACCTACATCAACGAGCTGGCGCCGCGGCGGGTCAGCAACGCGTTCTCCTTGTGGGGCGTGGCGTTCGGCTGGTCTCTCGGCGGCACCCTGGCCGGGCTGGTAGGCGTGTTCCTGACGCCGTTCTACGGATGGCAAGTGCTGTACTGGGTCGGCGCGTTGTCCCTCCCGCTGACGCTGCTGATGCACATCGCACTCCCCGAAAGCCCGAAGTTCCTGGCCCTCACCGGGCGGCACGACGACCTGCGCCGCCTGCTGGTCCGGCTGCGGCCGGAGCGGGCGGCAGCCTATGCCGAAGCCGGCCTGCGCACCCGGCCGGAGCCGCAGGTGGGCAACCCCGTCGCGGCCTTGCTGATGCCGCGCTACCGCCGGACGTCGTTGACCATCTGGGCCACGTCGTTCCTCAGCCTGTTCTGCATCTTTGGCCTGACGGGCTGGATCCCGACGGTAATGATGAAGCGCGGCGAGACCTTCGCGGCATCGTTCGGCTTCGGCGCGCTGATGCAGGTCATGTCGTTTGTGGGCGGGCTGGTGCTGGCCATGCTGGCGGACCGGCGCCCGGCAGCGTCCACCCGGATGCTGGCGGCGTGGTGGGCGCTGGGCGGCGTGTCGGTGATCGCGCTGATCTTCCTGGGCGGGCACGGCGTCAACCTGGTCTGCGTGGCTGCAGCAGGGTTCCTCATCATCGGGGCGCAGCATGTCCTGAACAACTTCGCCGCCACCAGCTATGACACCGGCATCCGGGCGTCCGGCGTCGGGATGGAGCTGGGGGTGGGCCGGGTCGGCGCCATCCTGGGGCCGGTCGTGGCCGGGCTGCTGCAAGGTGCGACCGGTGGGCCGGAGGCGATGTTCTGGACCATCGGCGGCGCCGGGCTGCTGGCGGCGGCGTGCATCGCGTCGCTCGGGTCCGGGCGGGCGCTGGTCCCGGAGGGCGGCAGGATGATTTCGGAGGTAGGACATGCGTGACCTGAACGAGCACACCATCACCCAGGCGGTGCTGGACCGCTTCGCCAACACGCCGGACCCGCGCCTGAAGGCGGTGATGACCAGCCTGGTGCAGCACCTGCACAACTTCGTCCGCGATGTGGAGCCGACGTTCGAGGAGTGGCAGCACGTCATCGGCTACCTGACCCGCACCGGGCAGACCTGCACGGACACACGGCAGGAATTCATCCTGCTGTCCGACGTGCTGGGCGTGTCCATGCTGGTGGACGCGATCAATCACCGGATGCCGGAGGGCGCGACGGAGACGACGGTGCTCGGCCCGTTCCATGTCACGGACGTGCCGTTCCTGCCCAACGGCGCCGACATCGGCGCGGGGCTGGCAGGAGAGCGGCTGTTCGTTCAGGGCAGCGTGTCCTCCGCCGACGGCGCCCCGTTGCCCGGCGCCGTGCTGGAGATCTGGCAATCCGACGACGATGGCTTCTACGACGTGCAGCGGCCGGAGCTGGAGGGGCCGTCGCTCCGCACCCGCCTGCGTGCCGACGAGCGGGGCCGGTTCCACTTCTGGACCATCATGCCGACCGCCTATCCCATCCCCGACGACGGCCCGGTGGGCGACCTGCTGAACGCGACGAAGCGTCACCCGTGGCGGCCGGCGCACCTGCACTTCATGATATCGGCGGGGGACCACGAGCAGTTGGTGACGCACATCTTCGTCGCTGGCGGCCCCTACCTCGACAGCGACGCGGTGTTCGGCGTGAAGGGGTCGCTGATCCAGGAGTTCACCACGCAGGCGCCCGGCCGCGCGCCGGACGGCACCCAGGTGGACGGGCCGTGGCGCCTGCTGTCCTACGACTTCGGCCTGAAATCCCTGCGCGCACCGGCCCTGGCGATGCAGGACTGACCCACACCTCGGACCACGGAGGCGACCTTGGCTGTCACGCTCATTAACACGTTCATCGTCCAGGAAGGCCAGGAGGAGGAGTTCCTCCGCAACTGGCGGATGTCGGCTGACCACTTCTCGAAGACGCCGGGCTTCATCGAGACGCACCTGCACCGCAACACCGGCGTCGGCAACGGCACCTTCGCGTTCATCAACATCGCCAAGTGGACGAGCGCCGAGGCGTGGCGCAGCACGCACGACGCTTACAAGCCAACGGAGTACAAGCTGGAGGGCGTGAAGGGCCACCCCGCGATCTTCGAGCCTATCGTGGACTTGTACTACCATGGCGAGCAGCCGCAGCTTCCCGGGGCCGATTAGGCGCCGCATCCCAGCCCACCCGGAGCGTCCACCGGGTTCGGCCCACCAGAAGCAGGCCCCAGTCCAGAGCAGGCCGTTCGAGCAGCAGGCTCAGCCATGCTGCTTCCTTTGTCCACGCAGTCGGCTTCATCGCGCCGGCTATTGCTAGGGTCGGGCAGGCGGCGGCCTACCGCATAACGGCTGAGCATGTGCTTTCGCTCAAGGGCCGGGACGCCTGGCTGGCGGGAATGGTCGCAACCAGGTTGTAAACGTCCCATTCGCCCTTGGACTCCGCCGGCTTCTTCACCTGGAAAACATAGGCGTCGTGCGCCAGGCGGCCGTCCTCGCGAAGGGTGGCATTGCGGACGGTGGCATCGTCCACGGGCAACTCGTGCATCTTGGCGATGACGGTCTTGGCCTCATCGCTCCCGGTTGCCGCGACAGCCTTCAGGTAGTGCAGCACGGACGAGTACACCCCGGCGTGGGATGCGGACGGCATGGTGGGATGCCGGGCGCGGAACCGCTCGGCGAAGGCCCGCGTGCGGTCGTCCAGGTTCCAGTAGAACGCCTCCGTCACGATCGTGCCCTGGGCCGTTTCCAGCCCGACGCTGTGCACGTCCAGGGCAGTCAGGAAGAACGCGGTCAGCTTCTGCGGTCCCTGCATGATGCCGAAGTCCCGCGCGGCCTTGAGGCTGTTGAGCGTATCCCCGCCCGCGTTGGCCAGCGCGATGACGTCGGCGCCCGAGCTTTGCGCCGTCAGGAACTGCGAGGACAGGTCGGTCGCCGGGAACGGGTGCCGGGCGGAGCCGATGACGGTGCCGCCCTTGGCGGTCACGAGCGTCTTCGCATCCGCCTCGAACTGGTGGCCGAAGGCGTAGTCCGCGGTGATCAGGAACCACCGGGTGCCGGGTTGGGTGAGCTGGTTGGCGACACCCGCGACCTGCCCGTAGGTGTCCCACATCCAGTGCACGATATGGCTGGGCATGCAGCGGTCGCCCGTCAGCCGGGCGGTGCCGCCGGGGAACAGGCCGACCCGGTTCTTGTCCCGCAGCAGGGTGGGTATCGCAAGCTGGATGGAGGCGTTGCCCATGTCGGCGATGACGTCCACGCCCTGCTCGTCGATCCACTGGCGCGCGATGCCCAGCGCGACGTCCGCCTTGTTCAGGTGGTCGGCCGACAGGACCTCGATCTTCATGCCGGCGCATTCCGCCTTCAGGCAGTCCTCGACCGCCATGCGCGCGCCCAGGACGGATCCCTTGCCGGACAGGTCCGAATAGACCCCGGACATGTCCGTCAGCACGCCGATCCGGACGACGCCGTCCGAGATCTCCGCAGCAGCCGGCGCAGCCTGCCCAAGGACGAGCAGCGCCGTCGCGGCCAGACGTGTGATGCTTCGCATGACGCTCCTCCTGTGGTGGTCGTGTTGGTTGGCGGTCACGGCACGGCTCAGGTGATGATGACCGGCGTGACCGGCGATGCGGTGCCGCCGACGAAATGGACGGGGAACAGCAGGAACACGCCGCTGCGCACCCCGGCGGCGCAGATCGACTCCAGCCGCAGGTTCTCGATGATGTGGATGCCTGCCCCGGCCAGCAGGTGGTGGTGCACCGGGAAGGCGCGCCGCGGCTCCACGAACGGCATGACCTCCAGCGCCATGTTGTCCGCTCCCACCGCCGCGACCCGGCGGCTGCTGAGGAAGCGGGCTGCCTCCTCATCCAGCCCAGGCTCTCCAGACACATAGCGCGCGTTGTCGGTGGCGTAGTGGCGTTCCCATCCGGTGCGGACCAGCACGGCGTCGCCGGGTTCGGGATCGACGCCCTGCGCCGCCGCCGCGCCTTGCAGCATCCCGGCGGTTATGGCCGTCCCCGCGTCCAGGCAGGCCACGCCTTGCCAGCCCGCCACGTCGATCAGCACCGCACGGGACGCTATAGGCCCGACCGTCTCGATGCCGCACCCCGCGGTCCCGGCGCCGGAGGGGTGCACGGCGGCCGGCACGCCGTGGCACCAGTGGCCGCCAGCCGCGAAGTGAGACAGCGCATCGATGTGCGTGCCGACGTGCAGCGTCATCTGGACGTGCTCGGCGAACACCTCGGTATCGAGCGCGGACCCCATGGCCTCGGCCAGCCGCACCCGATCCGTCGTCATCCCGAACGGCGGCTGCACCGGCATGTGCGGCGACTGCGGCGACACCGGATGCGCCAAGTCAAACATCCGGCCTTCCCGCACGCCGTGCAGCAGTGCCAGGAGGCGCGCCGGGTCCGGCAGGCCGCTGGTCATGGCGCCATGCTCACGACGGCGTTCACCAGCCCGCCCTGGCGCGCGGCGACGAAGTCCAGGCCTTCGTTGATCCGCTCCAGCGGGAAGGCGTGGGTTTCCCACACCGACAGGTCCAGGGCGCCGCACCCGGCCATGTCGGCCATTCCCTGTCCTTCCGCCGTGGTGAACCAGTTGCTGCCCGAGACCTGGATGCAGTTGCCCAGCAGCCACGAGTAGTCCAGCCGCACCGCCCCGGCCACCGCGCCGATGACCGTCGCCTTGGCCCCCTTGGCGAGGCCCTTCAGCGCCGCCTCGACCTGCTCGATCCCGGCGCCGCGCCCCTGGCAGTCCACCATCGCCTCGGCGCCGATCCCGCCGGTCTGCGCCTTGATCCAGGCGGCAAGGTCGGGGCGGCGGACGTCCGTCGTCACCACCCGGCGGGGCGCAAGCTGCTCCACGGCTGCCATCACCTCCGTGTTGCGCCCGGTCCCGATCACCTTCGCCGCGCCCATCGCCAGGGCGAGCAGGGTGCAGGCGACACCCAGCGTCCCGGTGACGCCGTTGACGATCAGGGTGCAGCCCGGCCCGGCGCCGACCTCCCGCAGGGCATGGTAGGCCGTGCCGAGATAGCCGAACCGCGCCGCCTGCGCGAAGCTGACGGACTCCGGCAGCCGGACCAGGCTCTCGACGGGCGCCGTCGTGAACTCCGCGAAGGCGCCGCAGGGATAGGCCCGCTGCAGCTCGTCGCCATGCGGCCCCGTGCTGAAGTAGCCCCGCAGGCAGAAGCTTTGGCACAGCATCGGCTTGCGGCTACGGCAGCCGGGGCAGGCGCCGCAGCCCAGGATCGGGTTTATGTAAACGCGGTCGCCCGGCGCAAAGCCGACGACGCCGGGGCCGAGCCGCTCGACGGTTCCGGCGGCGTCCAGCCCATACACGGCCGGCAGCGGCGGCAGGCGGTACCAGAGCTTGCCGCTGACGACGGCCTTCATGTTGGGGATCAGCCCGGCGGCCGCGACCCGGACCAGGACCTCGCCGTGCCGCGGCTGGGGCACCGGCACCTGCTCGACCTGGAACGGCTCGCCGGGCACATGCAGGCGCGCGGCGGTCATGGTGTCGTTCATGCTGGCGCCCCCCATCGTTCTTCGTGCCGTCCTTCGGAACGGTCCTGCTGCCCCGCTGCCGCTGCGGCGCGGCCCTAAGCTGTCGTGAGCGTCCGTGCCGGCTGCGTCCCGCTCACCATGTCCTCGTTGACGACGGGGTTCCGCAGGCAGCCAATGCGCTCGATCTCCACCTCGACCACGTCGCCGGCCCGCAGCCACAGTGGAGGGGTGCGCTTGGCGCCGACCCCGGCGGGGGTGCCGGTGACGATCACGTCGCCGGGCAGCAGCGGCAGGATGGTGGAGCAGTAGGCGATCAGTTCCGGCACCGCGGTGATCATCTGCCCGGTGTCGCCCCGCTGCACGACCGCGCCGTTGAGCCGGGTTTCAAGCGCCAGGCCGGACGGGTCCGGGATTTCGTCGGCGGTGACGAGCCAGGGGCCGAAGGCGCCGGTCCCGGCAAAGGTCTTGCCGGCAAGGAACTGGCCCGTGTGCCGCTGCCAGTCGCGCACGCTGCCCTCGTTGTAGCAGGAATAGCCCGCCACATGCGCCAGCGCCTGACCTGCAGGGATGTGCCGGCCGGCGGTGCCGATGACGACGGCAAGCTCCCCCTCGTAGTCGAACTCGTCCGAGCAACCGGGCTTGACCATCGCCTGCAGATGCCCGACCTGGCTGCCGGCGAAGCGGCCGAACAGGGCGGGATGCTCGGTCACGGTACGGCCGGTCTCGACCACGTGGTCGCGGTAGTTCAGGCCGATGCAGATGATCTTGTCCGGGTCGGGGATGACGGGCAGGAACGCGATGCCGTCAAGCTCCAGGTCCGGCGCCGCACCGGCCACGATGCCGCGGGCCGCATCCAATGCGCCGGCCGCCAGAAGGCCCCGCAACGTCGGGATGCCTTGCGCGGCGAGGTGAGGCGTCAGGTTGACGATGCCATGCCCCTTCACCGCTCCGAACGCAGGGCGCCCACCAAGGGCGAAGGAGACCAGCCTCATAAGCCCATCCTCCTGCAGCCTGGCCAGGACGGACAGGGTTGCGGCACGACGACACTCGGAGGCCGGTCCATGCCCGGCAACGGCTATCTTCCGTCTGTCCACGGCGTGGACATGCCCGGCTCGGAGGCGGAACGCAGATGGGGCTTGCGTCCCGTCCCGCTATGCCGGCTGTTTATTGCCGGATTGACTCCTATGGAGGACGTGCGTGCAGCCCAAGCCGGTCCGATCCTTCGCCCGGGGCCTTGCCGTGCTGGAGGCGCTCAATGCCCACGGCAGCGCGACTGCGCTGGAGCTGTCGCGGCAGACGAGCATCGCCCGCGGCACCGTGTACCGCTTGCTGCAAACCCTGCAGGATGCCGACTACATCGAGCGGGGCGCCGGCGACGACCGGTTCCGCCTGCGGCTGCGGGTGCGCCGGCTGGCCGGCGGGTTCGAGGACGAGCAGTGGATCGGCGAGGTCGCCCGGCCGGCGCTGCTCACGTTGACACGGCGCATCCTATGGCCGTGCGACCTGCTGACGTTCCAGGGGCTGGGCATGGTGATCCGCGACACGACCCATCCGGTTGCGCCGCTGTCCATCGACCGCAACATGGCCGGGCGGGTGATTCCGATGCTGGGCAGCGCCGCCGGCCTGACCTACCTGGCCTTCGCCCCACTGGGGGAGCGGTCGCAAATCCTGGACCTGCTCGCCAGATCGGACGGCGGGGCGGCAACCGGCCCCGGCGCCATTGACCAGATCATCGCCAACACCCGGCGCCGTGGCTATGGCCTGCGCCAGGGCGGCCAGGTATGGCCGCATACCGGCGCCATCGCGCTGCCGATCCGCCAGGGCGCGCGCCTGCTGGGCTGCATCAGCGTCATCTGGATGGCGCGGGTGGTTCCCGGACGGGAAGGCATACGCCGGTGCCTTGGTCCCCTGCGCGACACGCAGGGTATCATCGAGAGCGGGCTGGCGGAGTAGGCCCTACCAGCCGCCGGGCAACGCGGCGGCGCGCGTGCCCATCGTGTCCAGGCAGGTCTGCAACCGCCCCTCCGCTGCCTCGCCGCTATCGGCATACACGACGGCCTGGTCGAGGCCGCCGGGCAGGTGGAACACCAGCAGCCGCGCGCCGGTCGCCCCCGCACGGACGCCCGTCATGATGCCAGCCGGCACGAACGCGAAGGTGCCGGCCGCGGTGGCGGCCACCTGGCTGTCGAGCAGCACCTGCGCCCGCCCCTCCAGCACATACAGCGCCTGGTCCTGCGCATGGACCCAGGCGCCGGACGTGGCGCCAGCCGGCATCGTCACCTCGAACAGGTTGTAGGCGCCGCCTGTGTCGCTGGACCCGGCCAGCAGCCGCCATTGCAGGCCGAAGGCGTCGTAAGCCGGCGCGGTGTCCGCCGTGGCGATGTGGACAGGCGAGGTGGCGGCGGGCGACGGCCTGGTCACCATGACGGCCTCGGTCGGCTTGCCGATGAACGGCATCACGTCTACCTGCGCCATGCCGAACAGCTTGGACAGGATCAGCACCTGGTCGGGCGGCGGCATCGGCGCCTCCTCCGGCGTCGGGCTGCGCCGCTCCGGCGCGAGCTTGGCGACGCTCATCAGGATCATCTCGAACCCGGCCGGCGTGTAGAAGTTCAGCACGCGCGCCGAGCTGCTCTCGACCACGAAGGTGTGCTCGGTCGTGCGCGGCAGATGGACGAAGCCTCCTGCCCCTACCGTCTTGGACTGCCCGGCGGCGATGAATGTGATGCTGCCCTCCAGAACGTAGAAGCCCTCGTCGCTGGGATGGGAATGGGCGGGCGGGCCGAGGCCGGTCGGCATCAACTGGTCGATCAGCGCCAGGCGGTTGCCCGTCTGCACGCCGGTCGCCATCGGCAGCCAAAGCGTCTTGACCAGCCAGAACGCCGGCGCCGTCGTGCGGTCGAGCACATAGGGCTTGGCGCGGTATGAATCGGTGACGTGGACCATGAGGCTCTCCCGGGACACCCGCGGAACCGTACGCCAGACGCCGGCGCGGGAGAATGCAGGCTGGCGCTGCTGTCCGCACCGTGGACACATCCATCTGCCGCGTTGCCAACCGCCCGGTGCCGCAGCACACCCGTGACGTTCCGGCACGGCAACCGGACGCGATGGCCACCCCTGACCTCCCGGCGCCGGGATGGAGCGCAGTCATGGAACTCACGTCGCTCGGCTACATCGGCGTCCGGTCGGACAAGCTTGAGGACTGGAACGGGTTCGCGACGGGCCTGCTGGGGATGCAGCGCGTGGACCGCGGACCCGGCATGAGCGCCTTCCGGATGGACGACCGCAAGCAGCGCCTGATCGTCAACACGGACGGGGACTACGAACCCTGCTTCCTCGGCTGGGAGGTCGCGCAGGCGGGGGACTTGGAAACCTTGGCTGCGCGCCTGGAGGCGAACGGCGTTGCAGTCGCATGGGCGCCGCAGTCCCTGGCAGAGGAGCGTTGCGTCGCCCGGCTGATCACCTTCCGCGACCCGGCGGACCAACGGTTGGAGGCGTTCTGGGGGCCGGAGGCCGCGTCCACGCCATTCGTGCCGGGCCGTCCGGTGTCTGGCTTCAAGACCGGTCCCCTAGGGATGGGCCATGTCGTGCTCAACGTGGCGGACGTGGAGCCGCTGGTGCCGTTCTACCGCGACCTGCTGGGCTTCCGGGTGAGCGACTTCGGCCTACAGCCCTACAAGCTGTTCTTCTTCCACCTGAACGACCGCCACCACAGCTTTGCCATGATCGGATCGGGCCGGACCGGCCTGCACCATTTCATGGTCGAGATGCACAGCCTGGACGACGTCGGCCAGGGCTATGATCTGGCCCAGCTCCAGGACGGGCGGGTGGCCTACACGCTGGGCCGGCACACCAACGATCACATGACGTCGTATTATGCGCACACCCCGTCCGGCTTCTTCGTGGAGTATGGCTGGGGCGGGCGCCTGATCGATCCGGCCGCCTGGACGCCGCACGAGACATTCGACGGGCCGAGCCTTTGGGGCCATGAGCGGCTTTACATGCCCGAGGAGCCCCGCGCCCGCCTGCGCGGCATGCGGCTGGATGCTGCTCGGCGAGGCGTTCGTGCCCCGGTCGAAATCGATTGCCCATGGCTGTCGTCGTTGGGGCCGCAAGCGCCGGCGCTGCCATGACGTGACGGGCCGGGCCTCCGCCCGGCAACCACTATCCAACCAAAAGTGCCGGGCCAACCGGACTGCTTCAAACAACAAAGGGGAAACGTCGATGCGTGTTGATCCGAGGGCAGGCATGGCTGCTGCTCTTGCCTTGGCTTTGCTGTTCCCAGTGGCGGCGGGCGCCGTGGAGCCGGACCCGGCGGTGCTCGCCCAAGCCCGCTTGTTGCGGAAGGACCAGAACACCGGCTCGGCGGCCCCGACCGGGCGTGAAGGCGAGTCAGTACGCCCCGGCGACAACACCACTGGCGACCAAACGCAGCAGGACACCCCTGCCCCGACTTCGCCCCCGCCGCAGATTGGCCTGTTTCCGGAGTTCGGCCGGGGGTTGCTGAGCCGTGGCATAGACTTTCACGGCACCGCGACCGACCATTTCCTCGCCAACCCGAGCGCTGGCGTCAATCCAGGGAACACCTCCAACGTCGGGTCGTTCCGTCCCGCGGTGGACGTGGACCTCGGGAAGCTCGGCCTGATACCGGGCGGCACCGTGCGCCTGGGCCTGACGTTCTATGGCCTGCGAAGCGACATCCCGCAGATGGCATCCCAGACCGGCGGCGTCCTGACCGGGTTCCAGACCACGCCCGTGCTTCAAACCAACATCGTGTTCCTGGCCACCTACGAACAGCGGTTCCTCGGCGACCGGCTTTCCATCGAGGTTGGCCGGACCAATGCGTTCAACTACTTCCTGCTGCCGAACTCGCTGGACCCGTTCTCATACTACTCGACCACCTTCGAGGCCGACGGGGATTTTGGATCAGCCCCCTACCCCGTCTGGGGCGGCCGTGCGACCTACAAGGTCACGCCGACCTGGTACTTGCAGGCTGGCGCGTTCGAGGACAACTACCGCACCTCCGTCGGCACCGCGAGCCGCATCTTCGGCACCAACCAGTCGAGCGGCGCCCAAATCCTCGCCGAAATCGGCCAGCGCAGCGAGTTCAGCAACGACCCGTATCCCTCCAACCTTGAGCTTGGGCTGGAGTACAACACCCGGACCGGACGGACCAACGTGAAGGGCACGCGCGCCCCGGCGACGATCCTGCTGCTGCAGCGCCCGAACTACCCCGGCGGCGGCGTGATCTACTTCCAAGGCCTGAAGACGATCTACCGCGGCGCAGCGCGCGACGTCGGCCCGCCGGCAAACATCGCGGTCTTCGGCACCTTCAACTACGCCGTGGACAAGCCGCAGCCGTTCGACCTCGATGCGCTGATCGGCGTCAACTTCACCGGCTTCATCCCGGGCCGTCCGTTCGACGCGTTGGGCGTCCAGGCCCGGTATTCGCAGATCAGCCAGGCGGAGGCCAACTCGGAAAGCTTGCGGGAGACGATCCTCGCCGGGCGGGGGCCTCGGCAGCGCAGGAACGGCTTCGGCTTCGAGCTTATCGGCAATATCCAGGTGACGCCGGCGATCGCGTTCCGGCCGCTCGTGGAGTATTTCGTCAACCCCGACGAGTACTATCCGCCGTCATCGCGGCCCGGCCGTGCGAAGGACGGGTTCGAGGCCGGGTTCGTTGCCGTGGTTTCGCTGGGGCGCCTGCTCGGCACCAGCCTCAAGCCTTTCTGATCCGCCCAGCCCGCTTGGCAGGGGTCAGGCGGGCTGTCCTGTTCGGGTGCTGGGGCGTTGGTGCACAATTCGGGTGATGGCCGTGGAGCGCCGGGCGGAAGCGCCTTCAGCAGATCCGTTGCGACACTGGCATGCCGATGCGGATCGCCCGGTTCAGCACCGAGCAGCCAATCTTGGTCTCGGTCTTTTGGGCAGGCAGGGTCCGGGCGTGGAGGCGGCTGCCGATCAGGGCCTTGTAGCGGAATATCGCCGTTTTTGAATAAGCGCCGAACCAGGACCCCGCTGGTATCAGGCCTACTGCATTGATCGCATGTAGGAAAGCACCGCAAGGGTGGAATCCCGATCGGCGCCGACCGGGACCCCGTCTCTTCGCCACTTCTTGCAGTCAAATCAGCTTGTTGCAGCCGATTTCGGGAGGGGCCTCGGTTCGGCCCTTGTTTATAGCCGCTGACCGGCCCGCATCGCAGCAGCCATCCAGTACTCTCAGACATCGGCGTTGACCCGGGACTTGGCGCGCGTTTCGGCATACCGCTCGCCGGGTTTCACCTGCAGCGCAGCGTCTGCTGACTCCCCGCCGTCCGCAAGCATGGGATGGTCGACATAGCCCTTTCGCCACCGGCATAGCACTACTCCGCCAAGTTTGGGCGCCCACAGCTCAAGCCGTAGGTTTGCTTGATGGATGTGGTGCTGTGACCCGACCGGGACCGGAAGTGTGGCTGTCGCGCCTGGAGGCTTGGCTTGCGCCGTTCCTGGCGGCGTTGCCGCGCGCGGAGCAGCGGCGCTGGGCGCCGTTGTATGCGCAAGGGCTGCTGCTGCCCGGCGAGCGCAAGAGCGTGGGGCCGTTGGCCGCGCGGGTCTGTCCGGGCCAGGTGCAGTAGCTGCACCACTTCGTCTTCGCCTCGACTTGGCCGCACGAGCGGCTGGAGCGTGTGCTGGCCGAGCAGGCTGACCATCTGGTGGGCGGCCTGGATGCCGTGCTCGTCGTGGACGACACGGCGCTGGTCAAGCAAGGGCGGCACTCGGTCGGTGTACAGCGGCGGTATTGCGGCCAGTTGGGCAAGCGGGCGAACTGCCAGGCGCTGGTGTCCCTGACCCTGGCCCGCGGCGAGGTGCCCATCCCCGTGACGCTGCGGGTTGAACGGCTTTGCCGTTCAACCCTGCCCGATGCCTGGGTCAAGGACGCGGTCGAGGGCCGCACCAAGTGGCGGATCGCCTTGGACGAGATTGCCCGCCTGCGCGCTCCCTGTCAGCTTCGCTGACATCACTTCGTGGGATCGCTGCGCGATGGCGTGCGGTTCGGCTGCGTGCTGGGCGCTGCCGAGTATGGCAAGGTCGCCGCCACGCGCTGGACGGGGACGGCCTGCGTTGGGCCTTGGGCATCCCGCTCAACCAGAAGGTGTTCTCGGCCGGCGTCACCACCGCCCTGCCAGAGCGCAAGCCGCGCGGGCGTGCGCCCAAGCACCCCGTGCCCTCAGAGCCGAGTTCTGCGGTGTCGTCCTTGGGTTCTCCCGCACTTCCCGTGCTGTTGTTTCGGGGTTGGATGGGCAAGTAAGGGGGACACTGCAGCCCCTTGTTGAAGGTGTTCCTTGCCCACGCGCGTCTTGCCCCTGATCCCTGCCGGCCTCGCCGTCGTCGAGGTCGTGTCCACCGCCAATCACGTCGTCATCACATCCAGCCCGCATCAGCCCTCGGCCGCTTGTCCCACCTGCACCTAGGTGTCGCAGCGGCTTCACAGTCGCTACCAGCGCACCCTTGCCGACCTGCCCTGGCAAGGCCGTCCAGTGGCGTTGCAGGTCCAAGCCCGGCGGTTCCGCTGCCTCAACCCCTCCTATGCCCGCCAGACCTTCTCCGAGCGCCTGGCCGGGGTTGCGCCTGTAGCCGCACGCCGGACCAAGCGGCTGGGCGACCTGCAGGGTCACCTCGCCCATGCGCTCGGCGGTGAGGCCGGTCGGCGCCTGGCCGAAAGGCTGGCCATGCCGGTCAGCGCCGACACGCTGCTGCGGATGGCTTGCGCGGCCAGCAATGACCGCGAGCCGCCGCCCACCCCGCGCGTCCTTGCCGTCGATGACTGGGCCTGGCGCCGAGGCCATCGCTACGGGACGGCCCTGGTCGACTTGGAGCGCAACAGGCTCGTGGACCTGCTGCCCGACCGGCAAGCCGGCACCCTGGCCAGGTGGCTTCGTCAGCACCCCGGGGTCGAGATCGTCGCGCGCGACAGGGCTGGCGCCTACGCGGACGGCGTGCGCCAGGGCGCGCCGGATGCGGTCCAGGTGGCCGACCGCTGGCACTTGCTGCGCAACCTCGGTGATGCCCTGCGCGCCGTGATCGACCGCCACCATGCCGCGATCCGCCGTGCGGCAAAGCAGGCCGGCGAACAGGAAGGCGCGCCGCCCCAGCCAGCACCGCCCCAGCTGGCACCGGCAGCCGCGCCAGACAGTCCCCGACCGAGCGCGGCGGCGCGGCGCAGTCAGGCCTCCCTGGCCCGGAGACAGGTCCGCTACGAGGACGCCGCACGGCTGCGCGCGGCGGGCGCTTCCATCGCGCGCATCGCCGCCCAGCTTGGTGCCGAGCGCAAGACGGTCCGGCGCTGGCTCCAGGCCGGTGGCCCATCGCTCTGGCGCAAGCCGCCGCGGGTGGGCAGCCTTGCCCCCTATCTTGACCGCCTGGAACGACGCTGGGCAGAGGGCTGCCGCAACGCCGCCCTGTTGTGGCGCGAACTCATCCCGCTCGGCTTCGCCGGCAGGCTGGGCACCGTGCGGCGATGGGCAGGCCAGCGGCGGACGGCCGAACCGCAACCCGTCGCGGGCGCAACCAACACGCCCCTGGCCCAGGGACAACCCCATTGAGCCGCGAGGTCGCACGCATGCTCATGGCCGACACCGAAACGCTGTCCGAGGCCGGGTGGACGTTCACCTCCAACCTGCTGGCACAGGTGCCCGGGCTTGCGGAGAGCATCGCGGTGGCGAAGCGGCTGAACCTGCTGTTGCGCCACAAAAGCCAGGAAAGCCTGGCTGGCGTGCTCGACGACGCGGCCGGAACCCTGCTTGCCAACCTCGCGGCCAGCATGCGCCGTGACCTCCCAGCCGTGCAGGCGGCACTCGAGCTGCCCTAGACCACAAGCCCCGCCGAGGGGCAGATTAACCGCATCAAGACCATCAAGCGATCCATGTATGGCCGCGCCGGCTTCCAGCTCCTCCGCGCACGCGTCCTACAGGCCGCTTGAACCCGAAACGACAGCACGGCAAGTGCGGGAGAACCAGTATCGCAGGCGCGCCTACAGCGCCGCCCGCTGCCTGAAACCCGTCATTCGTTGGTTTTGTAGAGCTGATAAAGCGCGCCAAGCTCGTCCTGATTTGTGTGTTCGCCTCGGTGAAGGTGCCAGCCTCCATACGGGCGTAGCGTCGCGCCGAGCAGCCCATCACCCGCTTGAACGCCGTGTTGAAGGCGTTCTCGGACTCGTATCCGAAGGACCGGGCAGTCTGCGTCAACGGCTCACGACTGGTCGCGAGCCGCTCGCCCGCCAGCATCATGCGCCAGCGGGTGAGATAGGCGATTGGGGTCTCGCCGACCTTTTCCCGGAAGCGCTGCGCGAAAATCGACCGCGACATGCCGGCCTGACTTGCCAATTCGCCGAGCGTCCAGCGATGCGCCGGATCGGCATGCAGGGCCCCGATCGCGGCGCTCAACTGCGGATCGGCGAGGGCGTAGAACCAGCCGACCTGGTCGCCTGCCTGTCGGGACAAATAGAGCCGCAGCGCCTGCAGGAGCATCATGTGAGCAAGATGGTGGGCGGCAAGCGACGCGCCGGGCTTGCTCTCGCGCATTTCGATCATCATGCGGTCAATTGACCAGCGCAGCGTCGCCTGGTCCTCCGCCGCCTCAAGATGGACGATTGGCGGAAGCGAGCCAAGCAGCGCTTGCGCTTTGCGCCCATCGACCTCGAAGCGGGTCCCCGTGAGGAATATGCCTCCCCCACCCCGGTGCACGACCACACCGCCATGCCGGGCGCCGGCAAACACGTCATGCGCCGCCACCGGGGGAAGGCGTAGGTCGCTGGCGAGCATGAAGGACCGGCCGCTCGGTAGGACGAAGCAGTCGCCAGCCGTCAGCCGAACCGGAGCGGCGACGCCGTCCACCTTCAGCCAGCAGGTGCCGCTCGTCACCGCATAGCATTTGATGCAGCCGGCCTGGTTGCCGAACCGCACGGCCCAGTCCCCACCCGCATTGAAGCCGGACGTGAGGTAGCTTTGCGGCTTCAGCAGCGCGAGGACGTCGGACAACGGGTCCATCGAGTTCTCCGGACGATCGCGAAGAGAATAGCGACGATCGCGTGTAGATACTGCGTGACACCCTGTTTATTTCAGGCCTGCGTTCATCGAAAGAGGCTGCATATGATCGTCGTCACCACGCCGACCGGCAATATCGGGCATCACGTCGTCCAGCACCTGCTCGACGCCGGTGAGGCGCTGCGCCTCGTCGCGCGCGATCCGGGCAAGTTGCCGAAGGCGGTCCGCTATCGGGTCGAGGTCGTTGAGGGCTCGCACGGCGACGCGGCTGTCGTGACCCGTGCATTCGACGGCGCGGAGGCGGTGTTCTGGGTCGCTCCGCCCAACCCGTCGGACACGCTCGACGACACCTATGTCAATTTCGCCCGCCCCGCCGCCGAGGCGATCCGCCGCCACGGCGTCGCGCACGTCGTCGCGGTCACCGCGCTCGGGCGCGGCACCGAATGGCAGGACAGGGCCGGGCTGGTCACCGCGTCGATCGGCATGGTCGACCTGCTGAACAAGACCGGCGCCGCTGTCCGCGGTCTCGCCATGCCGGGCTTCGTGGAGAATGCGCTCCAGCAGGTGGCCGCGATCCGCCAGGGGCAGATGTTCGGCCCGCTCGATCCGGACAAGAAGGTGCCCCACACCGCCACGCGCGACATGGGCGCGGCCGCTGCTCGGCTGTTGCGGGACCGCTCCTGGACGGGTCAGGCGGACGTGCCGCTGGTGGGGCCGGAGGACCTCTCGTTCAACGACATCGCCTCCATCATCTCGGAGGTTCTCGGCCGCGAGGTTCGCTACCAACAAGTCCCGTTCGCCGGCTTCAAGGCGCAGCTGATGGAGCGCGGCATGAGCGAGGCCTTCGCGCAAGGCTATGTCGACATGATGCGCGCCAAGAACGAGGGCATGGACAACAGGGCCCCGCGCACGTCCGCCAACACCGGGCCGACCACCTTCCGCCAATGGGCTGAGGAAGAACTGAAGCCGGCGGCGCTCGGCTAAGCATCCCGCTGCGGCGTCCTACTGCTCGCGGCCAGGCTGTCATGCGCTAAGCGCACCCTGCGCCGGCGCCGGGCATGGCATCACAGATAGTCAGGCGCTGTACGGCATGGCTTATGATCTCAGCCGGGAACCGGTAGCCGGCGTAGCTCGGGCAGGCAGGTGTCGTCATCACATCCGCCTACTGGGCTCGGCTCCACCTCGCAAGCCAGTCAGCAGCCAAGTTGACGGTGCCCCGGTCCAGAACCGCAAACCAAACCGAACTAGTCTCAATCAATCCCGTGCTCATCCATCAGAGCTGGGGTGCCAGCAAACACCCCGAAAGGGATGGTTCTTACACCAGAAACGCTTCAAGCTCAGCTATAATCTGGGCCGGCTGCTCCTCAATCACCCAATGTCCACTTCCGGGAATGATGCCGCCCCGCACTGTTCCGGCCAAGTGTTGAAATTGTTCGAAAGGGCCGAGGCCCATCGAGTGCTCGCCGCCTACGGCCCATACCGGCATAGTCAGTCTCTTTGTCGTAAGCTGCAAGATGGCTGGTAACTCGGCGGCGATGGTTCGGTAGACGCCCATCGCACCCCTGATACCTCCAGGAGATGCGAGATGACGAGCATACTCTGTGATATCTTCATCATTGAACGCATCAAGATTAAACCGGTAGGTTCGAATAAACTCATCGAGGTAGTCACGTTCACGGCCCGAGATCAGAAGTTCGGGAAATCTCGGATGCGCGTAGAGGCCAATATGCCAATAACCGGCGAGTACCTTCTCCATTGTCGGGGAAGGAACTCCGATTATCGGAGATTCGATGATGCCCAGCCGTCGAACTTCGTTCATATATTGAGCGGCATAGACATATGCGACAATGCCCCCGAGGTCATGTCCGACCAAGTTTACGGATTTTAGCCCGAGCTGGGTCAGGAGTTGTCTCATATCTTCTGCCATCGTATGGACTTCATAACCAGTCTCCGGCTTGTCGCTTTGACCATAACCACGCAGATCAGGTGCGATGACCCTGTAGGTCTCCGCCAACTTCGGTATGATCCTGCTCCAGGAATACGATGTTAGGGGAGATCCGTGCAGTAGGAGCAGCGGAGATCCACTACCCGCGACTCTATAATGGATTCGAACTCCATTTACGATTGCTTCTTTGCTTTGGATATTGCTCTGGTACATTGATATCTCCAAGGTGACGGGCAAAAAGTGTATCACCTCATCGAACAGTTGTCTGACAAAGCTTTACACCTTCTCTCATGTCTAGCAAGAGCTTGCGATCCGCGACTAACTAAGCCAAGGACTTAAAATCGATGGTCCCCCGCGAGTAAAAGCGCCTATTACAGCTCTCGACAAGTATGCAACATCAGTGGTGTAGGACGGTCTTGTTAGGAGTTCTAAGTGGAAAGAAATCGCTGTGTGGCGTTGTCAGGTTGTAGGTCGAGGTGCTGTTGAGGGCTTGCGGCTGATCAGGGTGTGAACAAGCGCCAAACCAGGGTTCATCCGCGCTTTTAGTGTAGGACAAGCAGGGCACTTGGCTGCTACCTGATTGAAATAGCTTGAGCTTCTCGGCTTGCATTAGGCGCTGCCGTCGGCTTGTTGCGCTGGCAGTTATCAGAGTCGAAAGACACAGTGTACCCAGAGGTTTGCGCCCCTCCTACCAACCTTAATCTGCAGCAAAAGCACGGATGAACCTGAACCAGGACCCCACTGGACTCAGGCCTACTGCATTGATCGCATGCAGGAAAGCTCCGCGAGGGTGGGGTCTCGTCGGCGCCGACCCGGACCCCACCTATACGCGGCATCAGGCCGTCAAATCAGCCTATTGCAGCCGCTTTCGGGAGGATTGCCGACTCGTCGCCTATCTACAGGCGTCTTGGCCACCGTTGCCGAGCGCTGTCCCGAAGCAGCGATCATCGTGCCACCGCGTTGCACGGCCGTGCCGAGCGAGGCGGCCCAGACAGCACCCACACAGCGCGACCGCCACCTGCACAGCATCGCCGAGCACGGACGAGCGGCTTGGCAGAAAGCGTCCGGCCACACGAAACGAGCGCGAGCCGAGGCGGCCATCGGCAGGTTTAAGCAGGTGATCGGCGATGGGTTGCGCTTGCGCACGGACCAGCGCCGGGCGACCGAGGTGGACGTCGCCGTCCACACGCTCAACCGTACGCTGGAACTCGGACGCCCGATCTCCGTCCGCGTCGCATGAACTGCAACTGGGGATGGGGCAACTGCGCCCGCATCCCAGGTCCGTGCAACACGGCTACACAGGACCCCTCGTCAACCTGACAACGCCCGCCTGCGGTCAGTTCGGCCAGCAACGGCGCCCATACGGCCCGACATGCCAGCCGGGTGGGCATCCGTAGCCCGGGACATACCCGCCCCACTGACCGCCCGGGCGGCAGCCGCCATAGGGGCCGCGGTGACTGTACGGACCGCAACCGCCATACACCTGAACGATGCCGGAGCTTGGGACGGAAGCGGACAGCCCGGCACCAGGGGACGCGAACCCTGCGCTTGGCACCAGGCCCGCGAGGACGATTGCAGCCGAAGCGATAAACTTGAGCATAGCATTATCCTTACAAAATTTTGAATGGAACCTTCAGTCTTCTACTTGCAATGGGGCGTAGAGAAAGCAATCCCCATCCGAAGGCGACAAAATGGCCAGTCAGGAATCCTTGAGCCATCATCAGCAAGGAGACACCAGGCCTCCACACGTAAGAGTGCAGCGGCAGAACTCCGCCGGGCGGCTTATGCGGATGCTACGTTGCCAACCCTTACATCAGTGGAAGTCTGGAATGCCGGCGAACGTGGTTTCAAACTGAGCTTTTCTCCTCCAATACCGTTGCACCAAGATATAATGCGCCAGGCCCGCAAATGCAGATGCTGCTGTGCTACGAAAGGTTACCGCCAATATGGGGACCATAAGGAAGTGTGTGGTGTCAGCGACGGAGTAGGGGCAGGCGTAATATGGCTGGTATTCCAACTTTCGAAGCAGCTGAAACCCGGCGCTGACGAACGCCGATCAAGTAACCGCGGCGTGAATACCACACACTTCCTCATGGTCTCCTGGTCGTTGGCGAACAGCCGGCCGAAGCGCAGGCCCCACTCGCGAATGCTCTCGTAGCTGACCACCACGCCGCGGGCGGCCAGGATGATCTCGACTTCACGCAGGCTGAGGCTGAAGCAGTGATACAGCCACACCGCGTGCTCGATCACCTCGGCCGGAAAGCGGAAGCCTCGATAGGGATTGGGGAAGGCCGTCATGCCCAGCCCGCTGCCATAGCCCGGCCGGGTCTGCCAACCTGACAAGGCCTCGGCCATCGCTAACCGCCGGAGGGGAAACCCAGCGCCATAGCTGTCCCAGTTTGCAGCCTGGCCTTGCCATCCATGACGGAGAGCGTGCTGGCCGGAACCTCGACCACGCGCACGGAGTCGAACAGGTAAACGCCGATCACGATCGTCGCCGTGCGCCCGTCGGCGCTGACCGCCTTGACGCTGCCGATGATCCCGCCATGGGTGTCGTAGAGCCAGTGACCGACCGCGGCAGCGACGGCATCCGGCGGTGCCGCGGCCGGGTGCTGCTGCTGCGCGGGCGTGGCGGCGAGGGCCAGGATGGCGGCACCGGCGAGGAGGCTTCGGGAATGCAGGATGCGGGTCATGAAAGAGTCCTCTGTAGGGAACCCGTGCCGATGCGGCCGGGCTGATGTCACGAAACTGGGTGGACAAGCCCCAGCGCGAGCGTCCCTGAGAGCCGCGTACGCATCCCGCGGCCGGATGGGGCGGGAGCGCCGGGGCCACGGCTCACCGGCCAGCCTCGGCGGCGAGGCGGGCGCGGACAAGGTTGGCGGCACGCTCGGCCTCTGCCGCGGGGTCGGGCGGTGGCGGGCACGCCACGACCGCGGGCAACGCCGCAGCAGTCGCGCTCCGGACGCGTCCGCCGCCAACGTCGTTGTGGTTGGGCGAGGAGACCGCAGGCCGCACCAGCCGCTGCGCCTGCGGCGGCGTGACATCCTGCGCCTGCAGCAGATAGCGCTGCAGCACGGGCAGGGCCTGGGCATAGGCGACCACGCCGTCCAAGGCCCCGTGTGGCAGGATGTTCGCGGTCTGCACGATGCCCTCGCCGCCGTTGGTGGGCAGCACGTCGCCTTCGACCACAGCGATAGGGAGATAGGCGAACGCGGCACTGGGCGGGCGCTCCGAGCCGGTGTCCTGCGTCGGCACAGTGGCGACGACGGCGCCCGTGGCCCGGAACGGGAACGGATCATCGTCGTTGCATTCGCCCGCGTGGGCGGCGGTGGCCGCAGCGAGACTCAGCGCCGCCGTGGCGGCGAGTAGGGTGATCTTCATGGATAGCTCCTATGTCAAAAATCTCTGCCCGTCGTCCGGGCAGGTGCGGTCGCTGCGCGTTCGCCAGCGGCGGCGTTTCAGCCGCCGGCCGTCGGCCGGGGCAGGGTTGGGTTCAGGCCCAGGTCGGCCAGCATGCGTACGTGCGGATCACCGGCGATCCGGCGCAGGGTGTCTCGCGCCCGTGCGAACGCGGAGTCGAACACGCGGGGGATCTGCGATCGGCCCAGCCCGATGCCGGTCAGCTCGCGGTCGGACATCGCAGACAGCCGGTCGGTTACGGCCCGGCGCTCCCGAAAGGCTGCGACCCACGTGATCGGGCCGCGCAGCAGGCACGGGACGGCGCTTGCCAACGACACGGCCGCTGCCGCCTGGCCGATCCACTCAGTCATCACATTCATCGTCTTGCTCCGTCGCTCACGTCCGACGGTGGCAAGATGAGCTTTCGCGCTTGAAACGTCCTTGGGCCGGCGCTGTGGCGTCCTGAAACGTGCTGAAGCGATGTGGCCGGCGGCGGTGCGCGGCTACAACGCGGCGAGACCGGCGGAAGCAGTGGCACGACGCAGCCCGTGCAAAACGCGTGCGTTGCGGCTGCCACAAAGCGGGTCGGTGTGATCCTCCACGGTCGTGGACGGGTTACACTACGTTTGCCGCTTGTTGTTCTTCCTGGTCTGGCGCGCGGTAGTCCAGGGCCGAATAGAGCCGCTGGCGGTTGTAGAAGCGCTCGACATGGGCGAACAGGTTGCGCTTGGCCTCGTCCCGGGTGGCATAGGCCCTGTGATGGGCCAGTTCGGTCTTCAGCGTATGGAAGAAGCTCTCCATTGGCGCGTTGTCCAGCGGGTTGGCTCGCCGGCTCATAGACGGCGTGGTGCCAGCCTGGCCCAGCGCCGTCTGTTTGACCATCCCCCGTGGCTCTTGTCGGACTCCAGGGTGGTGATCTGGGTGGTGCTGCTGGCGGGCATCTGGTGTGGTGGCTGAAGCGCGCGAGGAGCCTTTGCCATTATGCCTGCATCTGACTTGGTCACCTCTCCGGGCTGATGGACGACGCCAAGTGCTTCGCGCTTGTGCGCCAGCACTGCTGGCCGGAAGGTGTATGCTGCCCTGGATGCGCCAGTTCCTCGGTGATCCGGGACGGGTGCGATGACACGCAGCCGCACCGTCAGCGTTACCGATGCAAGGCGTGCGCGTCCCGCTTTGACGACCTCACCGGCACGGTGCTGGCCGGCCATCAGCAGCCGCTGCGGGTCTGGGTGCTGTGCCTGTATTTCATGGGCCTGTATTTCATGGGCCTGAACCTCTCCAACCGGCAGGTCGCGAGTGAGCTGGGCCTGGCCGTCTCGGACGTGCAGGCTATGACGGAGCAGCTGCGCGCCGGGTTGGTTGGCTGTGACAATGAATTTTGGCCCAGCAGTGCTGATGAATTCTGGCCCACCTCCCGCTGTGTGACCGGCTGGCCTGGGCCGAGGCCCAGGCCAGCCGGTCAGCGTCGCTCTTCTGGCGTCCCCGT
>JAABUX010001649.1_pt1 | contig 33189 bp, 24 predicted proteins | sample 5561851 | NCBI WGS metagenome assembly JAABUX01 (sample SAMN10711883, study PRJNA513361) | rock metagenome | isolation source: Antarctica rocks | place: Antarctica: Victoria Land, Richard Nunatak red sandstone | collected 2016-01-03
CACCCCGGCCCTCTCCCACAAGGGGGAGGGAATGGAGATCTGGCCCCCTCCCCCTTGTGGGGGAGGGCCGGGGTGGGGGTGGGTTCGACACGTGCCAGAGTCCGCCAACGCATCCGCCAGGCCTCTCAGCATACGAATTCTGCGGCCCGTTTCCAACGCGGGTCGCCGCGAATGCGGCTTTGGGCCTGTGCGTCGGCGCGGGCGTTCATTAGAATCGGTCCAGAGGTTTCCGGGGGTCGGGGTTAGATCGGGGGTCGACGCTTGAAAGTCCTGGTGGTCGGGAAGGGGGGGCGGGAACATGCCCTCTGCTGGAAGTTGAAGCAGTCGCGCCGCGTCACCGCCGTGTTCTGCGCCCCGGGCAACGCGGGCACGCACCTCGACGTCCAGAACGTCGCGATCGAGACCGGCGACATCCGCGGCCTGATGCAGTTCGCCAAGCGCGAGGGGGTCGGCCTCACGGTGGTCGGGCCCGAGGAGCCGCTGACGATGGGGATCGTCGACGCCTTCCAGCGCGAGGGGCTGCGGATCTTCGGGCCGAGCAAGGCCGCCGCCGAGCTGGAGGGGAGCAAGGTCTTCGCCAAGGAGCTGATGCGGCAGGCGGCCATCCCCACGGCCGACTTCCGCCTGTTCCGCTCGGCCCCCGACGCCGAGCATTACATCCTCTCGCGCGAGGTCTCGCTCGTCGTCCGCTCCAAGGGACGGTCGACGATCCGGAACACGATGCTCTGCCGGACCGCGCAGGAAACCCTCGACGCGATCGACCGGATCATGGACCCGCGCGAGATGCTCGGGCCCGGCGTCCAGGTCGAGATCGAGGAGAAGGGGGGGCGTCGGGCGTTCAGCACCGCGGGCGAGGCCCGCGACCACGTCCTGGGCCGCCCGCTGGGGATGGTCCTCAAGGCCGACGGGCTCGCCTCGGGCAAGGGGGTTTACGTCTGCGACAATCTCCGCCAGGCCCTCGAAGCGATCGACCAAGTGATGGTCCGGCGGATCTTCGGCAAGGCCGGCGACCGGATGCTCCTCGAAGAACGGCTCGACGGCCAGGAGACCAGCATCCTCGCCCTCACCGACGGCCGGACCATCGTCCCCCTGGTCTCGAGCCAGGACCACAAGCGGGCCTTCGACCACGACGAGGGGCCGAACACCGGCGGGATGGGTGCCTACAGCCCGGCCGAGATCGTCACCCCCGAATTGATGCAGACGGTCGAGCGCGAGATCTTGGTGCCGATCGTCCACGCCATGAAGCGGGCCCGTCGGCCGTTCCGCGGCGTGCTCTACGCCGGGCTGATGCTCACCAACCAGGGCCCCAAGGTCCTGGAATTCAACGTCCGGTTCGGCGACCCCGAATGCCAGGCCGTCCTGATGCGGCTCCAATCCGACCTCCTCGATGCGCTCGAGGCGGTCGTCGACGAGCGGCTCGATCGGGTCGAACTCCGCTGGGACCCCCGGCCCGCGGCGACCGTGGTGATGGCCTCCGAGGGCTATCCGGGCCACTACGAGCGGGGCCGGGTGATCAACAACCTCGAAGAGGCCGAGCGGATGGAGGACGTCAAGGTCTTCCACGCCGGGACCGCCCTCCGGTCCGACCCCACCCTCGGCCGCGACGGCCGGGTGGTCACCGACGGCGGCCGGGTCCTCGGGGTCACCGCGCTCGGCGATACCCTCGCCCTCGCCCAGGCCCGCGCCTACGGGGCGACGCGGGCCATCCGGTTCAACGGCGGCTGGTATCGGCGGGACATCGCCGATCGCGCGCTCAAGCCGATCGTCGTCCAGCCCTCCTGACCGCACGCCCTCCGACCTCGAAGGCCCGATCCCCCACCTCCGGGGGCCGGGCCTTCCTGCGGGTCTCGACGCGAGGGCGATCGATCGCGCCGGGCCTCACTTCGTCGTCGAGGCCTTCTTGGCCGGGGTCGTGGCCGGGAAGACGCGGGGGATGCCGGGTAGCTTGATCGGCGTCGCGGGCGGCGGCAGGGGCGGCTCGACGACGTTCGGGGGCACCACCACCCCGTGGGTGAACTTGACCGTCCGGGCGTAGAACGCGGTCTTCGGCATGTCGGGGGTGACCGACGAGTTGTCGATGCTCCCCGCGACCTTCGCCGTGATCTGGCCGAGCGGGAGCAGGGCGTCCTGGGCGTTGCCGAAGGTCACGCCCGTCGCGGTCGTGGCGGCGGGCTGCGAGATCGGGTTGTCCGAGGCCGCGAAGACCGAGTTGGTGACGTTGCCGGTGACGAAGGCCGTGATGTTCCCGGCCGCCTGGGCCGTCGGGATCGGCAGGGTCACCGGGCTCTGGAAGAACTGGCCGAACTGGCTCGCGTTGTTCTCGATCGTCGTGACGGCGCCGGCGAGGCCCTGCAAGTAGCCCGAGAGCACGGTCGAGTTCACGACGTCTCCGCCGAGCTGGATGTTGCCGATCTGCCGCTCGGAGACGACCCGCGAGTTGAGCATCCCGCGATTGGCGTAGAGGTTCTCGATGGAGTGGGTCAGGATGGTCGTCGTGTCGACCCCCTTGCCGAAGTAGAGGTTGCGGCTGCCCCCCGGCGCGAGGACGGAGACATTGTTCGCCTCGCCGCCGACGTAGAAGTTCGAGAGCTGGCCGTTCGTCAGGGCCGAGAAGTTCGTCGCGTTCCCGCCGATCCGGACGAAGGCGATCAGCCCCGTGAGCCCCTGGGCGGGATCGGGCAGGGCCGACACGATCGTCCCGGCGTCGAAGGTGCCCGGGGCCGGGGCGAACTGGGTGTTGCCGACGACCTGGTTGGCCTCGAAGAGGTTGAGCCGGCCGCTCACCTCGAACACCACACTCTTCTGCGTGGGCGAGTTCGGCGTGCCCGTCGTCGAGGTCACCGCCGCCTGGGCCCCGCTGGTGATCGTGTTGACCACGATGCTGGTGCCGGTCGAGGCGGGGAGCCCGAGCCGGACCAGGAACTGGTCGTTCTGGCCGTCCTGGGCGACGCTCTGGGTCGGGTCGGTGCCGAAGAAGGCGGTGGTGTCGACGCCGCCGAAGCGGAGCGAGTTGATCCCGTCGGGGATCGTGATCGAGGCCCGGGGCTGGGTCGCCCGGGTCGTGGTCGTCGGGTCGGTCACGCCGAGGTAGAAGTCGGGGATGTTGATCGCCTGGATGCCGAGGCCCAAGGCCAGCTTCTCCGAGCGGTTGGGCAGCTCGGTGAGCTGCTGGAAGAAGACCCTGCCGGTGCTCCCGGCGGCCTTGGTGACGGTCTCGGTCAGCCGCGTCGTGGCCGGGTCGGTGCCCGAGATGATGATCGACTTGATCTCAGTGGCCGAGTTCAACGCGCCGGGGTTGCCGGTCGAGTCGTTCTGCTTGATGACCTGCAAGGCCCCTCGGCCCTTGAGCGTGAGGGTCCAGTGGTCCCCCGCGGTGTTGGTCCCGGAGACCGTGGCCGAGAGCAACTGGCGCAGCTCGAGGCCCTCGGCCGTGGGCCGGAATGCACGCGACCGCCCGAGGTGCTTCCCTGTCGACATTGGAACGGACTCCCTTCCTCAGGACTCGCGGCCCGATGGCCCGGGGCCACGCCGACCGATCGGCGAGGTCGGGCCGGGCGGCCGTCATCCGGCCCGCCCCGCCCTCCGCCTCCGGGGCCTACCGCCTCGCGGGCGGCCCGGCCCCGGCCCGATCGCCGCGACACCCCAAACCTCTCGACCGACCAATCGACCCGTTGTCTTGTATCGGCCGCACTGTCCCTAACCTTGAATCATTCGGTAAAATCGGACGAACCGCTCCAATCCGGATCAATCCACGGGCGATCCCCTGCACGCATTGAGGGGAGACGGCAGGCAAGCGTCACGGCATCGGCCGAGGCCTCGCGCGGAAGAAGGATCTGATGAAACGCACCGCGACCAATCGACGCCGCCCGGTCGTCCATATCACGCTCGGCCGCGCCGCCCGCCTGCACCGCCTGGTGACGATGCTGGCCGGAGGTCCCACCGCCCGCGAGAGCCTGCTCGACCACCTGACGATCGGGCTCCGCACGTTCTATCGCGAGCTGGACCTGCTCAAACGCTGCGGGATCAAGGTCCGCCGCGAGGCCAAGACCTACAAGCTCGGCGCGACCGTGCTCGAGGCCGAGGGCCGCCTGCCATTCCCCGATCCCCAGCTCAGCTTCGCCGAGATGGCCGAGCTGGCCAGGCACCCCGGCGAGGCCGCCAAGCGACTCGCCGAGATCCTCAAGAACGTCGTCGACCCGCCCGCCCCCGCGTCCAGGAAGCGGCGCCCCAAGAAGGGCGAGGCGTGATCGGCGACGTCGACGATCGGCGAGCCGATTCCCGATCGCCCAGGTGGCCGTCGTGAATCTGGCTCACCAACCAGGGCCGTCGCCGGATGCCGGTGGGGTCGGGTCGATCGAGGCTCCGGAAGCTATCCCATCCCGGAGTCGATCCGGGTCGACCTCGAAGACTCGACCGACCCGACATGGTCTCGCGGGGGGGCCGGCCGTCGAGGCCCGAATCGAAGGCTCGGCGCTCGCCCCGGCGGATTCATAGCTCCGCGACGGAGGACAAATCGTCCTCTTCCCCGACCGTCCGGCGGCTCCCGGCCCGCCGGATGATCCCCCGGAGATAAGACTCGACCTCGGGCCGAGTCCCGCCGAAAATGGTCTGCTCGATCCGTCGGATTTGCTTCTCCATCCAGGCCCAGGCGTCGGGATCGATCCCGTCGATGAACGCCGTCCGGCCGAACAAAGAGATGCTCTGCGAGGCCTCCGCGTCGAGGCCCGCCCGTGACGTCGCGGTCGTGTCCCAAGCAAGTGGGAAAGGTTGACCGCTAGCGAAATCTCGGCCCTCTGTGTCGACGCTTCGTCGCTGTTAACACCGAACTCCCGTCGTCAGGCTTCGGCTTTCTTGAGTGAGGTCAGGGGAAACATTCTGAACCACCTTCTTCTCCTCGAATCAAGAACACCATGCTGAGTTCTGGTTGCCCTAATGGTTCGTCAATGAGCATGCTATGAAAAGCTTGGCCATGACTTATTTCAACTCGTGTTGTTTGAGCGATAACGGCTCGACGCTGACCCAAGGGAACCAAGCCGCACGATTAAATTCTCCGGCCTTGTCCCAGTGGTCACTTCGAAAAGATCCGCCCCAGGCGATCCGTACGCCGTCCGGAAACGCCTCGCCGTACAATGCAAAATTGCAGTGAGCCGCGGCGAGCCTCTTATACCGGACCCATCGCTCACAATAGATGAAAAGAAAAGCGACGACCGCCACCGCCACCATCAGGCTTCGCACGGTGATCCGGGGCCGTCGCAGTCGCATCGAGCAAAGCCCTTATCAGCTTGCTGAACACCCTACCACATAATATTGTCGGATTGGGCGTTCAATCCGACATCACATAGAACCGGCCGAATCCGAATCCTTGTCGTAAGTTGTTTGTTAGGAATGGGTTCTTGAATGACCGGGGTGGGGCTCGAACCCACGACCAACGGATTAACCTACCTCATCGGCTTTCGCCGACCGCCCGGCCCTGCTTGAAGGGTAGGCGTTGAGCGTCTGGACTATCCCATCGCCATCGCAGGCGTGCCGCGTCTAGTCTCTGGGGCCGGGACCGACGCTCCGTCGGACCCTTGCCTGCTGATTACCCAATCCTCGCCCTTTTCGACCGTCACGCTTGCCGTCGCCGGCGACGTTGTGGTGTGCGAGGCTCTCAGGGCGTCCCAGCAAACTGCGGCATTCACTCGTCGCGGTTCGGTTTCTTCCCACGCGAGGCTCCCATTTCTGCTGGTTGTCGAAGTCCGTTGCTCTACCGACTGAGCTACCCGGTCAGGGTCGTATTATACCTTAAGCCGGCGGCCCCCGGACGTCCATACTATCGATCGAGAACGTTGCGGTCCCGTCCCCGACCGGGGATTCAACCAGGCCGGCTCTCGCGGGGCGGATGGAATCCACCAACTCTTGATGTGGCCAGATGTTACCCCGCGTCGGGCCGGCCTCGGCGAGACTAGCTAACCCCCGGATCGTGGGCCGATCCTCGGTGGATTTTAGCCACGCCACGAGGGACTTCGGCCCATGTCCCGAGCGTCGGACGGGGTCGATCGGGGCGGAAGTGATCGGGCCGAGTCGGGGATGGGGGGCCGTGAATTTTTCGGAGTCGTGCGGTTCGAGACGTCGTGATGCTTCGTATTGGATGGGTCGATCGCGGGACCATCGCGACGGCGGGTTCGGGTCGGCTTGATTCCTCGGGCTAGACCTGATGAAATGGGCAAATGGAGTGTCGTGGCGAGGGTCTGGTCCGGGAGTCGAGTCGATGATTGTCGGTGTTCCCAAGGAGGTCAAGTCGGACGAGTATCGGGTCGCGATGCTCCCCGTTGGGGCCGAAGAATTGACCGCGGCCGGGCATACCGTGCTGATCGAGGAGGGTGCCGGGCTCGGCAGCGGGATCCTCGACGGCCAGTATGAGTCGGCCGGTGCGACCATGATCGGCGACGCCGCGACGATCTGGGATCGGGCCGACCTCGTGGTCAAGGTCAAGGAGCCCCAGGCGTCCGAGTGGTCGCACATGCGTCGCGGCCAGGTTCTCTTCACCTACTTCCACTTCGCCGCCGACGAGGCACTCACCCGCGCCGTGATCGCGAGCGGGATCACGGCCATCGCCTACGAGACGATCCGCGACGCCAAGGGCACCCTGCCGCTGCTGACCCCCATGAGCGAGGTCGCTGGCCGGATGAGCATCCAGGAGGGGGCCAAGTTCCTCGAACGGCCCCAGGAGGGGCGCGGGATCTTGCTGGCGGGGGTGCCGGGCGTCGCCCCGGCCGAGGTCGCCATCCTGGGCGGGGGGATCGTGGGGTCCAACGCCGCCAAGGTCGCCGCGGGGCTCGGGGCGAATGTCCGGATACTCGACATCAACCTCGACCGCCTCCGCTACCTCGACGACATCATGCCGCCGAACGTCACGACGCTCTACTCCGACCGCCACACGATCATGGAGTCGGTCGAGCGGGCCGACCTCGTCATCGGCGCCATCCTGATCACCGGCGCCCGGGCCCCCCGCCTGGTCCGCCGCGTCGACCTCAAGAAGATGAAGCCCGGCGCCGTGATCGTCGACGTCGCCATCGACCAGGGGGGCTGCATCGAGACCAGCCGGCCGACCACCCACCGCGAGCCGACCTATGTCATCGACGGCGTGGTCCACTACTGCGTGACCAACATGCCCGGCGCCGTGGGGCGGACCAGCACCTATGCCCTGAACAACGTGACGCTGCCCTACGTCCTCCAGATCGCCCGCCAGGGTTGGAGCCGGATGGCCGAGTCCTCGCCCGGCTTCGCCGAGGGGATCAACGTCGACCGGGGCCGGGTCACCAACCAGGCCGTCGCCTCGACCTTCAACCTCCCTTATCATCCCTGGGACGCCCCGCACGGCACGTCGGCCCGGCCGATCCCCGCCTCGGTGGCCTGAACGAACCGGGTCGAATCTCCTGACGGCCCCGCATCATTTCGAGGGATTTCCGATGTCCGAGCACGAGCACGAGCACGACGAAGCGGAACACGACAGCGACCTCCCTGAGGAGGCGCTCGAGCAGGCCCTCGAGCTCGATACGCAGAGCCAGATCTTCTTGGAGATGAGGCGGCAAAACCTCGACCTCCTGAAGATCTCGATCGAGGTCGCCGGCCTCGGCGGCCCGCACGGGCCGGTCAAGCCGAACGAGTTGAAGACCGCCGTCAAGAACATCTGGGACCTCTACTCCGAGTTCTATTCGTGGATCGACCCCGAGGAGTCCGAGGGGGACGAGGAAGACGAGGACTTCGAGGAGTGAGCGGCCCCGACGCGGGCCAGGCCCTGGAGACGGTCAGCTGGGCCGGCGATGCCACCGGGGGCTACGTCCGGCTCGTCGACCAGACCCTCCTGCCCGGCGAGTTCGTCGTGATCGATTGCCGCGACGTCCCGGCCGTCTGGGAGGCGATCCGGTCGCTCCGGGTCCGGGGCGCACCCGCGATCGGGATCGCCGCGGCCTACGGGGCCGTGCTCGGCGGGCAGGCCGTGGCCCGTCGCGACCTGGCCGCCGTCCGCGAGGCGGTCCGGTCGGCCTCCGACCACCTCCGGACCAGCCGGCCGACGGCCGTCAACCTGTTCTGGGCGCTCGATCGGATCGATCGCGTGGCCGCGGAGGCCGGGGCGACCGGGCCCGACGAGTTCCTCGGCCGCCTGCTCGCCGAGGCCCACGCGATCGCCGCCGAGGACAAGGCGACGTGCCGGGCCATCGGCCGGTTCGGCGCCGGGCTGATCGCGCCGGGGCAGGGGATCTTGACCCACTGCAACGCCGGCGGCCTGGCGACGGCCGACTACGGCACGGCCCTCGCCGTCGTGTTCGCCGCCTTCGAGCGGGGGACGCCGCTCCGGGTCTACGCCGACGAGACCCGGCCGCTGCTCCAGGGGGCCCGGCTCACCGCCTGGGAACTCCAGCGTCGGGGCATCCCCGTCACCCTGATCTGCGACAGCATGGCCGCCCAGGTGATGAAGGAGCGGAAGGTCGACCTCGTGATCGTCGGCGCCGACCGGATCGCGGCCAACGGCGACGCCGCGAACAAGATCGGGACCTACGGCGTGGCCGTGCTCGCCAGGGCCCACGCCATCCCGTTCTACGTCGCCGCCCCTTCGAGCACCTTCGACCTCACGATCGCCGACGGCTCCTCGATCCCGATCGAGCAACGCGACCCGCGCGAGGTCACCCACGGCTTCGGCCGGGCGACCGCCCCCGAAGGGGTCGACGTCTACAACCCGGCCTTCGACGTCACGCCGGCCGGGCTCATCGACGGGATCATCACCGAGCGCGGGATCATCCGCCCGGTCGACGCCCGGACGATCCGCGAGGTCCTCGGCTCGACCCGCCCCGCCATCCGCGACCAGCGGCTCTGCTGAGTCGGTCGGCGGGCGATGCTCGTCACCCCTACCACCCCTCGACCGCTCCCCCCACCCGAGCCGAAGTCATGATTGCCCACAACGTCTTCTTCACGCTCCACGACAAGTCCGAGGCCGCCCGGACCCACCTCATCAAGGCGTGCCGGCTCTACCTGACGGGACACCCCGGGCTCGTCTTCTTCGCGTGCGGGTCGATCGAGCCCGACCTCGATCGACCGGTCAACGACCGCGAGTTCGACGTCTCGCTCCACATGGTCTTCGCCGGCCGGGAAGAGCACGACCTCTATCAGGTCGCCCCCCGGCACAACCAGTTCATCGAGGAGAACAAGGCGGGCTGGGCGAAGGTCCGCGTCTTCGACTCGACGGTCGAGCCGGCCTGACCGGGCGGGCGTGCGGGTCATGAAGCGACGAAGGCCCGGTCGACTCGCGTCGACCGGGCCTCCTGGCTCTCGGGTCGCCTCGGCCGACCCCCTTACTCGACGATGTGGCCGTGGGGCAGGATGTAGCCCAGCGCGATCAGCTTGTCGATGATCGCGTCGACGCAGGACTGGACGCCGAGCTTGCTCGTGTCGAGGGTGACCTCGGGGTTGATCGGGGCCTCGTAGGGGTCGTCGACGCCGGTGAAGCCCATGCCTTTGCCCTCGGCCACGGCGGCCCGGGCCTTGGCGTACAGGCCCTTGACGTCGCGCTTCTCGCAGACCTCGATCGGGGTGTCGCAGAAGATCTCGACGAAGTTCCCCTTCGATGCCTTGCGGGCGTTGTCCCGGGGGCCGCGATACGGGCTGATCACGGCGCAGAGGGTGGTCCCGCCATGCTGGGCGATCAGCCCGGCGACGTAGCCGACCCGGTTGATGTTGGCGTCGCGGTCTTCCTTGCTGAAGCCGAGCCCCTTGGACAGGTGGGTCCGGATCTCGTCGCCGTCGAGGGACGAGACGTTCCGGCCGAACTCGGCCAGCCGCTCGACCAGGGCGTGGGCGACGGTACTTTTGCCCGAGCCCGAGAGGCCGGTGAACCAGATCGTCAGCCCCTGGCGAAATTTGGGCGGGCTGGTCTCGTTGAGGATCGCGGCCACGGCGGGCCGGCTGAACCACTCGGGCAGGGGAATCCCCTTGGCCAGGTAGTTGTCGCGGACCTGGGTGCCCGAGATGTCGGCGCTCTTCACGCCCGCCGGGACCTCGTCGACCGGGCTGTACCGATTCTCGTCGGGCAGGAAGACCATCTGCTTGAAGTCGACCATGCCGATGCCCAGCTCCTGCTGGTGCTCCTGCATGGCCTCCTGCGCGGCGTAGGGCGGGTAGAACGGCTTGCCCGTGCTGTCGTTGCCCGGCCCGGCGTGGTCGCGGCCGACGATGAAGTGGGTGCAGCCGTAGTTGCGGCGGATGATCGCGTGGAGCAGGACCTCGCGAGGGCCGGCCATCCGCATGGCGAGCGGCAGGAGGCTCAGGACGACCGCGCCGGGCTCGTAGTAGTTGTCGACCAGCGCCCGATAGCAGCGGACGCGGGTGTAGTGGTCGACGTCGCCCGGCTTGGTCACGCCGACGACCGGGTGGATCAGGAGCCCGCCGCCGATCTGCTCGGCCGCCCGCTTCGTCAGCTCCTCGTGGGCCCGGTGGAGCGGGTTGCGGGTCTGGAACGCGACGACCTTGGACCAGCCCTGCTTCTCGAAGTGGTCGCGCAGCTCGCGAGGGGTCCGGCGCAGTTCGGCGAAGTCGTAGTGCGGCGGGGTCCGGACCACCTCGAGGCGGCCGGCGGCGTGGTGGTCGGCCTGGCGATGGAGGTGGGCGACGGCCGGATGCTTGGCGTCGGACGTGCCGTAGGCCCCCTTGGCCTCGGCCTCCTTGTCGTAGGCGTAGATCTCCTCGACGTGGAGGAACGCCAAGAGGTTGCCGTAGACGTCGCGGAGCGCCAGCGGCTTGCCGACCTCGATCCCGGCGCCGGGCTTGACCGGGAGCGTGACCGGCAGCGGCCAGAGCGTCCCGTCGGCCAGCCGGCCCTCGGCCACGACCCGATCGTAATCCGCCTTGCCGAGGAAGCCGGTCAGCGGAGAGAAGCCACCGACGGCGAGGAGTTCGAGGTCGCAGATCCCGCGCTCGTCGAGCGTCAGGCTCGCGAAGTCCTGGGAGGTGGCCCTCATCTCGGCGGCCCGGGCGTCGTCGACCACCAGGTCGACCAGCTTGCCGCCGTAAGGGGTGTTCAGTCCGGCTTCGGCCGGTTCGGTCTTCGCGGGGATGGCTAGGGCTCCTTCTTCGGTTCGGATCCGGGTCGCCCCGGACGGGTCGACGGTCTCACGGCTCGTCAGATGAACCACTCATGGGGGGCGGTCCGCAGCGACAACTCGGCGATCGAGGTCCGATCGAGCACGGCACGCTCCGCGGCGCGGATGTGCTCCCAGACGGCGGCCAGGACCCGCGCGGCCGGCTTGTTCGACTCGCGGGGGGGCTCGCCCGGCCCGTCGATGGCCGTCAGGACCTCGCCCAGCGAGATCTGCTCGGCCGACCTCGCCAGGCGATACCCCCCGGCGGCCCCCCGGGTGCTGTGGACCAGGCCCGCCCCCTTGAGCTGGAGGAGGATCTGGACCAGGTATCGCTCGGGGATCTCGTGCGACTCGGCGATCTCGCGAATCCGGAGCGGCGACTCGTCGGGTCGGGGCTTCGCCAGCGCAAGGATCGCGAGGCAGGCATACTCGGCCTTCGCGGAGATCTTCATCAGCCCTCCCGCACGGCTGGCCGGCGACCACCGACCTCGGTCACAACTGGCTGCTGTCGAGCGAATGGAGGCCGCATTCGGTCTTCGCCTGGCCCGCCCAACGACCGGCCCGCTCGTCCTCGCCCTGGGCCACGGCCTTGGTGCAGGGCCAGCAGCCGATCGAGGGGAAGCCTTGATCGTGGAGCGGATTATACGGGACGTCGTTGGTCACGATGAACGCCCAGACGTCGCGCTTGGTCCAGTTGAGCAACGGGTTGATCTTCGCGAGGTTGAACTTCGGGTCCCAGCCGACCACGCTCGCCCTGGCCCGGTGCGCCGACTGGTCGGCCCGGATCGCGGAGATCCAGGCGTCGTAGCCCGCCACGGCGTCCCGGAGCGGGACGAGCTTCCGATCCCGGCAGCACCGATCGGGATCGGCGACGTAGAGCGGCCCTCGGTTCTGGGCCTCGTACTCCGGGACGCTCGTCTTGGCCCGGACGAGCTCGACCTCGATCCCGTATCGGCGGGCGATCCGGTCGCGCAGTTCGAGCGTCTCGGGGAACTGGTAGCCGGTGTCGAGGTTGAAGACGCGGACCCGCGGCTCGATCTCGGCGAGCATGTGCAGGATCACGCAGCCCTCGGGGCCGAAGGCCGTCGCCATCGTCAGCTTCGGGAAGAAGGTATCGACGGCCCAGCGGAGGATCTCCTGGGGCTTCGCCTCGGCCAACTCGCCGTTCGCCACGGCCCAATCGACGGCCGATATCGCGTTGTTCGACATGATCCACCGCTCTCCTTGAGGCCCGACCGCCGTAATCATAACCATCGTCTGTAACAAAGTCAACTTTGCGAGCGGGCGGGGCAAGCCCGGCCGGCCTGCACCCAGGGTCGGGCGGGTCGGACGGGCGATCGCGGTCGGATTCGCTCGGGCCGCCGGGCTTACTTGGGCGCGGGGTCGGGCGGGGCGACGCGGGGCCGGAGGTAGAGGGTGACCGGCGTGCCTCGCGGCGGGACGCGGCCGGCGAAGGCGAGGTAGGAGCGGTCGGCGTCGTTGGCGGAGCTGCGGATGGGGAGGTCGAGGATCGAGGCGGGGAAGTTGGCGACGGTGAAGAGGTCGCCGTCGTCGGCGGCGTAGATGGTGGCCTTGGACCGGGGGTCGTCGAAGAGCTCGCTGCCGGCGAAGACCCAATCGCGGGCCAGCGCGGCGCCGGTCGCCTGGTCCTTGACCCATTCGCGGGCGTCGACACGTCGCTTCGCCCCGGCTTGCTCCCATTCGACCTCGATGGCCACGGGCGATCCGGCGGGCGGCTCGTACTTCGGGTCGAAGCGGACCGGGTGTCCGGGCGTGGCCCCGGCGAGGATCAGGCCGGCGTGGATCATCCGCGGGGGGGCTTCGGTGGCGAGGACGGACTCGTGCTCCTTGGTCCCCTTGCGGCAGAGCAGGTGCTCGAGGATGCCGTCCTGGAGGGCGACGCGGGCGCGGAGGACGAGCCGCTTCCCCTTGGGGTCGAACCAGGCGTCGCGGCCGAGGGGCTTCCAGGCGGGGTCGGGCCGGAAGGAGTCGGCCGGGGGCGGGGGCTCGTCGCCCCGGGGGCCGGTCGCGGGGGCCTGGGCCTGGGACAGGGCCAGGACGGTGAGGAGCGTGAGGGCGGCCGGCATGGCGAGGGGTCCTCGCGGGACGGGGTGCGGTGGTCGGCTTCGGCGAGGTCGCTCGCCCCTCCCAGGTTACTTCATCGGGGCCCGGCAATGCAAAATGGCCGCCGGGGGGACGATTCCCCCGGCGGCCGATCGCGTTGGGATGTTGCGATGCGGCGGACGACGACCCCGGGATCAGGGGCTCGGGTTGACGGTCTGGACGCCCAGGCGGGCCTCCTCCTCTTCGAGGATGATGATCTTGGGGGTGACCATCAGCATGAGGCTGTCGGTCCGCCGGCCGATGCCGATGTTGCGGAAGAGGCGGTTGATGAGCGGCGTCTTGGCGAGCACGGGGACGCCGTACTCGAGCCGCTGCTCACGCATCCGCTTGACGCCGCCGAGCAGGACGGTGCCGCCGTCGGGGACGGTGACGGTCGTGTTCAGCGTGGTGACGGTCTGGGTCGGCAGCTGGATCGTGGAGTTGATCCCGGTGCCCGAGCCGCCCAGGCCGCTGCCGCCCACCGCACCGGCGGGGAAGGTCAGGGTCTGGAGGCCGTTGACGGTGTTGAAGTTGGGGGCGAGCGAGAGCCGGACGTAGCGCCGGTCGGCGGAGACGACCGGGGTCACGTTCAGGAACACGCCGTCGTTGAGCTGGCCGATCACCGGGGTGAAGGCGACCGAGCTGAAGCCGACGAGCGGGACCAACGCCTGGATGTAAGACTGGGTCTGGTTGTTGCTGATGAACGCGTTGGCACCGTTGAAGGTGGTGATCTTCGGGGCCTGGACGATGTTGTTCCGGGCGTCGCCCTGGGCGGCGGTGAGGAACAGGTACATCTCCAGCTCGCTGAGGAACGAGATGCCGAGGGTGGCCCCCGCGCCCGGGACGGCGTTGAACGGGGCGATGGCCGAGGCACTGCCCTGGATGAACGGGATGGCGAGGTCGCCCGTGAAGTTCTTCAGGCCGCCGCCGCTGGTCCCGACGACGATGGGGGTCCGCCGGCCGAGCGAGTGGTCGAGGAACGGGTTGACCAGGTAGGTCGGGGTGGCCGCCCCGCCGCCGGTGGTCGTGGTGTTGCCCTGGCCGCTGGTGCCGCCGCCGAAGCTGCCGGCACCGCCTTGCCCGCCGCCGCCGCCGGCGAAACCGCCGCCGGAGATGCCGCCGCCGCCGCCGCCGCTCTGGCCGCCGGTGGTGCCGCCGGCACCGCCGGTGCCGCCGCCGCCGCCGCCGCCGCCGGCGAATCCGCCGCCGCCGCCGGCACCCGCGGTGGTCCCGCCGGAGCCATTGCCGCCGCCGGTGGTCGTGCTATTGCCGCCGGTGGTCGTCCCGCCGCCGCCGGTCCCGGTCCCGGTCCCGTTGATGCTGGAGTTGAAGGGGAACAGGGCCGCGGCCGGGTTGGGCGCGGCGAAGGTCGTCTTGCGGCCCACGGCGCCCGACTGGATGTTCATGTCGAAATCGACGCCGATCTGCTCGAAGAAGTCGTCGCTGACGGTGATGAACCGGACCTCGATCGAGACCTGCAGGTCCTGGAGCCGGCGGAGCTGCTTGAGGAGCTCGGCGACCTCCTCGTGGACCTCCGCCGTATGGCGGATGATCAGGCTGATGCTGAGCATGAACGGCGTGATCGAGCCCGGCTGGGCCGGGTCGGCCGCGGCGTCGGCCCCGCCGCCGAACGCACCGCCCATGCCATAGGCGCCGTCGGCCTTGCCCGAGGGGTCGGCGACCCGCCAGGTCCCGAAGGCGATCGTGTTGGTGATGAGCTGGATCAGCGGATACATGTCCGCCTCGGTGACCGTCCGCTGGCCCGGGTTGAAGGTCATGCCCGAGTTGTTAGCCTGGGCGGCGTTGGCCATGACCATCGACTGGAGCGAGGCCGGGTCGGCGCCCATCATCGCCGAGGCCTGGTTGGCCGCGGTCGGGTTGTTGCCGGGCTGGGCCTTGTTCGGCGAGATGACCAGGTCGGCCACCGGGTAGGTCCAGGAGTGCGTCTTGTCCCGCATCGCCTGGGGGCTGGTGATCATCAGGACGTCGTCGTCCGACTTGTAGGTCAGGTTGAGCGGCCGGAGCATGAACTTCAGGGCCGACTTCAGCTTGATGCTGTTGGCCTGGAGGTTCACCTTCGAGTCGCGGCTGAGCCCCTCGTCGTTGAGCGCCTTGGAGTCGAGGACGACGTTCAGGCCGGTGTAGTTCTGGATGAACGCGATCGCCTCGCCCAGCGACATGTCGTTGAAGTTGATCGTGATCGGCTCGTTCAACTTCTTCTCGATGTTCACTTCCGAGCTGGACTTCGGGCGGACGTCGGAGAGGGCCATCTTCTTGCGGTTCTCGGCCATCTCCTTGAAGTTATTGGCGAAGGAGACGCCGTTGCGGGAGGCGACGTTGTCGATGATCATCGCCTTATCGACGTCATGGATCGCTCCCAGGAATCCCTCTTCCTTGTCCTTCTTGTCGCGGGTGTAGGTCTCGTAGTGGCGCTGGAGGTTGGCCTTGTAGGCGAGCAGGCCCGGGGCGATCTCGTTGGGGTCGATCTCCTGGGCGCGACGGGCGAGCTCCTCGGCCTTGGCCCAATTGCCCTCGGACTGGGCCTTGGTGGCCTCGGTCATGAGCTTGCCGATCGCGTCCTTCTTGGCCTTGTCGGCCTCGAGGATCCGGAGCTTTTTCAGCTCGATGTCGGCCTTGGCGTTCTTGTCGAGCATCTTGGAGTCGAAGGCGACCTTGTCCTTCTTGGCCAGCTCGATGGCGACTTCGAGGCGACGGGTCATGGTCCGGGCGACGGCCTGGGGCATCTCGGCGGCCTTGACCGAGGCCAGGGTCGTGCCGAGCAGGGCGATGGCCTTCTCCGGGTCGGTCTCCATGAGCCGGCGGGCCTCGGCGACCTTGGTGCCGACCTCGGCGTTGAGCTGCTGGGCCTTGAGCGACTCGGCGTCCGAGGTCGGGACGTCGGCCGCGGTGGCCTTGCCGCTGCCGCCCTTGGGGAGCTTGAGCAGGAGGTCCTGGACCTTCTGGAGCATCCCCTCGTCGAGCGAGGCGCCGGAGGAGGCGACCTCGTTGAGGAGCGAGCGGGCCCGGTCGAAGTCGGGCGGGACGCCGGGCTTGCCGCGGATGGCCTCGAGGGCGGCCTCGTAGACGGCCAGGGCTCCGCCCTGCTCGGAGAGGGCGACCTGGGCCAGGATCTCCTCGGCCAGGGCCTCGACCCCGTAGTTGCCGGCCTTGGCCTCGGCGGCCTTCTCGCGGGCGGCGGCGTAGTTGCCGCCGGTGAAGAGGGCCTTGGCCTGGCTGAGCAGCTCCTCGCCCTTGTTGCCGGCGGCCGGGGCCTCGGCGGAGAGGGAGGGGGCCGGGGCGAGGCCGGGGGCGGGCATCCCCTCGGGCGGGGCGGCGGGATCGGCCGGGGCGGGGGCCTGGCCGACGATGGCCGGGGGCGGCTCCAGGGCCGGCGGGGCGTTGAGGTCGGCGGCGACCTGGGCCGGCGCCGGGGCCTCGAGCGACGGCAGCATGGCCTCGGCGGCCGGCGCCGGGGCGTTGACGCGGCGGACCGCGGCGTCGACCGCGGCGGCCGGCGGCTGCGACATCTCGCGGGCCTTCAGGCCGTCGGCCTCGATGAACTTCGCCGCGGCGGCGTCGTTCTGGTTCTTGGCGAGCAGGTCGTTGGCCTCGCGCTCGGCGACGACGCTGGGGGCCTCGTTGCCGGCCGGCCTGGCGGCGGCCGGTGCGGCCGGGGTCGCGGCGGCGACGGCGACGCCCGGGGCGCGGCCGCGGGCGGTCGCGATGTCGTTGAGCACGGCCTCGGCGCGATCGGCCGTCAAGGACGGGATCACGCTCATCTTCAGGGCCTGGCGGGCCTTGGCCTCGGCCTGGTCGTACTGGCCGGCCGCGGCCAGGTGGCGGGCCTCGCCCACCAGCACCTCGTAGACGCCCTGGCTGGGCTGGGCCTTGATCGGCATCGACCGGGTCGCGTCCCGCTTGCGGAGGGCGCGGGCGGCGGCGGCGATCTTGGACGGCTTGTCCTCGAACATCCCGTAGCTCAGGCCCCACGAGTTGACGTCGATCGCGACGGCCTCGGCCTGCTCGAACTGGTTGTTGGCCAGGAGGTCGCGGGCCTCCTTGAGCCGGGCCACGGCCGCCCGCTTGTCATGGGCGCCGCCCGCGGCGGCGGCGACCATCTTGGGCCGGGCCTTGGCGATCGCCTCGGCCATCTTGGCCGGGGTCTCGTCGAAGAGGCCCCACTTCACGGGCATCTGCTGGACCTGGGCGACGATCCGCGAGGCCTCGTCGTAGTTCCCGGTCCGCATCTGCTCGCGGGCCGCCTGGAGCTTCCACCGGGCCTCCTGCTTGAGGTCGGTGGTGCCCCGGTTCGTCGCGGACGCCGAGGGGTCGGCGGTCGCGGCCGGGGCCCCGGTGACCTCGGCGGAGGCCGGCCGGACGGCCGGGTCGGTCGGGGCCGGGTTCAGCTTGGCCAGGTAGTCGTCGAGCTGGGCCTGTTCGCCGGGCTGGAGCTGGTCGCGATAATCGCCGGCCACCTTGAGGTACTTGGCGGCCAGGGCCGAGTCGCCTTTTTGATAGAGGCCGATACCACCCTTGAGGTAATCGGCCGCGGGCGCCTTGAGCGCCGGGCGCGTCGCGTCCGCGGCGTCGGACGCGCCGACGGGCGGCGAGCCTTCCGTGGCCGCCCCCCACACGCCTAGGGTAAAGAGGATCGTGAGCGTTCTGAGCCTTCCCAACGCGACCTCCTTTCGCCGCTTCCGGGCACGACCGCCGACATCCCTGGCGACGGTCTTACTCAGGTACCCGGGGCGGGAGACGTGAATCCGGTGCTTCGCAAATGCCGGCCCCCGGACAGGGCAACGGCGGCTTCCCCGGCGATCCGGGACCGACCAAGGGTTCGAGGTGCTTGTCGAGGGGGTGGGCGATCGAGGACGGGGAGAAGACGAGGCGGTGTCATACCCCGGGGCCGAGATCCGGTCAAGCACGATTCCGCGATTTCCCCCGGGCCCGTCGACGTCGCCGTCGGCTTCGAAAAGCCGAAGGCCCCCGGGGCGATGCGCCGGGGGCCTTCGACGTCGAACGCGGGCCGGAGCCCGAGCTTCAGCCGCGTCGACCTTTCTTCTTCCGGCCCTGTCCCTGGCCCATCCCGGCGTTGAAGGACCGGCCGCCGGCGCCGGGCTCGCGCTTCTTGCCGGAGTCGGCGATCGCCTGCTTGTAGTTGTCTTCCATGTCCTGGCGGACCTCGTCGCCGCGGTCGCGGGCCTGGCTCCGGATGACGACCGAGCCGTCGGGCTCGACGACCATCGCGGTGGCGGGGATCGCGAACGTGTTGCGCTGGATGCCGATGTCGGGGATCTTCGCGCCCCCGCCGAAGGTGTCGAGCACGACCGCCCGGCTGTTGAAGTCGATCATCGACAGCTTGGTGCCCGTGCCGTCGGAGGAGGGCATCTGGACTTTGTCATAGTCGCCGACGATCCAGCCGGGGCCGGCGTCGTCGGTCTTGTAGACCGTCTGGCCGGTGGCCGGGTCCCAGCGGACGACCTGGAAGAGGACCAGGTCGGACCGGCGGAGGTTGGGCTCGGCGGCCTGGGCGTAGGAGACCACGTCGGCCGGGACGGTGACGGCGTCGGTCGGCTCGCTCCAGGGGCCGACCAGCTCCTGGCTCTCGGTGTCGACGCCGGGGTTGACGTCGGTGTGGTCCTTGTTCGGGTTGACGACGACGACCCGGGCCCGGAAGCGGTAGGTGGTGTCGGGGTCGACGGTGAAGTCGAGCGAGCGGATCATCAAGGTCGGCTCGTTGTTGGGCACCACCGGCTCGTCGACCGGCCCGCCGTCGGACCCCATGCCCATGCCCATCGCCATGCCCATCGCGCCCTCGCCGCCCATGGGCATGCTCCCGCCCCGCCCGGGGCCTCCGCCCATCATCAGCTCCATCCCGCCGGGCCCGCCCCCGCCCGGGCCCCGGCCGCCCATCATCCCCATGCCCATCGGCCCGCCGTTGGCCATGTCGGCCTTGGGCGCCTCGCGGACGTCGGCGGGGACGAGGCGAGCGACGTGCACCGAGGTCCAGTACCCGGCGCGGAGGAACGGCAGGGGGTCGACGAGCGAGGCGGGCCGCTTCGGCTCGGGGACGTACTCCTGATCGGCCTCGGGGATGTTGTCGAGGACCGCGTAGTTCTTGTCCTTGTCGATCGCGGCCCAGTCGGTCCAGGCCCCTTCGGACTGGCGGAGCTGGCGCTCGAGGTCGACCCGCTTGTAGTTCGGGTACGCGATCGCCGGGTTCTTGAGGGCGGCGAGCCAGTTCTTGTTCATCTGCTCGTTGTCGATCACGGCCGTGACGGTGATCCAGCGCTTGCCGCGCGTCTCTTCCTTCCAGGGGCCCGCCGCGGCCGGGTCGGCGGCCGGGTCGGCGGCCTTGGCCTGGTCTTCCTTCTCCTTCGCCTTGTCCACGACGCCGACGAGCGACCGTTTGAGCCTCTCGGCCTCGGCGGCGCGCCGTCTCTGGGCGTCTTCCGGCCTCTCGGCCGCGCCGCCGCCGCCGCCCGGTCCGCCGGGCATCGAGCCGGGGCCCATCGGGCCCCGGTTGCCCGCGCCCCTTCGCCCACGCTTGGCCGTCTTGGCCGCGTCGCCGGTGTCGAGGACCCGATCGCCCTTGGTGTCGAGGGCGTACATCAGGACCCCGCCGCGACCGGGGAAGGCGGCCAGCTCGGTCGGCGCGACCAGCTCGGGCTGGTCGCGGATCAGGCCGGCGCCGGGCTCGGGGGTCACCCAGTCGAGCCTGACCCGGTAGTCGCCGGGCTTCAGCGCGTTGGCGACCTGGTTGTCGACCAGCTTCACGAAGCCGGGGTCGGTGACGCCGTCCTGCTCCAGCTTGGCGAGGATGTCGTTGGGATCTTGCGGCTTGCGGAGGTTGGCGTCGGCCGTGTCGGCCTGCGTCTTGAGCTGATCGGGCTTCATGTCGAGCGTCGGATAGACGATCGCCCTCGCGGCGAGGACGACGAACAGGGTGGCGGCCAGGCCGACCGCGGCCTTCTCGCCGTGGCGTATCCCGAGGGCCTTGAGCTTCTCGACCGACGCATTAGCCATGATGGGTGATCCCCTCGGGGCGGAGCTTCCGGCGGGGGCGGGCGCCTTGCCCGCCCCCGAGATTCACTGTCGATCGCGGGCGGCCGGTCAGGCCTTGGGCGTCGTCGGCTCGGCCTTCGGGGCCGGGGCCGGGAGGTCCGACTTGGCGGGCTCCTCCTTCGGCTTCTCGGCCCCCGGGGCGGCCGGCGTCTCGGCGTCGGGCCCGGGGGCTTCATCCTTCTTGGCCGGGGCGGGCCCGGCCTTGGGTGCCTCGACGGCGGCGGGGACGTCGGCCTTGGCCGGCTCGACCGGGGCGACGGCGGCGGGAGAATCCGCCTTGGGTTGGTCGGCGGCCTGGGAGGCCTCGGGCGCGGTCGGCGCCGGCGGGGTGTTGTAGAACCGGGCCTGGCCGTAGACGGTGACTTCGAGGATGTTGAAGTACTGATCGACGACCTTCTTGGCGGCGGCCTTGGCCTTCACGGCGTCCTTCTTGGCCTGATTCCTCCGCTCCTCGGCCTTGTTGACGCCGCCGCGGAGGTCGGTGCCCTTCTTCGGGACTCCCGACGCGCCGGGGCCGCCCCGGCCCATGCCGTACCCATCCTCGCCGGCCATCATCCCGCCCCGGCCGGGCCCGGCCATCATCCCGCCCTGAATCCGCTGCTGGCGGCCGGCGTTCTCGCCGAAGCCGGTCATGCCCGGGCCCCTGGGGCCGCCCCCCATGTTCATGCCCATCCCCATGCCCGGCATGCCCATGCCCATCATCCCGCCCGCGCCGAAGCTCGACTCGCCGTAGATCGGCTTGACGACCGGGGTCAGGGGCTTGGAGATCTCGGGCTCCATGACCTGGATCGCCATCGGCGAGTTCTCGAGCCCGACGAGAAAGTCCGGCAGGTGCGCCTGATCGACCAGCACGGTCATCTTGATCGGCAGGACCTTGTACGGGGGCTGGCCCTCGGGCTGGAGGTAGAAGACGGTGTCGCCCTTGCCGGCGGCGCCCATCCCGCCCATCCCGCCCTGCTCCAGGCCCGGCATCGGGCCTCCCGGGCCTCCCGGGCCACTCGAGCTGACCGGCGCCGCGGCGGGGTCGGCGACGGCGCCGGAGGCGTCGGGGGTGAGGACCGGGGCGGGCGCGAGGGCCACGCCCTTGGCGAGCGACTTCTGGTCTTCGGCGGTCGCGGTGCCGATCTCGACCGAGAGGATCTGCTTGATGATCGCCCCGTCCCAGTCCTTGGCGCCGACGCTGTCGTTGACCTTGCTGACCACGTCGAAGAGTGCGGTGGCGACCCAGAGCCGCTCCTGCTCGGCCCAGACCTTGCCCAGCTCGGGCGGGGCGTCCGAGGAGAAGGGGGCGGGCTGGAGCAGGGCGTCCATGGCGGGGGCGAAGACGATCCCGGTGCCGTCCTCGGGGTTCCAGGGCTTGAAGGTCTGATAGACGCGGCCCAGGAAGTCGCGATAGGCGATCGTGTAGTCGATGATCGCCTGCTGGACCTGGCCGCGGTCGACGTTCTCGGGCCACTTCCGGCCCCAGGTTCGGAACTTCTCCTCGACGACTTCGGGCCACTTCAGGAGGGGCTCCTGGAGCCCGTAGAGCTTCCGCCAGGTGGCGTCGACGTCGCTGGTGAGGGCGACCTTCTTCACCTCGACGAGCTTGCTGTAGTCGGCGTTGGGCGGGTTGGCCGCGAGGTAAGGCTGGATGTCGGTCTTGGCCTTCTTGATGTCGTTCTCGCGAGCCACGGTCGCGCCGATGAGGGCCCCGGAGCCGACGAAGTAGCCGATCATCGGCAGGAGCAGGGAGACGCCGAAGGCGATCCAGAAGCGGTATTTCACGCACTGGCGGAGGAATACCTTGACTTGATCCATGGTTGAAGGTGCCTCGGAGGCGGAGTGATCGGTGCTCGGTGAGGGCCGGGCGGCCCGGACCGGGCCGCCCGACGTGGGTGGAATTCGATCCGCGAGGCGACGATCAACGGGGCGGCGCGGCCGCCGGGGCCGGGCCGGCGGCGGCCGGGGCGGTGCCGGCCGGGGCGGTGCCGGCCGGGGCGGTGCCGGCCGGCGTGGCGGGGGCCACCGGGGCCGCCGCCTTCGTGGCCGAGGCGGCCTGGGCCTTGATCATGTCATCCGAGCCCTTGATCGAGGCCTTCTCGAGCTGCTCTTCCTGCTTGCTGGAGTCGAGGGCGGCGACGGCCCCCTTGTTCTTCTCGTCGCTCTGCGCCGCGATCAAGTCCTTGCGGATCTCGTCGATCGGCTTGGCCGGCTTCTCCTTCGTCGGCGGCTGCCAGACGAACTGGAGCAGGAAGTCGGTCCGGGTCTTGGTGACGAGCTTCTTCTTGGCGTCAGCAGATCCGCCCATCCGGCCCTGGCCGAAGCCCCTCATCATGGACTCGGAACCCATCGAGCCCGGGCCGGCCATCATCCCGCCCATCCCGCGACCGCCCGCCATCGGGCCCTCGCCCATCATGGCCATGTTCATGCGCTCGCCGGGGCCGCCGGGGCCGCCCATCCCGCCCATCCCGCCGGTGGAGGCGACCGGGGGGGTGGCACGGGCGAGCAGGGTGGCGGCACCCGAGGCGCCGTTGCCGGCGGCCCCCTTGTCGGTCGTCCACTCCTTGTCGGTCACGATCCAGGTCATCGCGACGTGGTGGATGCCCAGGGCCCGCAGCTCGGCGGTCCAGAACCGCGGGAGGACCTTGTAGTAGATGTAGTTCCAGGGGCCGAACGACATCCGCTTGTCGGCGGGCAGGCGGGTCTCCGCGGCGGTGGTGGCGGTCGGGTTGTAGTGGTGGCAGAGGATCTGGATGATCCAGCCTTCGCCGGCGGGCGGCTCATTGCGGTCGAGCGGGTGCAAGGTGGCCTTGAAGGTCTCGGGGAACATCTTGGCGTCGTTGTACCAGTCGGTCGCCACGTCCATCCGGTAGACCGGGCGGATCTTGTCGACGTGGACCCGGAGCAGGTCGAGGAGCTGGATATTCTTGGGGATGCTCGGGTCGAGGTGGTACTCGGCGGCGGGGTCGGGGAACTGGCCGTTGATGGTCTTGAGGAGCTTGGGCCAGGTCGCCCGCTGGTCGTCGGCGACGACCAGCGTGTTGCCTTCCTTGAGCTTGGCGTCGAATTCCCCCTTGGCCGTCCCATAGGCGGTGGCGTAGGACGAGCCGGTCGTGCTGACGCTCTTGGCCCGGTCGACCGCCTGCTTGAACGGCTCGTTGACGACGGTGGCGTAGGCCCGGTAGGTGCCCATGTACAGCGTCGAGAACCCGAGCATCACCAGGGCCGACGCGGCGAGGGCCCAGGGCTTCTTGCGGCGGATCAGGCGGACCTGCTCGACCTCGGGCGGCAGGAGGTTGGTCCGGAGCTGGCTCCGGGCGAGCCCCTGCAGCGCCAGGCCGTAGGAGACGGCGAACGACGGCAGGTTCTCGACGAACTGCGGGGCCGCCTTGACCTCGTCGCCGGTCAGCTTGTGGAAGTCTTCGAGCTTCTCGACCTCCAGGCCGTTGAGGTTCTGCTGGAGGAACTTCTGGAGCCCCGGGAGCTTGAACCCGTTGCCCAGGCCGACGACCTTGAGGATCTTGGCGGTCCGGTTGACGCTGGAGTAGAACCCGATCGAGCGGTTGACCTCGCTGGCGAAGTCGTTGAAGATCCCCCGCATCGCCGTGAAGACGGCCTTGGGGTCGGGGGCCTTGGTGGCGTTCCGCTTGAGGTGCTCGGCCTTGGCGAAGGTGAGCTTCAGCTCCTTCGTCAGGGCCCGGGTGAAGTGGTTGCCACCGATGGGCACGTTCCGCTGCCAGATCCGGGTCCCGTCGCTGATGATCAGGTCGGTGTTGTCGGCGCCGATGTCGAGGAGGACGATCGAGCCCTTGAGCCCGGAGCCCTTGAGCTGGTCGTAGGTGACGTAATTGTAGAGGGCGATCGGGCCCATCTGGACGACGTCGATCTCGATCCCGGCGGCCTTGAACGGCTGGATCGCGCGGTTGATCTGGTCGCGCTTCATGGCGAAGAGGCCGACCTCGACCGTCGTGAACTCCTCCTCGTCGGAGTTGTCCTCGTCGCCGATCTGCTGGTAAGCCCAGACCACCTCCTCGAGCGCGAAGGGGATCTGCTGCTTGGCCTCGAACTTGACGATATCGGGAATCCGCTTCTTCTCGACCGGCGGGAGCTTGATGAACTTGACCAGCCCGGCCTGGCCCGGCACGGCGATCGCAACCTTGCAGCCCTTCAGGTCGTTGCGGTCCATGAACGTCCCCAGCGCCTCGGAGACGAGGGCCTCGGGGTCGGCGTCGGGCTGGCTGAGGATCTTGGGATACTCGACGAAGTCGAACGCCTCGGCCACGACCTGGTCGGGCGAGTCGCCCGGCACGAGCTTCAGCGCCTTGAGGGCGGCCTGGCCGATGTCGAGCGCCCAGACGGCCTGGTTCTTCGCCATGCGATCTATCTCCTGGGTGGTCCAAGGCCGGGCCGGAGGGCCGGTCGGACGTCCGGTCGAATCGACGGGACCGTGAGCAAGCTGGCGGGGAGAGGCCGGGAGGACCCGGCCGGCAGGGGATGCCGCCCGCTTTTGGAGGAATCACGCTAGCACAGCCGTCCGCCCGATGTCCAATGCCAACAAGGTCGAGGGGCCGGCGTCATCCACTTCGACGACGCCAGGCCCGAAAAGTTCCCGACCCCTCGCCGAATTCCCGAGCGACCGGAGGCCCGGACTGCACGCCGACGGTCGACATCGAATTTCCGGCGGAATCAGCCAATCTTAACATACGTTCCGGATGCGGGCCGGGTTCGAGCCCTCGGCCTCGCGACGACCGGACGACCGGACGACCGGACCGGCCGCCACCCTTCCGAGACCCCATGAACCCGCTGCCCATCGACTCCAGCCTGGGCGCGATCGTCGAGGCCGTCCGCCGCCACCGGAGGCTGGTCCTGGTCGCCCCACCGGGGGCCGGCAAGACCACGCGAGTCCCGGCGGCGCTGGTGGCGTCGGGCCTGCTCTCGCCCCAGCATCCGGCTCTGGTGCTCCTCCAGCCGCGGAGGGTCGCCGCCCGCGCCTCGGCGGCGCGGATCGCCGAGGAGAACGGCTGGGCCCTGGGCGGCTTCGTGGGCTACCAGATCCGGTTCGAGAAGCGGATCGGCCCCGAGACCCGGATTCGGGTCGTCACCGAGGGGATCTTGAATCGCCAGCTCGTCTCCGACCCGTTCCTCGAAGGCGTCGGCGCCGTCGTCCTCGACGAGTTCCACGAGCGGAGCCTGCACTCCGACCTGGCCGTCGCCCTGCTCCGCGAGGTCCGCGAGGCCGTCCGCGACGACCTGATCCTGGTCGTCATGTCGGCCACGATGGACGCCGGGCCGGTCGCGAGCTTCCTCGGCGACGCGCCGGTGTTCCGGGTCGAGGGGCGGACGTTCCCCGTCGAGATCCGCTATCGAGGGCCTTCGGCCGAGCCGATGCCCAGCCGGGTGGCCTCGGCGGTCGAGGAGGCCGTCGGCCTCGGCGACGTGGCGGGCGATGTCCTGGCATTCCTGCCGGGCGTCGAGGAGATCCGCCGGGCCGGGCGGCTCCTCGCCCCCTGGGCCGATCGGGCGGGCGTCGCGGTGCTCCCGCTCCACGGCTCGCTCGCGGCCGAGGAGCAGGATCGGGCGCTCCGGCCCTCGGCCCGCCGCAAGGTGATCCTGGCGACGAACATCGCCGAGACCTCGCTGACGATCGACGGCGTGACGACGGTGATCGACGGCGGCCAGGCGCGGATCGCGAGCTACGACGCGGCCCGGGGTCTCGATCGGCTCGAACTCGGCCGGATCAGTCGGGCCTCGGCCGACCAGCGGGCCGGCCGGGCGGGCCGGACCGCGCCGGGCCGCTGCCTCCGGCTCTGGTCGGAGCGGGAGCATCGGGGGCTGGCCGACGCCGACGTCCCCGAGGTCCGCCGCGTCGACCTCTGCGGGACGGCCCTGGCCCTCCACGCCTGGGGCCACGCCGACCCCGCCCGCTTCGGCTGGTTCGAGGCCCCGCCGCCCGGGTCGCTCGCCGCCGCCGAGCGCCTCCTGGCCATGCTCGGCGCGATCGACGGCGAAGGGGGGGCGATCACCGAGGTCGGTCGCCGCCTCCTCGACATCCCGGCGCACCCCCGGCTCGGCCGGCTCCTGATCGCGGCCTCGGCCGCCGGCGCCCTCCGCGAAGGCGCCGGGCTGGCCGCGCTCCTCTCCGAGAAGGACATCCTGCTCCGGAGCTTCGGCCGCGACGCCCGCCCCGAAGTCCATGCCGACTCCGACATCCTCATCCGCCTCGATCGGCTCGACGAGGCCGAGCGGGCCCGGTTCGCGCCCGCCCTCCGCGACCGGGGGATCGACCCCAACGCGGCGCGTCAGGTGGCCAAGGTCCGCGACGACCTCCTCCGGTCCGGCCGGGGACTCCCGGGCCCGAGGGGCGGGGCTCGGCCCGGAGTCGACGAGGAGACCTTGCTCCGGCTCGTCCTGCTCGCCTACCCCGACCGGGTCGTCCGCCGCCGTGGCGGCGACGGCTCGACCGGCGTGATGGTGGGCGGCCGAGGGGTCCGGCTCGACCCCGAGTCGGTCGTCCGCGACGCCGAGTTCTGGCTCGCCCTCGACCCCCGCGAGGACCGCCGGGCCGGGGCCCTCGAAGCCCGGGTCCGGATCGCCAGCGCCATCCGGCTCGAATGGCTCGACGACCTGTTCCCCGGCGCCGTCCGCCGCGACCGCTCCGTCCGGTTCGACGAGGCGCGGCGCCGGGCCATCGGCGTCTCGACCGTCGCTTATCGCGACCTGATCCTCCGCGAGGACGGCAACGCCCCGATCGAACCCGAGGCCGCCGCCCGGGTCCTGGCGGAGGCGCTCGGGCCCCGGGGCCGCTCGCTCTTCGAGGCGGACGAGGCCGCCGCCTCCTGGCTCGCCCGGCTCGACCTGGCCCGCCGCTGGATGCCCGAGGCGGGTTGGCCCGACCTCGACGACGCGGCCTGGGGCGAGCTGGTCGCGATGGCCTGCGTCGGCCGGAGGTCCGAGGAAGAAGTCCTCCGGGGGCCCCTGCTCGCGATCCTCAAGGGGCGGCTCCCGTACGCGATGGGCCAGCGGCTCGACGACCAGGTGCCCGAATCGCTCGCCGTCCCGAGCGGGAGTCGGGTCCGGCTGGCCTACTCCGCCCAGGGCCCGCCGATCCTGGCGGTCCGGCTCCAGGAGCTTTTCGGCTGGACCGACACCCCAAGGATCGCCGGCGGGCGCGTGCCGGTCGTCCTCCACCTGCTCGGCCCGAACTACCGGCCCGTGCAGATCACCGAGGACCTCCGGAGCTTCTGGTCGGTCGCCTACTTCCAGGTCCGCAAGGACCTCCGGTCGCGATACCCCCGCCACTCCTGGCCCGACGACCCGCTGACCGCGAAGGCCGAGGCCCGGGGCGGCCGTCGCCAGTAATGCTGAGCCCTCGCGAGGCCCGGCTCAGGCGACCGGCTTGGGGTCGGCCGACTCCGCGGCGACGATCGACTCGGTCGGCGCCGCGGCTTCGGGGAAGAGCGGCAAGGGCCGGCCTGCCCGCTCGCGGAGGGCCTCGATCTTGCGGCGGAGCCGGGCCCCGACGCCCGCGTGGGCGGCCTGGCTCTGGAGCGTCCGGTATAGCTTCGGCCCGACTTCCGGGCCATACTTGGACACGTAACTCTGAAGCTTCCTCAAGATCGGCCTCCTCGGTCGATGGCAGGGTAAATCTCGCGTCGAAACGCCTCCCATTCTACGCTCGCGAGATCCCCCAAGTTCAAGCGACATCGGCGTTTCTCGCGAGATTTCGGCGGCCCGCCGGCCCCGGGAAATCGCGGCGGAGGGATGGGCTCCTGATGGCGGGCGACCTCGCTCGAAAGCACCGACGACGGGCCCTCGCCGCCGCGCTGATCCTGGGGGTCGCGGCGGTCTCGATCGGCCGATCGACCCGGCTCGACGAGCCCCCTCGCTTCGACGGGGCCGGCTACGTGGGCCTGGCCAAGGCCCTGGCGAGCGGCCGGGGGTATCGCGAGGTCGACCATCCCGATTCCCCCCGCCACGCCCACTTCCCGCCCGGCTACCCGTCGGCCCTCGCGGCCCTCGCAAAAGTCCGGGGCGGCCTGACCTTGCCCTCGGCCCACCTCTTCTCGATCGCCTGCACGCTCGGGGCCGTCGCGGCGACCTGGCGATGGTGGCTCCGGATGGAGCCGGTCGACTCCGCGTGCCTGCTCGGCTTCGCTTTGGCGGCGAACTGGGCCTGGGGCCGGGTCGGGGGGGCGATCCAGTCGGAACCGCTCTATCTCGCGACCTCGGCCCTGGCCCTGCTGTTGGCCGGCCGCGTCGCCCGCCGGGATGGGCTCGCGGCGAGCCTGGCCCTGGGCGCCGTGCTCGGGTCGTGCGTGCTGACCCGCCACGTCGGGGCTTGCCTGGCCCTGGCGGTCGGGATCGACCTCGGGCTCCGCGGCCGAGGCCGGGCCGTGGCCGTGGCCGGGACCGTCGCGGCGGCGATGGTCGGCCCCTGGATCGGCTGGCAGGCGAGGGTCGGCCGGGGGACGCAGGCCGGGCTGTTCTCGGGAGGGTCGACCCCCGATCGGGTCGCGGCCCAGGCCCTGTTCTACGCCCGCCGGATTCCCGACCAGGTCGCCGGGCCGTTCGTCGAGGCGGCCACGGTCTTCGGCCGTTCCCCGGCGCTGGCCCTGGCGGCGACCGTCGGGGCACTCGCGGCGACCTCGGTGGTCCTGTCGGGCTGGATTCGGCTGCTCCGGGTCCCGCGGCGGCGGCTCGGGGCGCTGATCCCGCTGGCGACGCTCCCGCTGCTCCTGGTCTGGCCGTTCACCGAGGCCGGGCGATTCCTGATCCCGCTCGTCCCATTCCTCCTGATGGGGGCGGCCGAAGGGTTGACCCCGGTGTTCGCGCTGCTCCGGGCCCGGAGGCCACGGCGGTGGGCTTCGGGGTTGGTGCTCGCGGCTTCGCTGCCTTACGCGGCTTATGCCCTGGCGACGGATCGGGCGGGGGCCCAGCGGCGGACGCACGAGCCGTTCGACGCGGCTTGCCGCTGGATCGCCGGTCAGGCGGGGCATCCCGGGCCGGTGCTCGCCCGCCACCCGGGCGACGTCTCCTGGCTCGCCGGCCGCCTCGCGGTCCCCGTCCCGGGGCCCGACCCGGCCGCGATCGCGGCGACGATCGACCGCTACGGCGTCGCCTACCTCCTCGTCGACGAGGATCGGTACGCCTCGGCGCCGGCGAATCCCCTGTCGGAGTACGTCGCCCACCACCCGGACCGGGCCCGCCTGGCCTGGCGGGGCGGCGGTCGGGTCGCCGTCTACGAGGCCCGCCCCGTTGCGGTGGGCGAGGGATTCCGGCCATGATCGCGCGGCCGTCGAACTTGCCGAGGCACGAATCCGATGGCCGGGGATGGGTCGAACGAGAGGGAACCGACGAGATGAACAACCGGGATCGACGCCGGGCCTTCACGCTGATCGAGTTGCTGGTCGTGATCGCGATCATCGCGGTCCTGATCGCGCTGCTGCTGCCTGCGGTCCAGGCGGCCCGCGAGGCGGCGCGGCGGTCGCAATGCGTCAACAACCTCAAGCAGATCGGCCTGGCGCTCCACAATTACCTCTCGACGACGGCCGTCCTGCCGCCCGGGCGGGGCAACTCGCACGTCGCGGGGCGGGGCAACTGCTGGGGCACCTATGCCCAGATCCTCCCCCAGATGGAGTTGCCGGCGCTCTTCAATGCCTTCAACTTCAGCCTCCCGCCCGACACCGACCCCACCACGACCGCCTCGGTGGCCAACTCGACCGGCTACATGACCTTCATCAACACCCTGATCTGCCCGAGCGACTCCCCGCCCGTCCTGGTGACCGTCGCCAACGGCCGGTTCGCGACCCACAACTACAACGTCAGCACCGGCTCGGGGTACTCGGTCGTCCAGTCCCCCGCCGCGCCCCTTGCCGGCGTCCCCGACGGCGTCTTCTTCGAGAACTCCGCCGTCTCCCTCGCCGCGATCACCGACGGGACGTCGTCGACCGTCGCGGTCAGCGAGACGACCCGATCGATCCCCGGCGGGACCTATGCGAACAACCCGCTGGGCGTCTTCCTGATCACCGGCGACAACAAGGCCAATGCCCCGCCGATCACGTCGGACGCCGATTACAGCTCGGCCTGCCTGGGCCTGCCGGCCTCGACCACGCAGTTCCAGGCCACGCGGGGGGTCCGCTGGCACTACGGGGCGCCGGGGCACAGCATGTACAACCACCGTCGGCCGCCGAACAGCCCGCTCGCCGATTGCCGGGGGGGCATCCCCCACAGCGACAAGTCCGACCCGAACTGGAATTTTTTGTCGCTCAACATCGCCGCCCGGAGCAAGCACCCCGGCGGGGTCAACTCGCTGTTCTGCGACGGCCACGTCCAGTTCGTCAAGGACACGATCGATGTGGCGGCTTGGCGGGCCCTCGGCACGCGCAATGGCGGCGAAGTCGTCGGCGCCGACGCTTTCTGAGGCCCCCGGGTCGACGAGCCCCGGGGAGAAACACGACTAAGCCGCCCCCCGTTTCCCGGAATGTATCACCGACGTCGGGGTGCAATCCTTCTCGGCTCGGGGGCGTGGCGATGATCGACGGGATGCGTGCGGGCGACGAGTTCAAGCGCCTGCGGTTGAGGCAAGCCGGGCCGGGTCGGCTCGGCCTGGAGTCGGTCGGGCCCGGGGACGGCGGCGGCGTGCCGGCCTTCGTCGGGCAGGTCGTCTCGGACGCGGCGGCGATCGCCCCCGGCAAGTTCTTCCTGGTCCAGCCGGCGACGATCCTCGGCCCCGAGGCGGAGGGGGGGGTGGCCATGCTCTCCTCGAACCCCAAGGCGGACGTCCCGGTCTACCTCCTCGGGCCGGGCCGGCCCGCCAAGGGCGATGCGCTGGTCTGCCGCTTCGTCGACCATCGCTGGGTCGCCGAAGTTTCCGGCGCCGGCCCCGTCGGCCCGACGCCGATCGCGGTCCAGGGCTGCTTCTGCCAGGTCCCGACGACGCTCCGGATGACCTCGGCCGATCCCACGTGCAACTACGGGATGTTCCAGTCCTGCTCGATCCAGTACGGCCCGCCCGACCCGGCCTACGCGCCGCTGGGGATCGTCAAGCCCGCCTTCCTGTCCACGATGCAGTTCATCGACCCCCTCGCCGACGCCTCGTTCTCCTACCTGCTGACCTGCCGGTTCAACCGGTTCTCGCTCACCCGGCTCTACCCGAAGTCGCCGTACGGCTCGCCCTATCGCGACGGGATCTTGTACACCTGGCTGGTGGGCGGGGCCGGCAACACGTGCACGCCGTTCCGGCTCGACAACGGGACGCCTTATCCGGGGGGCGACGCGACATGCTCGGTCACGATCGAATCGGCCTGAGGTGCCCGGTCGCCCCGGCGGTCCAATGCCCGAAGTCGCCCTGCCCCGGCGCCGCCGATCCCGCGATCTGCGCGCACCTGATGGCGTTGGCCGCCTGGCGCGCCGTGCCGTCGGGCCAGCAGGAGGCCCGCGACCCGGCCGTCCGCCCGGCGATCGACCCCGCGATCCGCGACGCCGTGAACGCCTGCCCCGACCGCGGGCCCGTCCTCCCCCTCTCCGAACAGGACGACTGCGGCTGCCGGGGCCGGGAGCTGACCGGATGCCGGGCCGGCAAAGGGGCCCGGCCCGGCCGCGTGACGCTCCGCGATTGCCTCGACTGCCGGGCGTCGCCCGGCCGAACGAGAAACCCCAGCGGAGGCCGGGGTTGATCTCGTCGAGAGGCGCCGGGCGGATTCGAACCGCCGATGGAGGTTTTGCAGACCTCTGCCTTGCCACTTGGCTACGGCGCCGCTTCGTTTGTGAGCCGGATATCGTAAGCCGTGAGGTCCGGGCGAACAAGGGGAGTATCGCGACGCCGCCTCTCGGGGGTGGGCATCTCGAATGTCGGTGGAAAATTTCGTACAACGGAAGGCGTGGATGCGTCCGCCGAATCTCTTCGCCGTTTCTTCACGGGAGGCCCTTCCATGCCCCGGCTCTCCCTTGATCTGACCCCCGAGCAACGTGACGAGGCCGACCGGATCAGGCATCGACTCATGGCCGTCGTCGAGCACGAGATCCGGGGCATCGCCGAGTTGCTCGCCTCCAAGCCCGATCGCCAGATCCTCGGCGAGGCCGAGTTCCAGGTCCGCGACCGTGTCCACGCGATCGGAGCCCGGGCGATCGAAGCCGCTCTCGACGAGCGGAAAAAGGGGGGTATCGAGGTTCCAGCACCGGCTGCCCGACCTGCCACGGTCCCAGTAAGTTCGTCCGCCGGCAGGACCGATCCCTCGTCGGGGTGATGGGGGCGATGGTCCTCGGCGGGCGGGCCTATTACCGTTGCCCGGCCTGCCGAAAGGGGCATTGCCCGGCCGATGCCGGCTTCGGCCTGCGGCGATCCGACCTCACCGCCGGTGCCGAGCAACTCGCGGTCCTCTTCGGCACCACGGCCAGCTTCGCCGAGGCCGCCCAGAGGCCCCTGCCCGTGGCCGGCGGGCTCCGCCGGGCCGAGTCGACCATCGAGCGAGCCACCGAGGCCGCCGGCGAGCGGCTCGGAGAAGCCCTGGCCGGTGGTAAGGTCCTTGGCCAGGCGGCCGACTGGGCCTGGCCCGTCGATGCCGCCGGTCGGACCGTGGCCTATGTGAGCATCGACGCCACCGGCGTGCCAATCCAGGGCGAGGGGGGTGTCGAGGCCGAGGGGCGGATGGCCCGGGTCGGCAAGGTCTTCGCCCCCAAGCCCGAGACCGAGCCGGACGAGGAGACTCGTCGCCCCGCCGAGGGGCACGCCCGCTACCTCGCCGGGCTGATGAGCCTGGAGGGATTGGGCGAGCCGCTCCGCCGTCAGGCGGCCCGGGTCGGGATGGACCGGGCCCGGCAATGGGTCGCCCTGAGCGATTGCGGCGGCGGGGTCGAGGATCTCCTGCGGGTGAACTTCCCGCGAGCGGTGCGAGTCGCCGACTTCTACCACGTCGCGGAGCACCTG
>JAABUX010001650.1_pt1 | contig 33184 bp, 54 predicted proteins | sample 5561851 | NCBI WGS metagenome assembly JAABUX01 (sample SAMN10711883, study PRJNA513361) | rock metagenome | isolation source: Antarctica rocks | place: Antarctica: Victoria Land, Richard Nunatak red sandstone | collected 2016-01-03
TCGCCAGGAAGATTATACCACATGAAGTTTGCCTTTTCAACGCAATTGATGGACTTTCACGCAAGGTTTCAAGATGGCCTTCGGCAGACAGGAAGACATTCCCCTGTCGCCTAAAGTCGACAGCCCCTGTCTTGATTCTCTGTGGCCCGGTAGGGTTGCTGGCACAGCGCAAAGGAGTCGTGCCTGCGGAGGCTTGCCGTCAATGGCAGAGGGATTTGCTTGCCGCAGGTGTTCGCGTTGTCCTGCCTGAAATCACCGACTATGAAGTGCGCCGGGAACTCCTGCGGATCAATAGCCTGTCCGGTATCACGCGCCTGGATCGTCTGGCGGCAACCGTTGAGTATTTGCCGGTCACTACGGCAGCAATGCGAAAGGCCGCAGAGTTGTGGGCACAGGTCCGGCAACAGGGCAGGCCGACGGCGGACCCAAAGGAGTTAGACGGGGACGTCATCCTAGCGGCCCAAACGCTTCTGCTGGGCGTCCCAGATGTTGTTGTGGCGACAACAAACATAGGGCATCTGGCGCGCTACGTCAACGCCAAGCAGTGGCAAGACGTAACGTGAGCGGGAAATGAACACTGCTCGCCTCCCGCTTCTGCTTTTCAGGTTGCTTCATCACCAGCGTCATATAAAAGTCTTCCCCGTCGAGCGTCTGCCATTCCTGGATTTCGGGGTCGGTCTGGTTTTCCGGGACTGGAGGCGTGGTGTTCATAGGGACAGTATGAGCATGTCTTTAGATGTTTGTCAAGCACCGTCACCGTTACGCCAGGGCGATTGCCTATAGAGGGCAACCACGGAGGGTTGCCCCTACGCCACCCGTTATGGGTAGGGGCAGGCCCCCGTGCCTGCCCTCTGTATCGGGTTGCTCTGCCCTCCCTCTCTCGTGCCTGCCCTTCTTGCCCCTGTGCCCGCCTTCCATATCAATCGCCCTGACCATCACACTTCTCTTGATGGAAGCCGCCATCCGAAGCCTAATGCCCCTCGCCTAACTTGCCGATAATGGACACGGCATAGCCAAAGATTTGGGCAGAGAGCGCAGGAGGTAACGCCGTGGCGACATTTGTGTATGAGGCCGTGGATCCGTCGGGCCGGATCGTCAAGAACAAGGTGGAGGCGGACAACGAGCAGGTGGTGCTTGCCAAGCTCCACGAGCAGCAGTTCCACATCGTCTCGCTGAACGAGGCCAGGGCTGGTGTGAAGATGCGGCTGGCGGGCGGCAAGGCGCAGAAAATCAAGCTGCAAACGCTGGTCGTCTTTTCGCGGCAGTTCGCGACGATGATTGACGCGGGCATCCCCATCATCAAGTGCCTGGACATTCTGGAAAGCCAGACCAAAGAGGATGCATTGAAGGCGGTCATCAACGCCACCCGCAAGGACGTCAAAGGCGGCCTGTCGCTGACGGACGCCATCGCCAAGCATCCCAACGCTTTTTCCAAGCTGTACGTCAACATGATCCGAGCGGCGGAGATCGGCGGCATCCTGGACGTGATTTTGGACCGGCTTGCAGGATTCTTGGAAAAGGAAATGGAAATACGCGGCAAGATCAAGTCCGCCATGATGTACCCCATCATCGTCTTGAACTTCGCGGGCGTCATGGTCCTGGCCCTGTTCATGTTCGTGCTGCCGCGCTTCAAGGAGATATTCCTCTCCATGAACGTGGAAATGCCCGTCGTGACGCTCGCCCTGTTCTCGGTCGGCGACTGGCTGCAAGCATATTGGTGGCTGGTCCTCATCCTGGGCGTCGGTGGCTTCATCGGCTTCAAGCAGTACGACAAGACGACCCAGGGGCACTATAACATTGACAAGCTGAAGCTGCGCGTGCCGATCTTTGGCGACCTCTCGCTGAAGATGAGCGTCGCCCGCTTCTGCCGCACCTTCGGCACCTTGATCGCGTCCGGCGTCCCGATGATGCGCTCGCTGGAGATCATCGGCGAGACGTCCGGCAACGCCGTGCTGGCCGAGTCCATCGTCAACGCGCGGACCTCGATCCGCGAGGGCGCGAAGATCAGCCAGCCGCTGGCCGCGTCGGGCCTGTTTCCAGCGATGGTGACTCACATGATTGACGTGGGCGAGGAAACAGGCCGGCTCTCCGAGATGCTGGTCAAAGTCGCCGACTTCTACGATGACGAAGTGGACTCGCTGGTCAAGGGACTGACGTCGCTCATCGAGCCGATGCTGATCGTGTTCATGGGCGTCCTGGTCGGCTTCATCGCCATCTCGGTCATGTCGCCCATCTTCAAACTGGTCAGCTCAATCCATTAAGAAGCCCCGCCCCGTCCGCCCAAAGCGCTTGAAAGAGCGAATGGGGGGCGGACGGGGCGCGGGGTTCTTCACGCATGGCAGACACAACTAGCTCGTTGGAAAAGTCCGGCTGGGACGGACGCGACCGGCGCGGGCCGGGGCGTCAGGACGACGAGGCACGGGCGCGCAGGCTGCTGGCCGAGTACACGGCGGGCGGGCCGGGGGCGTCCGCCGCGCGCGAGGCGCTCGTGCTGCAATTCCGGCCCCTGGTCCAGAAACAGGCGCGGCAGTTCCTCACGCCCGCCGTCCCCCTGGAAGACCTGGTTCAAGAGGGCTTTCTGGGCCTGATGCACGGCATTGACCAGTACGACCCGACGCGCGGGGTCAAGCTGATCACTTATGCGACGCACCACATTGACGGGCACCTCCGCCACTTCCTGCGGGACCGGACACAGATCATCAAGGAGCCGGCGTGGCTCCAGGAGATGGCCCAGAAGGTGCGGCGCGAGGCGGAAACGCTGACGCAGGAGATGGGGCGTGAGCCGACGGACAGCGAGGTGGCGTCTGCGCTGGGGCTGAACGAGAGCGAAGTCGCCCGCATCCGCGCCACGCGGGGCATTTTCAACCCGCAGTCGCTCGACGAGTTGCAGGAAAGCGGCACGTCCCGCGTTCAGGTGGCCGAAAGCAACGCACAGGCCGCCCGGACCGAGCTGCCCATCGAAGACAAGATCGTCTTGGAACACGCGCTGACCCGGCTCAAAGAGATCGAGCAGAAGGTGCTCTACTCGTTCTACTACGAGGACCGCAGCCAAACCGACATCGCCAAAGCGCTGGGCGTTTCCAACAATTACGTTTCCCACATCCTCAAAAACTCCGCTCGCAAGCTGCAGCAGATGTTCCGCAGTGACGCTGTCCGCGAGGCCGCTTTGCAGCACGAGCGCAAGCGCCGCCGGATGGCCGCGCATGGCCCCGTCGCAGTCGCCGAAGAAGCGGACAACGCACCGCCGACGGTGGTTGACCCCGTCACGAGCCTCTACACCCGCCCCTACTTCGACAGCCGCCTGGATGAAGAGCTGTCGCGCGCCAGCCGGCACCACCTGGAGCTGTCCGTGATCCGCGTCCGCATCGAAGGCGATCTGCCCGAAGCCGCCCTGTTCGCCCGGATCGCCCAAGTCGTCAAGGACTGCATGCGCCGCTCCGATCTGGTCGCCCGCTATGAGGAGCGCGAGCTGATCGCCCTGCTGCCGCACACGGGGGCGACGCGGGAAACAGTCATCAGCCGCCTGCACACCCGCCTGAGCGAGCTGACGGCGGGCTTCCCCCACCCCTGCCCTATCGGCCTGGGGCGGGCCTCCTACCCCGCCCAGCGCCAGCGCGCTGACCTGCTGACGGCGGCGGCCCCGCAGGAGCAGGTTTAGCGTTTATCCCTTGCGGAAAGTGGGGAAAACAGCCCTAGCAGGCGGCCAGCCTCGCAGGCTCCCGACCTCGCAGGCTCCCGACCTCACAGACAAAGGAGATATGCGCATGAGTACACCCCCACCCGCTTGGCCCCCTCCCCCCGGCGGTCTTCAACCCGCTCCCGGCGCTTCCGGCAGCGGCAACGGCACTTTGATCCTCGTCCTCGGCATCTTGAGCATCGTCTGCCTTCCCATTTTAGGCCCCGTGGCCTTGATCCTGGGCAACAACGCGCTTGCCTCGGGCACGGTTGATCCGTCGCAGGCGGGGATGGTGAACGCGGGACGCATCTGCGGCATCGTCGGGTGCGTTTTCCTGGCCCTAGGCATCATCTACTGGATCGCGATCGTGGTCGGCGTCGCCCACGGCCTCGGCTCACCCCACACTGCCCCCATGTCACCTTCCGCACCATAATAGAAACAGTTCCGCCCGCTGCACCAAGCCGTGCAGCGGGTGTTTTTGTTGTGAAGACGCTTGGCTGTTGCGAGGACGCTTGGGCAGATCACCCGACAATCTGCTTCTTCCAGTCGGCAGGCAAAGCCAGCTTGAAGTCAGCCCACTGGGGCCGATACCACTGCTGCCGCTTGCGCGCGCTGGCGAGGTAGGCCGCACCGCAGCTACACCCCAGCCAGCACACCGTCAGCAGGGCGAGCTGCAAATCCAGCCCCAACAGGACGCCCGGCGCCTCGTGATGCAGGAGCGCCGCCGCTTCCACGCCCAATGCCGTCGGCAGAACCGGCAGCGCCAGAGAGGAATAAAAGGCTCCCGTCAACCCCTGGAGCGGGAACTTACGCCCGATACTCACCCCTGTCACAGTGGGGACCAGGGCGTAATACAGCAGGTTGATAGCCACCCCATCGTTGTAAAGGCCGCAGGAGGACAGCAGAATGACACCGGCAAACATCAGGGCGACGGTCCACGCGATCTGCATCCCAAGCCCATACAGCACGGCGGCCATGTCTTGGCTGACCCAGCCCTGGCCGCGCCGCCACTCCCAGGCCAGCCGCCGCCCGATGTGCGCGGGGTCGCCGAACTGCGCCAGGGCGTGTTCCCATGCCTCCTGCGGTGAACTGCCCAGTTCTTCATTGGCCGCCACTAAGGCTTCCAGATGCTGACGCACCTCCTGGTGCAGCTCGGCGCGCTCCTGAGCCGGCAGACGCTTCAGGGGCGCGTTCAGGCGCTGAAACCATTCGTCTAGCGCCTCATTTTCCAGCGGGTTGAACATGGCACAGGTCTCCCGATTCTTATCGGCTGAGTTGATGCCGCCTGCGCGGCAGGGTCAGATTGAAGTCGGCCCAAGAAGGCCGATACCAGCCGCGCTTGGTGACGCTGGCGAGGTAAGCCGCCCCAGAACTCAGTGTGAGCCACGAGCATTCCCATATGAGCAGTTGGTGCAGCTCTACTGGACCGAGATCGGTGGCCGTGACAGCCAGCGGCAGGGCAGGCCACAAGAGAGCCGCATAGAGTGCGCCTGTGAGCGCTCGCATTGGGCACTTACGGCCAACCATCAGACCCATCAAGATGGGAAATACTACCGACATAGCCACAGCCATGATCTCCCTATGGCTGTTCAGAAACTCCCCATATCTGGCCGGTGTGCAGAGAAAAACATATGCCAGCGAGATGCCGGCGTACACGACGGTTGATGCCCCTAACCCGCACAGCACCGCCCCCATGTCGGCAGTGATGTCGGGACTAACCAAGCCCCGTCCGCGCCGCCACTCCCAGGCCAGCCGCCGCCCGATGCGCGTAGGGTCGCCGAACTGTTGCAGGGCGTATTCCCACGCCTCCTGCGGCGTAATGCCGAGTTCTTCATTGGCCGCCACCAGGGCGTCGAGGTGCTGCCGAACTTCTTCGTGCATTTCCGCGCGCTCGGCGGCGGGCAGGCGCTTTAGGGGGGCGTTGAGGCGTTGAAACCATTGCTCCACCTGGGGGTCGTTAAGCGGGCTGAACATGGGGGGTTCCTCCGTTGGTATCGCCGAGGATGTCGTTGACGGCTTGGGAGAAGCGGCTCCAGGACTTCAGCGACGCGGCAAGTTTCGCTTGGCCCGCGTCCGTCAGGGTGTAAACGCGGCGGGCGGGGCCGCTGGGCTGGGTCTGCCATTCGCTCTGCACCAGACCCTCGCGCTCCAGGGCGCGCAGGGCGGGGTACAGCGCGCCCTCGCCGACCGAAAGGGCGTCGTGGCTGCGGCGCTCGATCTCGCGCGCGATGGCGTAGCCGTGGCGCGAGCCGTCGGCCAGAACGGCCAGGATCAAGATCGGCGTGCTGCCCTTTTTCAGTTCCTGCTCTTCACTCATAGAGCTATTATACATCGCAATCTCATGTATGTCAAGTAATGTTTCTACAATCCGAGGAAGCGGACAGCGCGGGCCAGTCCGATGACCGAAACGCCGTCGGTGATGCGGCCATCCATCGCCATCGCGTAGGCTTCGGGGAGCGGCAGGCGGCGGAGGGCGAGGACTTCATCGCCTTCCGGCGCGGGTTCGCCCAGCGTCAAGTCTTGGGCCAGGAAGATCTGGCCGGCTTCATCCGTGACGGAGTTGGACAGGTGGAACAGGCCGAGGTCGGTCCAGTTCGTCGCCGTCAGCCCGGTCTCCTCGGCCAGCTCGCGGCGGGCGCTTTCGAGCAATGGGAGGTGGATCGGCCCGCCGCCTTCGGGAATCTCCCACGAGTAGAGGCCCAGCGGGTAGCGCCACTGGCCGACTAGGAACGTGTCGCCGTCGTCCGTGACCGGCACGATGCCCAGCGCGCGGTTCTGGAACTCGACCACGCCGTAGATGCCGTCGCGGCCGTCGGCGCGGATGACGTGGTCCTCCCGGACGCGAATCCAGGGATTGACATAAATTTCCCGGCTGTCGCGCGTGCGCCAGGGGTTGAGTGGTTGTTCGTCTGCCATATCTGTATAATGGAGGAGCGGCGGGGTTTTGTCAAGCGGCCCGCTCTTGTGATTTTTTTCACGAACAAAGTGGGTAGAATGGCAGCGAGACACCCGGAAAGGGGTAAGGCTATGGCTAACACCCAGATCGTGATCGTCGGCGGCGGCTTCGGCGGCCTCAAAGTCGCGCAGACGCTGGAAAAACTGATACGGCTCGGCGACTCGGTGGACGTGACGCTGATCAGCCGGGACAACTTCCTGCTGTTCACGCCCTTTCTGACCGAGGCGCTGGGCGGGATGCTGGACGAGGCCGATGTCATTTCCCCCTTACGGGCTTTTCTGAAGAAGACGCGCTTCGTCATGGGCGAAGTGACGGCGGTGGACATGCGTGCGAGGTCCGTTACCTTCCGCCGGCCGCTGACCGAGGAGACGGAAACCGTGCAGGCCGACCAGATTGTCCTGAGCCTGGGCAGTACGACGTCGTTTCACGGGCAGGAGGATGTGGAAAAGCTGGCCTTCACGCTGAAGTCGCTGGACGACGCGACCCTGCTGCGGAATCACCTCATGGCCTGTTTGGAGCAAGCCAATGAGGAAAGCGATGTGGTTGCCCGGCAGTCTTTCCTGACCGTCGTGGTGGTCGGCGCGGGCTATACGGGCGTCGAGGCGGCGGGCGCGATCCGCGACCTGATGAAAGACGCCGCCCGCGACTACCCGCATGTCCGACCTGACGAAATCCGCGTGGTCCTGATGGACATGGCAGAGCAGATTCTGCCGACGATTGATCCGTCGCTCGCCAAATACGCGATCCGGCAACTGCAAAAGCGCGGGATCGAGATGCGGCTGGGGCAGAAGATCGGACAGGTGGATGACCACTCCGTCACCCTCAGCAAAGGCGAGTACATCCCTACCCGGACGCTGCTCTGGTCGGCGGGCGTCGTGCCTTCGCCGCTGACGAAAACATTAGACTGTGAGAAGGACAAGAAAGGCGCTATCCTGGTCGAGCCGACGATGGCGGTCAAGGGAAGGGACGGCGTCTGGGCGATGGGCGACTGCGCGCACATCCCCAACCTGCTGGAAGAAGGCCGCCCGTACACGGGAACGGCTCAGAACGCCGAGCGGGAGGCCAAGCGGCTGGCGCAGAACGTCATGGCCGTCCTGCGGGGGCGCAAGGCGGAGCCGTTCCTGTTCCGCACCCTGGGCGAGTTCGTCAACCTCGGCCACCGGGTCGCCGTGGCCCAGATCAAGTGGTTCAAGTTCTCCGGGTTTGTCGCCTGGTTCCTGTGGCGCGGCGTGTACCTAGTCAAAATCCCGCACTGGAGCCGCAAGGCCCGCGTCGTCTCCGGATGGACGCTGGACCTGCTGTTCGGGCGGAACTCCGTCGAGTCGGAAACGCCGCGCCTGCTGCGGAATAACACGGCCCTGAAACGCCGCATTGACGAAGAGGCAGCGGCGGCGAAATAAGAAACGACGGGAGCCTGGCGCTCCCGCCGTTTCCCTTTGCCGCCCCCTTGCACTAAGCGGCCAGCCGCTGCGGCTCGGCCTGCTCCGCCGTGTCCGTGGCGGGCGTGAAGGTGACGGTCCGGGCGTCCTGCCGCTTGCGGAAGTGGATCATCTCCCACTGGTGGATGTAGTCCAGCACGGTCAGGGCCAGCTTGCGGGCCTCGAATTCAGGCATCTGGATCGTCAGGCTGTCCGTCGCCTTGACCATCTTGACCTGCCCCTGCCCATAGACCTCGCCCTGACCGTTGTCCACGCGCAGGACGTAGGGCTGGCGGTACTTGGCCTCCTTCTTGAAAGACAGCACGCGCGCCTCGGTGTAGTCGTCGTGGGCACTGCCCTTCTGGTCCTCGAAGGCGGTGAACGTGCCCGCCAGCAGGTCGTGGCAGACCAGCTTCATGTCGTCCGCGTCCACATAATGCCGGACGCGCTGGGTCGCCTTGTTGTGCTCGTCGAACTCGACCAGCGTGAAGGCGATCTTGCTGCGCTTGGGGTCGAAGGCGAGCAGGTCGGTGATATCCAGAATCTTGTCTTTGGCGACGAACCGGAAGATCTGGATCTTCGTCACTTCGCGCGCGCCGTTGTCGGCGCTGTTCTTCTCATAGGTGTTCATGGTCAGTTCTCCTTAAACCAGGTCAGGTCTCGAAAGTGTCTATTCTTTCCAGTTTACTCCGCGCACGATTGCGCTGATTGTTGTTTGCGCGACATGATACGCTTTAGCCAACGCGAACTGGCTGACATTGCCCCCGGCATATTGGGCGCGTATTTCTTCAACTTGCTCGCGGGTCAGTCTTGCACGGCCATTGAGTTCGCCCCGGCGACATTCAGGATGTAAGTGGGACCAGTGGCGATCTCTGCTGACACGCCTTTCCGGGTGCAGCCGTGCTCCGCTTCTATCTCCCGTTGCCATCCTCCCCTTACGCATTGCATCCTGCATATTATCTTTGTATGTGCCGGGAAACAAGTGGTCCGGGCGCACACACCGGGGATTGTCACAGGTATGACAGAGAACCAGACCTACAGGGATAGGATCTACCGCATAAAGGTATGCCACGCGATGCGCTTTATACATCTTTCCGGCGATCTTGAAACACCCATAGCCCTGCTGCAACATCGTCCCCTGCCAGAGCCAACAGCCATCAGCGGTTTTATCCACCTTGCTCCAAAACCGCTCCCTGTCGGCTTCATCACTCCGCCAAGTTCGATAAGGCGCGCGAATGGCAACCTCATCTCCATTGTAAACAGGCTTGAGCAGATCAAGGTAATGCTGCTCCCGACAAACTAATTGTTCTGCTTGCTCGACGTGTTCTAGTACGCCAAGATGGAAAGCATTCAGCCCGTCGCGGTCGTATGCGGCCTGGAGAAGCGGGTTCTTGTGCCGATTGTTTTTTAGATGCCAGCGGTGGTCGGACCACCGCTTGGCTATGTCAACGGAACTGCCGATGTAGGTTTCGGCAGTCACCATGTTCGTGATGATATAAATGCCTTGCGTCCGTGGCATGAGCCTCATCCTTGTTCTCGTCGCTTAGAGCACCTTGCGGTAAGTGCATACGGGATTGTCTTGCAAAGAAGCCCAACAATCCCAAATTACGAGATACCCCTTCCCCCCGACGTAGTAGCAGTTCGAGACAAGCTCGGAACCGCACTGCGGGCAGGTGCCGCGCACCCATTCGGGGCGGGGGCGGTCGGATTTACCGTCATACGCCTGGCGGACGCTCTCCACGGCGGCGTTGGTTTCCAGTATCGTGTCCATCTTCCGTTCTCCTCTCACTAAACCAGTTCAGTCTTCTTCAGTCTTCGCGGTACAGATATATTATAGCGTAAATGGCAGTGAGTATCAGCAAACGGGGATAAGGGCGCAAACCGATGTTTGGAAATTCTCACCAAGTGAGAATTTTGGGGTGGCTTCGGGGGAGAAAAACACGGCAAAATTACTGTAAGGGGAGGGGGCGAACATGCCGATAATACACTCAAAGGAGAGTGGCGCTCATGTTCTTATGGATCGCGGCGGGCTATGTGCTGTCCGCCATCGCGTTTTATTCGTATATTGTCACGACCGCTCAGGAAGACCCGTATGAGGGCATTGCTACCCTGGCGGAGACGACCGACCGGCAGTGGGCGCGTGACCAGAACAACCGTAAAGCCGCGTGAGGCGGCTTCAAAGACAAGACGGCCCGCCGAGAAGTTCGGCGGGCTGCTTTTTTCTGTCTGCTTTGTTACGCGCCGTAGCTGCGGAAGGCAATGCCCACGAGGATGCTGACGGCGAACCAGGCGATGCCCAGGTAGCGCGTGTAGGTCTGCAAGCGCTCCTCAAAGCCGGGCTTGCCCTTGAAGTTTGCGCTGACGTTGCCGCCGATGGTCCCGGTCAAGCCCTCGTTCTTCGTCGTCTGGGACATGACGATCAAGACCAGGGCGATGCTGATGAGGCCCTGGAAGACAAGGAGGATGATCTGAATGGCGTTCATAGAGCTATGATTTCTCCTCGGTCTTCACGCCCGCGCCGACCGGAGTCTCCTGCGGCGGAGTGGCCGTGCCGGGCGCATTGTCGTACACAGTTGCGCCGGGAGACGTAGGCGTCTTCTCCTCGTTAGTCGTCGCCTTCTTGAATTCCTTGATGCCCTCGCCGAGCGACTTGCCGAAGCCAGCCAGCTTCGAGCCTCCGAAGAGGAGGATAACGACGCCTGCGATGATCGCCCACTCGGTCGGGTTACCAGTAAACATTGCCAAGGGAAGCATGTCAGTGTCCTTTCACGTCAGCGTCGCCCGGACGCACCGGCGCAGGATTCGTTTCCACCTGCGGGTTCGTTTCAATGGAATGCGGCGGAACGACCGGCGCCATCAAGTCTTCCGGGGCCTGATCGTAAGGCCGATGCGAGATCGCCTTCTCGACCGTTGGGCTGCTCGTCGCCGCATAGGGGTTCCCATACTCGTGCGGCGGCGACAGAACCGGCTTGTAGACCGATTCAACTTCGCTGTGTACCGAGTGCATTGTACCCGTCAGTTCATCGGTCATCTTACGCAACTCACGCATCGCCTGACCGAGTTGCTTCCCAATTTCTGGAAGACGCTTCGGCCCAAAGACAATGAGCGCCAGCACCAAGATGATGCCAATATCTGCGGGGCTACCTAAAAAGGCCAGGGGAAGCATTTTTTATTCCCACCCTCTCAGACTGTCGCAGTCGCCGATTTGTTCAGGCGGTCTTGTTCACAGCCGTCCGGGCCGCCATCTCAAAAATCTGATCGCGAGTGCAGAAACCGGAGCCGTAGACGGTCGCGTTCGCCGCGCCGGCCGCCACCCCCCATTTGAGGGCCTCTGCGTGGCTCCAGCCTTGTTCCCAGGCCCAGACGAAACCTGCTGTCAGGGAGTCACCGGAGCCGAGCGCGCTCACGACTTCCACAGCCGGGGGAACCGCTTCCCAAACGCCTTTCGCGTTCGCCAGAACCGCTCCCCGCGCCCCGCCTGTCACCAGCGCCAGCGCGACGCCGTACTTCGCGCACAACGCCTGCGCCGAGACGCCCCAGCCGTCGCCGCCGACGGAAAGCGCTTCCAGCTCATGCACGTTCGGCTTGACCAGAAACGGTTTCGCCTCGACACCGCGCTGCAAGGCTTCCCCGCTGGCGTCCAAAACAGCCTTGACGCCGAACTCGTCCTGCGCCAGCCGGATGATTGCGGCATACAGATCAGGCGGCGTCCCCAGGGGAAGACTGCCTGATAAGACTACGGCATCGTGTCCGGGCAAAAGTTCCCGCAGGAGTTGCAGTAGGGCCGTACACTCAGCAGGCGTGACGAGCGGCCCATTTTCATTCAGCACGGTCTCCGTCCGCCCGATGGGGTCCAGAACCACCGTGCAAACGCGCGACTCCTGCTCGATCTCGACGAACTCGGCAGCTATGCCTTCTAGACTCAGGTTGTTGCGAATATATTCCCCGGTCGCGCCGCCGGAAAACCCGGTCGCCAGGACCTCGCCGCCTAGAGTGCGGTAGACACGGGCGACATTGATGCCCTTGCCCCCCGCATAGAGCCGCGTCCCCGTCGGGCGCTGCACCCGATCCACGGCGAAGCCGGGGATGGTATACAGCTTATCGGCCGCAGCGTTGAGCGTGACGGTAAGCAGCGGCACAGCGGTCTAGCGCTTGCTAAACTGGAAGCCGCGCCGGGCGCGCTTGCGTCCGGCCTTCTTGCGCTCCTTGACGCGCGGGTCGCGGGTCAGGTAGCCCAGTTTGCGCAGCACGGGCCGCATGTCGGGATCGGACTCGACCAGCGCTTTGGCGATGCCGTGCCGCACCGCACCGGCCTGGCCGGAGATGCCGCCGCCCAGGGCGCGCACGAAAACGTCGAACTTGCCGACGGTCTCAGTCACCTCGAACGGCTGCATGATCAGGGCCTCCAGCGAGGCGCGGCCAAAATAGTTGCTCGTTGTCCGGTTGTTGACCGTGATGTTGCCCTGCCCGTTCGAGAGCCAGACTTTGGCGATCGCGTTCTTGCGCTTGCCGGTTCCGTAGTAGCGTGTGGTTTCTGCCATGTTTGTTCCTTGGAAACGTGAAACTATGCGAGGTCCTGCGGCTTCTGCGCCTGGTGCGGGTGCTCCGGGCCGGCATAAATGCGCAGCTTCTTCAACGTCTGCGCGCCCAGCGTGTTGTGGGGCAGCATCCCCTTGACAACGCGCATCAAGGCCGCGACCGAGTCCTTCTCGATCTCGCGCCCGCGCGTGACGCTGCGGATGCCGCCGGGGTACAGGGTGTGCCGATAGATCGGCTCATCCTTCTTGTTGTTGCCGGTCAGGAGAACCTTGTCGGCATTGATGATGATGACGTGGTCGCCACAGTCCACATGCGGGGTCCATTCAGGCTTGTTCTTGCCGCGCAGAATCTTGGCGACTTCGACGGCGAGGCGGCCCATGGACTGACCGGTGGCATCAATGGTGATCCACTTCCGACCCTGCTCCATCTCCAGCGGCTTGGCGCTATAGGTTGACATTTCGTTTCTCCAAAGGTTAATCAGTAATCCACGCGCAGCAGGCACAGGCCCTGCGGCGCGGCGGGCGGGATCGGGTTCCGGGCACGGTCCCGAAGCGCGCGTATTTCTTCCAGGGTCTCCGGCGGCAGATCGTCCGCGCCGACCGTGACCAGACCACCCACGAGGTTGCGGACCATCGAGCGCAGGAAGCCGTTCGCGGTGACGGTCACGAGCAGCCCGTTTTGCATTCGCCGGATGGACAGCCGACGTAGATCGCGAGTCGTGGTCCGCCCCGGATTGCCGCCGGCGCGGGCGAACGAAGCGAAATCGTGTGTCCCAATCAGCGGAAGCGCCGCCTGACGCATCAGGCCGACATCCAGCGGACGCCGGCAGTGCAGGCTGTAGCGGCCCCAGATGGCCGAGCGCGTCCGCCGCGTCCAGATCAAGTACCCATAAGTCCGCTGCCGCGCCGAGAACCGGGCATGGAAGTCCGGCGGCGCCTCTTCCACCCGCGCCACGGCCATGTCGCGCGGGAGCAGGCTGTTCAGCGCAATCGCCCAGCGCTCGGTCGGCAGGGCGCTTCCCGTCTCGAAAGAAACCACTTGGCCCAGCGCGTGAACGCCGACATCCGTCCGCCCCGCCCCATGCAGGACGATCTCCTCGCGCGGCGTCAGCGTGGACACTGCCTGCCCCAGCACCGACTGCACGGTGCGCTCGCCCTTGCTCTGCGTTTGGTAGCCGTGAAAGTCGGCGCCGTCGTACTCCACCGTCAGCTTAAGCCTACGCACCCGAAAAGACCTCTCCCCCAGCCCCTCCCCTGTTAAGGGAGGGGAGTGAGGCATCCTAACCCTTCCTTGCTGACCCGTCTGAAACAGGGAGGGGTCGCCGCTCGCCCTCCGGGTAGCCAGTGCTGCGGCGGGGGTAGGTCAGCGGGCGTGACCCGGCTGGCCCGTCTTCTCCGGCGCAGTCGGCATCCCAAACTCGCGATCCGTAATCAGCGAAAGCTGAACGATGGTCGCCGCGTCGCCCCGGCGCTGGCCGATCTTGACGGTGCGGGTGTAGCCGCCCGGCCCCGTTTTGAATTCGGGCGCGATCTGCGTGAACAGGTGATGCACCAAGGTCTCGTCGCCCAGGAAGCGGCGGGCCTGCCGCCGCGCGTGCAGAGTGTCCACGCGCGCACCGGTGATCAGCTTCTCCGCGATGGAACGGACGTCTTTCGCGCGCGTCTCGGTCGTCTTGATTGTCTGGTAGGTAAACAGCGCGCGGACAAGGCCCTTCAGCAAGGCCCGTCGCTGGTCACTGGGCAGGCCGAACTTATGGCCGCCGATACGGTGGTTCATCGAATCGTCTCCTCTGCCCTCTCGGGCTACTCTTCGTCCGCCCCGGCCACAGCCGCATCGTCTTCGTCTTCGACGTCGTCTTCATCGGCATAGGCCGTGTCGTCATCGGTCGCGCCGAGGATGCTCAGGCCCAGCGAGGACAGCTTTTCCCGAACCTCGGTCAGCGACTTTTTGCCGAAGTTGCGGATCTGCATCAGCTCGCTTTCCGAAATCTGCAGCAGATCGCCGATGGTCAGGACATTGGCCTTTTTCAAGCAGTTGTAGGTGCGGACCGAGAAGTCCAACTCTTCGATCCGCGCATCGGGAGCGCCGGCCGCGCCGATGGGGAAGCTGACGCCGTTCAAGCCGCCGGACCGGCCGCCCACGCCCATCGGGAACTCGACGAACCGGTGGAAGAACGTTTCCAGCAGATAGGCCGCCTGGCTCAAGGCATCGCCCGGCGCCATCGTGCCGTTGCTCCAGATCTCCAGCGTCAGCCGCTCGAAGTCCGTTTTGAAGCCGACGCGGGTCGCCTCGACGTTGAACGAGACCTTGCGAACCGGGGTAAAAGACGCCCCAATCGGGATCACGCCAATCACCTGCTTGCTCTTGTCCTGCTTCTCCGGGAGGACGTAGCCCTTGCCCTCGTCCACGGTCAGCTCCATCGAGAGATGGGTCTTGTCGTCGGCCAATGTCGCCAGATGCACTTCCGGGTTCACGACTTCGACATCACTCGGGCACTGGATATCCGCGCCGGTCACATGGCCCGGCCCCGTCACGTCAATCCTGATGACGTGCGGCTCCGGTTTGACGCCGTTAGACAGGACGCCATTGCGGCCGTGGACCTTGACGAACAGGTCTTTCAGGTTCAGAATCAGTTCCGTGGTGTCCTCTTTGACGCCCGGAATGGTCGAAAACTCGTGCAGCACGCCGTCAATCTTGATGGACGTGACGGCCGCGCCGGGGATGGACGACAGCAGGACGCGGCGCAGGGAGTTCCCCAGCGTCACGCCGTAGCCGCGCTCCAGCGGCTCGACCACGAATTTGCCGTAGGTATCGGACTGCTCCAGCGTCTCAATGCGCGGTGCAGCCGGGTCCATAGTCATCTCTGGCATCGTATTCAGTTTCACTCCTCCAGGTTAGCCTGCGGAAAAGCGGCCTTTGGGCGTACAGGCGAAAACCCGCCGGAGGGAAGCGGCGGGTTTCGGTCCCGGCGTCAGGCCGCTCAAAGCGGGGCCTGATCCATTAGCGCGAGTAGTACTCGACGATCAACTGCTCGGCGACATCGGTGTCAATCATGTCGCGGGTCGGCACGGCGACGACCTTGCCGGTCAGCGAGTTGGCGTCGAAGGTCAGCCATTCCGGGATGCGGCGTCCCATGCCGCGCAGCGAATCCAGCATAGGCTGAAGCCTGCGGCTGTTGTCATGGACGGTGATCACGTCGCCGACTCGCACCTGGTAGGAAGGAATGTCCACGCGCTTGCCGTTAATCAGGAAGTGCCGGTGCGAGACGAACTGACGAGCCTGGGCGCGCGAGGCCCCCAGGTTCATCCGGTAGATGACATTGTCCAGCCGGGTTTCCAGCAGCGACAGGATATTCTCGCCTGTCACACCCTTGCGGCGCAGAGCCTCCTCCACATAGTTGCGGAAAGGGCGCTCCAGAACGCGGTACGTTCGCTTCATCTTCTGCTTTTCGCGGAGCTGGTGGGCGTATTCGGTCGTCTTCTTCTGCATCCCCTGGCCGTGCATGCCCGGCGGATAGTTGCGGCGCTCAATGGCGCACTTCTTGCTGTAGCAGCGGGTGCCCTTCAGGTAAAGCTTCATGCCTTCGCGGCGGCATTGCCGGCAACGTGCATCGCCCGACTTGCTGACGGGTCCTTTTTTAACGGCGGTCATCGGTTCTCATTTCTCCGTGAGGGGCGCGATTAATCGCGCCCCTACAAACTTAAACGCGGCGGCGCTTGGGCGGACGGCAGCCATTGTGCGGGATCGGCGTGACATCTTTGATGATGCTGACTTCGATGCCGACGGCCTGCAAGGCGCGGATGGCGGTTTCACGGCCCGATCCCGGCCCCTTGACATGGACGTCTACACGCCGCAGGCCATGCTCCTGCGCCTTGCGGGCGGCATTCTCCGCCGCAAGCTGCGCGCCGAACGGGGTGCCTTTGCGTGAGCCTTTGAAGCCGACGGAGCCGGCGCTGGCCCAGGAAATCAGGTCGCCTCGCGTGTCGGTAATCGAGACGATGGTGTTGTTGAAGGTGCTCTGAATATGCACAAGGCCCTGCGCGATGTTCTTTTTCTCTTTCGGCTTCTGCCGCTGCGTTGTTTTCTTCTGTGCCATTCGGTCTGTGCTGTCTCCTATCAGCCCGTCCCAACACCCGGCAAGGCGAGGGGCGGTACAGGATGTAGCGGCGAACCTTGTGTTCGCCGTGTGATTGTGTTCCCCGGAAGGGGCGAACACAAGGTTCGCCCCTACGGGCAATTATTACTTCTTGACTTTCTTCTTGCCGGCAACGGCGCGGCGCGGGCCGCGACGGGTGCGGGCATTGCTCTTAGTCTTCTGGCCGCGCACCGGCAGGCCCTTGCGGTGCCGGATGCCTCGGTAACAGCCGATCTCGGACAGACGGCGGATGTTGATCTGAAGCTGCCGCTTCAAGTCGCCTTCGACCCGGTACTCGCGCTCGATGGTCTCGCGCAGCTTGTTGGTTTCGGCTTCCGTCAGGTCGCGCACCCGTGTATCGGCGCTGACGCCGTTCTTTTCAAGGATGTCGCGGCTGCTGGTCAGTCCAATACCGAAAATGGAAAGGAGTGCGTACTCTATCCGCTTGTCGCGCGGCAAGTCAACGCCTGCAATTCGTGCCAAAAGGAGCCTCCTAAATCATCAGGGCGATTAGCCCTGTCGCTGCTTATGCTTCTTGATGACGCAGATGACGCGCACGACGCCGTCGCGCTTGATCACCTTGCACTTGTCACAAATCTTCTTCACGGATGGCCGTACTTTCATTTTAAACCCCCTGGGCGCCATGCGCCTTGCTGGCGCGATGAATCGCGCCCCTACTTGTATCGGTACAGAATGCGGCCACGGGTGGGGTCATACGGAGACAGCTCCACCTTGACCCGGTCACCGGGCAGAATCTTGATAAAGTTCATGCGGATCTTGCCGCTGACCTGGGCCAGCACCTGATGGCCGCCTTCCAGGTTGACGCGGAACATGGCGTTCGGAAGCGTCTCGGCGATGGCGCCTTCGACTTCGAGGGCCTTTTCCTTCGCGTAAGTTTCCGACTCCTCGGCGCGGCGCTCGTCGCGCGCGACATGCTGCTTTCGTGGTCTTCGAGCCATAAGCTGATTCTATTTCTCCTGCGTTACTTCTCTTGCGAGGGCGGCAGGGTCAGAATGTCCGGGCCGTCCTCCGTGATCGCTACGGTGTGCTCAAAATGCGCGGACAGCGTATTGTCCGCCGTAAAGATGGTCCAGACATCGCCCTTATGGTGCCCGACCTCCGACTTGCCGATGTTGACCATCGGCTCGATGCAAATCGTCATGCCTGCCTGGAGCCGTTCCCCACGGCCCGGCCGGCCATAGTTCGTGACATTGTGCGGCTCCTCGTGCGGCGTCTGCCCAATGCCGTGCCCCACCAGATCGCGCACGACGTTGTAGCGGCTGCGCTCGACATGGCGCTGGATCGCCCCGCCGATGTCGCCCAGCGTGTTGCCGACGCGCGCCTGCGAGATGCCCTTGAAGAGCGCCTCCCGCGAAACCGTCAGCAGGTTCTTGGCGGCGGCGGAGACAGTCCCGACAGGGACCGTCAGCGCGGCATCGGCGCACCATCCGTCCACGGAAGCGTCCAAGTCCAGGCTGACGATGTCGCCGACCTTCAGGATGCGCTTGGCGCTCGGCACCCCATGCACGACCTCGTTGTTGACTGAGATGCAGGTGTTGTGCTGATACGGCACGCGGCTGAAGCTGGGCTTGTAACCGAGCAAAGCGGGCTTCGCACCGCGCTTTTGAAGTACTTCCGCCGCCACGTCGTCCAGGTCTTGCGTTGTGGTCACGCCGGGCACGATGGCATCGCGCATGGCGGCCAGCGCTTCGGCTACGACGCGCCCGGCCCGGCGCATCATCTCGATTTCTTCCGCAGTCTTGAGCCAAATCATCCGCGTAGTATACCCTCAAAACTCCTCATTGGCAAGCGTCCGGGCTGATACTGCCGAAAGAATGCGCTCCGTGACGACCGGCGGCGGCCCCAGGGCATCTACGCGGACCAACAGGCTGCGCCGCTCGTAGTAGGCTTGCAGCGGCTCCGTGAGCTGATGGTACACTTGCAAACGGCGCCGCACGGCTTCCGGGTCATCATCGGCTCGGCGCACGAGCGGCGTTCCATCCCGGTCGCACACGCCGGACCGCCTGGGCGGGCGGCTCACCACATGATAAGCCGTCTCACACTGCGGGCAAACCAGCCGGCCGGACAGCCGGGCAATCAGCGCCTCATCGGCGATCATCAAATCCACGACCACATCCAGCGGCGCGGCAAATGCCTCCGCCTGCGCCGTGTCTCGCGGAAAGCCGTCCAGGACATATCCCCCGGCGGCATCCGGCGCGGCGAGACGCTGCCCGACCCAATACAGAACATCGGCGTCGGACACAAAGTTCCCCGCCGCAATCTGCGCCTCCACCTTGCGTCCGAACTCCGTCCCGCGCGCGACCTGGTCCCGGATGATCTCCCCGGACGCCACATGGGGCACACCGAAGGTCCGCGCCAGGGTTTGCCCCTGCGTCCCCTTGCCCGCCCCCGGCGGCCCCAGCAGAACCATACGCACTAGCGGATGAAGCCCTCGTAGTTGCGCATCAAAAGCTGCGCCTCGATGGCCTGCATCGTGTCCAGCGCAACGCCGACGACGATCAGCAGGGACGTGCCGCCGATCAGGGTGAACTGATTAGCGCCGTTCGTCCCCGTGATGGCGGGAATCCAGTATTGCAGCAGGGCGATGAACGCCAGGAACAGCGCGCCCGCCAGCGTGATGCGCGTCATGACCTTGTCCAAATACTCCATCGTCGGCTTGCCGGGCCGGATGCCGGGGATGAACGAGCCGTACTTCTTGAGGTCGTCCGAGATCTGCTCCACGTTCATCGTGACGGCCGTATAGAAATAGGTGAAGAACACGATGATCGCCGCGTAGATTAGGGCCACAATCGGGCTGGAGCCAGGCTGCATGATGGCCGAGGCCTTCGTCAGCAAAGGCGAGAGAGCCGAGGTTTTCGGCACAAAGTAAGCGAACGTCTGCGGCAGCAACTGAATGGACAAAGCGAAGATAATCGGAATAACGCCTGCGGACGCCACACGGAACGGCAGGTAGGACGTGCCGCCCTGAGACATCTTGTTGCCCACGATCTTGCGGACATGCTGGATCGGAATCTTGCGCTGCCCCAGCGTCACGAATACGACGCCGATGACGGTTGCGAAGAAGGCGACGACCAGGATCAGCACCTGCCAGGGCTTGACCGTTCCGGCCAGAACACCCTCGCCGACGCCGACAAGCTGGCTCGGCAAGCGGACCATGATGCCGCAAAAGATGATCAACGAGACGCCGTTGCCGATGCCCTTGTCCGTGATCTGCTCGCCCAGCCACATCAGGAAGGCCGTCCCCGCCATCATAGTCAGGATGACCTCGACGGCGATGGCGATGTTGGGCGCCAGAATGCTGTTGCCGCGCAGGAAGAAGACTAATCCCGTTGCCTGCGCCAGCGCCAGCGCCATGGTCAAGTAGCGCGTATACTGCGCGATCCGCTTGCGGCCCGACTCGCCCTCCTTCGACATTTCCTGCCAGGAGGGAATAGCGAACGTCAAGAGCTGCATGATGATCGAGGCATTGATGTACGGCACAATGCCCATCGCGAAGACGGTGAACTTCTTCAGCGCGCCGCCGGAAAATACGTCCACCAGATTCAGGATGCCGCCGCCGCCGCCAGTGTTGAACAAATTAGCCAGGGCGCCGGAGTTAATGCCCGGCAGGGGGATGTGCAGGCCGACCACATAGACAGCGAACATGGCGAAGATGAACATCAGCCGGCGGCGCAGTTCCGGGATCGCCCAGGCCGCCATCATCGCCTCGATGAACGGCGTGTTGGATGTGCGGGGCGCTGCGGCCAGTCTGCGTCCACCGCCGCCTCCGGGGGAGGCGGGGACATTGGCGGAGGGTCTTTTAACAGCCATCGGTTTGCCTCGGTTGGGACTCCTCAGACGATCTCGGTCGTGCCGCCCAGGGCGGCGATCTTTTCCTGTGCGCTCTTGGAGAACTGCGTCGCTCGGACGATCAGCTTCTTGGTCAATTCGCCGCTGCCCAAAATCTTGACGCCGTCTTTCAGGTCGCCGATCAGGCCGGCATCGAACAGCGTCTCGATCGTCACGGTCGCGCCGTCCTCGAAGCGCTCCAGCGCGCTGAGGTTGACGACGGAGTAGCCGGTCTTCGGGGGCGCGTTGAAGCCGCCCTTGCCGGGGATGCCGCGCATCTGCGGGAGACGGCGGTGCAGCGGCGTTTGACCGCCTTCAAAACCGGGCTTGGTGTTGCCGCGCGCCTTGTCGCCTTTGTGGCCGCCGCCGGACGTCTTGCCCGTGCCGGAGCCGGGGCCGCGCCCGATGCGCTTGCGCTCTTTGCGCGCGCCCTCGTTCGGCTTTAGTTCAGAAAGATTCATTGGCCTACTCCAAGCCCCTCGTGGGGGCCGTAATGCTTCTTGCGGCCTATCTTCGGCGCGGGCTTCGACACCAGCTCGCCTTCCGCAGTCTCAACGGTGAGGACGTGCGTGATCTTCTTGATCATGCCGCGAATGGGGGCGGTATTGGGCTGGCTGACGCTGGAGCCGACTTTGTTCAGCCCCAGAGCACGCGCGGTGAGCCGCTGGCTCTTCTCGTAGCCGATCAGGCTGCGACTCAGTGTGATCTTCAAATCGGCCATGGGTTATGCTCCTCCCTCGGTCGTGGGGCTGCCCGTGGACGTCGTCTGTGTCTGGGTCACGTCGGCGGCGTCCACCGGCTGCGCGACGGCGCCGGGCGTTTCCGTCGCCGGGGTCTCGGCCGCCGAAGACTGGATGACGGTCGGCTCATCGGAAACGACGCTGGCGATGCCGAGCGCCGAGTCTTCCTGCTCGGCCTCACGCGAGGCGTCGGCGACGGCTTTGGAAACCAAATCGTTGACGTTCAGGCCGCGCAGGCGGGCCACATCAGTCGCCCGCTTGAGCTGCTTCAGAGCCGCAATGGTCGCCCAGGCCGTGTTGACCTTGTTGGACGAGCCGAGCGACTTCGCCAGGACGTCCTTGACGCCCGCCGCTTCCAGGATGGCGCGGACCGAGCCGCCGGCGACGACGCCCGTACCGGGCGAAGCCGGCTTCATCAACACTTCCGCGCCGCCCTGCCGCAGCAGGATGTCGTGCGGGATGGTCGTGCCGACCATCGGGACGTGGACCAGGCTCCTGCGGGCCGCTTCAACGCCCTTACGAATAGCGTCGGGAATGGCGCGCGCCTTGCCCAAGCCCGCTCCGACATAGCCGTTGCCGTCGCCGACCACGACCAGGATGCTCCAGGACATGGTGCGCCCGCCCTTGTGGGTCTTCTGGACTTTGTTGGTTTGGATGACGCGCTCTTCCAGATTCAGCGTGTCCGGGTTGATCAGTGCCATAAATTAAAAATCCAGTCCATTCTCGCGCGCCGCGTCCGCCAGTGCTTGAACGCGCCCATGATAAAGGTAGCCGCCGCGGTCGAAGACCACTTTGGCGACGCCCGCCGACTTGGCGCGCTCGGCGATCAGCGTTCCGACCGACTTGGCCGCGTCAATGTTGCCGCCCGCGCTCTTGGCGGGCTTGTCGCCGCGCAGCGAGGCGTCGAGCGACGAGGCCGCCGCCAGAGTGCGCCCCGCGAGGTCGTCAATGATCTGCGCGTAGATGTTGTTGGAAGAGCGGTAAACATTCAGTCGGGGCCGCTCCGGCGTCCCCTGGACGCGCTTCCGTACCCGTGAGTGACGCTTTTGCCGCGTCTCGTTTTTGTTGATCTGTGCCATAGTGCTCGAGTTTCCTCTTGACCCACCGTGTCACGGACGCCGCCAGCGTCCGCGTGGTGAGCCGGATAAGAACCCCTCCCCGCCGCGCGCGGCGGGGGTAGGTTTACTTCTTGCCGCCCTTGCCGCCGCCTTTGCCGCCCGCCTTGCCGCTCTTGCCGGCCTTGCGGCGGACGATCTCGCCCTGATAGCGGATGCCCTTGCCCTTGTAAGGCTCCGGCGGCTTCAGCTTGCGGATGACGGCGGCCTGCTGGCCCACCGCCTCTTTGTCAATGCCGACGATGGTGACGAACGGGCGGCGCGTGTTGGTGTCCTGGCCGACCTCGAAGCTGATGCCCGTGAGCGGCTCGATGGGGACCTGATGCGAGAAGCCCAGGTTCAGGAGCAGCCGCTGGCCGTCTTTGGCGGCGCGGTAGCCGACGCCCTCGATCTCCAGGATGCGCCGGTAACCCGCCGAGACGCCGACCACCATGTTGTTGACCAGCGACCGGGTCAGGCCGTGCAGCGCGCGGTCTTCCTGTCCGTCCGTCGGGCGCTTGACCAGCAGGGCGCCGTCCTGCTGCTCCACGCTCATGCGCGGGTGGATCTGACGGGAGAGAGAGCCTTTTGGCCCCTTCACCGTCAGGGTGCCGTCTTTTGCGGCCTGGACTTCCACACCCTGCGGCAACGGAATGGGGAGTTTTCCGATACGTGACATGGAGGACTCCTTAAGAAACGTAAGCGAGGACTTCGCCGCCGATGCCCAGCTTGCGGGCCTGCTTGGCGGTCATGACGCCCTGCGACGTGCTGACGATGGCGATGCCCAGGCCGCGCAGAACGGTCGGCAGCTTGTCGTGCGATCGGTAGATGCGCAGGCCCGGCTTGGAAACGCGCTTGAGGTTGGTGATGACCTTTTCGCGGTTGCGCGCTCCATACTTGAGGGTGACTTTGATCTTGTCCTGCACTGGCTGAGTGACGACTTCATAGGACTTGACATAGCCCTCTTCGTGCAGGATGCGGATGATTTCGATTTTGAGCTTGGACGAGTCGACTTCCAGCGATTCGTGATTGGCCGAGTTGGCATTGCGAATGCGCGTGAGGAGGTCGGCGACTGGATCACTGACCGGCATATGTTTATTCTCCCATCAGACGGACGGCGGCTGGGCCGCCGTCTCGATATGGTTTGTAGGTTCTACCAGGACGATTTGGTCACGCCGGGGATCAGCCCCTGGTGCGCCAGTTCGCGGAAGCAGATGCGGCAGATGCTGAACTTGCGCATGTACCCATGCTTCCGTCCGCAGAGCTGACAGCGATTGTAAGCGCGAACGCTGAACTTGGGCGTCCGCTTGGCTTTTTGAATCAGGCACTCTTTGGCCATAAGTATCCTCAGACTGTCTCGTGAGCGTGGAAACAGGCGTTATTATACCTGAAAACCTCGCCAAATGACTCTCGAAGGGCGCTTCTACTGAAGACGCTCGCCCTGCTTCTCGCCCCGGAAGGGAACGCCGACCGCTTTCAGCAGCGACCGCGCCTCGGCGTCGGACTTGGCCGACGTGACAATGATGATGTCCATGCCGCGCACTTGATCCACCTTGTCGTAAACGATTTCGGGAAAGGTCAACTGCTCTTTCAGGCCCATCGCGAAGTTGCCGCGCCCATCGAACGAGTTCGGGTTGATGCCGCCGAAGTCACGGACGCGCGGCAGGGCGATGTTCAGCAGGCGGTCCAGGAACTCATACATTCGCGCCCCGCGCAGGGTGACTTTCGCGCCGATCCGCGCGCCCTGGCGCAGCCGGAAGTTTGCGATGGACTTCTTGGCCCGCGTTACCGCCGGCTTCTGGCCTGTGATGGTCGCCAGGTCCGCGACCGCCCCGTCCAGCTTCTTGGCGTCGCCGCCGGTTTGCCCCGCCGCGCCGACGCCCATGTTCAGGACGACCTTCTCGATGCGCGGCACCTGCATGACGTTCTTGTAGCCGAATTCTTTCTGAAGGGCCGGCACGATCTGATCCTGATACTTCTTCTTCAGGGTCGGCTGCGGCGCGTTCCCGTTCTGTGTATCGTTAGCCATTGGAAATCACTCCTCCCGACTTCTTGGCAAAGCGCACGCGCTCCCCATTCTCATTTATTTTAGTGCCGATCCGCGTCGCGGTCTTGCCGTCGGCGGGGTCCACGAGCTGCACCTTGGCGACATGCAGCGGCGACGCCTGCTCGATTCGGCCACCCTGCGGCGCGGCGCCCCCCATGGCCGGAGCGCCCTGCGGGCGCGGCTTCTGGTGCTTGATGACGATGTTGACGCCTTCGACGACCACTTTGCCCTCGGAGCGCAGGATTTGCGTCACTTTGCCTTCCTTGCCCTTGTCCTTGCCGGCGAGGACGCGCACGGTGTCGCCGGTCCTCAGCAGGATCTTGCCCGTGAACTGCGCGTCGTTGCGGCGCGGGCCTTTCTTTCTTGGCGGGGTGTACATGTTTAAAGCACCTCCGGGGCCAGCGAGATGATCTTCATCGCGCCCTCAAACTTGGAGTCGCGCAGCTCGCGGGCCACAGGCCCGAAGACGCGGGTGCCGCGCGGCGCGAGGTTGTTGGTCAGCACCACGGCGGCGTTCTCATCAAACCGCAGCACGGAGCCGTCCTGCCGACGGATCGCCTGCCGGGTGCGGACGACGACGGCTTTGACCACATCGCCCTTCTTGACCTGAGCGCCCGGCGTCGCCGACTTCACGGCGGCGACGATGATGTCGCCGATGTGCGCGTACTTGGCGTTGGAGCCTTTCAAGACGCGGATGGTCAGAAGCTCCCGCGCCCCACTGTTGTCCGCCGCCCGGAGGCGGCTGTAATCCTGAATCATCCTTTTTCCTTTGCGCTGCCGGCCCAGGTCCGAACACTCTGATTAGGAAGCGCCCGGCTTTGTGACCGACCCTAGCAGTTATTTGATTATGTACGGCTTACCATCTCGCAGATGGTAAACCCTGTAGCCGTCTGGCCGATCGCTGAGGCTTGCGCCAAAATCGCTTCCGACCTCATGCTGCAACGCATCCAGCACTTCCAGTTTATGTTCCGGCTCGCCCTCGACTTCGCGGAGCACACAATAGCTTTCCAGGCACGGGTCCTGGTGCGATTGCAGCAATCCGCTGAGTCGCTCCGAACATTGAGCGATGCTGAGGCCCGGCAGAGCGAAGAACAGCGAGTTCCAGAGAAGACGACACCCGGCGGCTTCCGGCAGAGCAAGAAGCGCCGCCTCCCAAAACGAGTGAAGCCACTTTCCCTTTTCTTCTAAATTGCCGGTCATCGTCTGGCGTGTCCAAACGGCAACGACGCACAAGACGACAGAGTTCGCGTCGAAAAGTTCAAGCACACGGATGGGGTTCATCTCCCCTACTGTTGAGAGATATTCTGTTTTCGGCGTTGCCTCCTGCATCACAGTCTCCCTCTCGGCTTGATCTCTACAAATGGTGGTCGCGAACCACCTGGCAGCCTTGATCCCACGGAAACGCCGGGGACAGCGTTGTAGAGCGCATCGCTTAAAGCGCCGCGCGTGTCAATCTCCACCTGCCCATCAATCCGCACGTCAATGTCGCTGCGCGTCCCATCGCCTTTGCCGAACGGTAAATCAGTCTCAACATTTCTGCCGTTGCCGGCCCCTCGGCTGCCGACTACATCAATGGTCACACCGAACTGATCCGCAATCCGTTGCAGCGCCTGTCGCTCCCCTTCTGTCAACGCTCCATCGTTCAACAGAAATCGCTGGGGTTTATCTGGCGCGCTCGACGATGCGAACGACGCGCCAGCACTTGTCTTTGCTCAGAGGACGGGTTTCCATGATCTCCACGGTGTCGCCGATGTGAGCGTCGTTATTTTCGTCATGCGCCTTGAACTTCTTGTTCTGCTTCTGGATGCGCCCGTAGACGGGGTGGCGGACCAGGTTCGCGATGGTCACGACGACCGTCTTCTGCATCTTGTCGCTCGACACGACACCGACGCGAACTTTGCGGCGGGTGCGGGCTTTTTCCGTCTGGGTTTCTTCTGCCATCGTTTACCCCTTGTTCTCCTGGCTCAGTTCCCGCTCGCGCTTGATGGTCAGGATGCGGGCGATCTCCTTGCGGGCGTTCCGCACCACCTTGACGTTCTCCTGCGGCTTGCTCAGGCGGTCCTTGCGGAACTGATAGATGCTCTTGTGGGCGTCGGCGACGGCGGCGGTCAGACCGGCCTCGTCCATGCCGCGCAGCGCCTCGCGGCGCTTCGTGATTTTCTCAGCCATGTTACTCTCCCGTCATTTCTTCAGCTTCGCCGTCTTCGGCCACGTCTTCGCTCGTCAGCGCGTGGGCGGCAATCTGCAAGGCCGTCTCGTGCCGCGTCACGAACTTGGTCGCGATAGGCAGCTTGTGCTGGGCGAGCCGCATGGCCTCCCGCGCCAGGTCTTCAGGGACGCCGGACATCTCGAAGAGGACGCGGCCCGGCTTGACGACCGCAACCCAACCCTCGGGAGCGCCCTTGCCCTTGCCCATGCGGGTTTCGGCGGGCTTTTTGGTGAACGGCTTATCCGGGAAGACGCGAATCCAGATCTTCCCGCCGCGCTTGATCTTGCGGGTCATGGCAATACGCGCGGCCTCGATCTGCCGATTGGTCATCCAGCAAGCTTCCAGGGCTTGCAGCGCGTATTCGCCGAAGTCCACCTGGTTGCCGCCCGAAGCAGGGCCGGTGCGCCGGCCGCGATGGACGCGGCGGTACTTGACTTTCTTTGGCATCAACATAACGATTGTCTCCGTTAGCCCCCCAGCCCGCAAGTGTGGGATTTGCGGGCTGGGGGGCGAAGTTCTTAGCGACCACCGCCGGGGCGTCCGCCGCCACCGCCGAAGCCGCCACCGCCGCCGGGGCGTCCGCCGCCACCGCCGAAGCCGCCACCGCCGCCGGGGCCGCGACCACCGCCGCCGCCAGGACCGCCGCGACCGCCGCCGAAGCCGCCGCCACCACGTCCGCCGCCGGCCCCGCCGCGACCGCCGCGACCACCGCCGCCAGCCCCGCCGCGACCACCGCGACCACCGCTCGGACCGCGATCACCGAAGCCCTCTTCGGCGTTCAAGCGGCGCTGCTGCTGCTGCTGCAAGGCGATGTCGGCCGTCGTCAGGCGCTTCTGGCCGGGCAGGATGTCGCCCTTGTAGATCCAGACCTTGACGCCGATGTTGCCATAGGTCGTCGGCGCTTCCGCGAAGCCGTAGTCAATATCCGCGCGCAGGGTGTGCAGGGGAATCTTGCCCAGCCGGTCGCCCTCTTTACGGGCCATTTCACTGCCGTTCAGGCGACCCGAACTGAGGATGCGGATGCCCTTCGCGCCCAGCTTCATGGCGCGGGTAACGGCCTGGCGCATGGCGCGCTTGTAGGAGACGCGCTTGGAGATCTGCTGCGCGATGCTTTCGGCGACAAGCTGTGCGTCCAGCTCGGGATGCCTAATCTCGTTGACATTGGCCTGGAACGACTTTTTGAACTTGTCTTCCAGGACGGCGCGCAGGTCATCCACGCCCTTGCCGCCGCGCCCGATGATGATGCCGGGCTTGGCCGTGTGCAGCGTCACCTTGACGCGGTTGGCCGCCCGCTCGATCTCGACCCGCGCGATGGCGGCATTCGCCAGTGTCTTGCTGTTCTTGATGAACGCGCGGATGTGGACATCCTCGACCAGCGCTTTGGCATACCCCTTGTCCAAATACCACTTGCTTTCCCAGTCGCGGTTCACGCCGACGCGGAACCCGACGGGATGGATCTTCTGTCCCATGCGTTATTCTCCCTCTTCCCGCTTTTGATCGGCGCCTTCGCTCGGATCGGGCGCGCGGTCGGACACATCAATCTCGGGCGAATCCGAGGCCGTCACCGGGGTGGCTTCCTGCGGTTCCTCGGCGGAAGCCGCCGTCGCCTTCGGCGCTTGACCGCTTTCCGGGGTGTTCGCCGTGTCGCCGGTCGCGCCTTCGCCTTGCTCCGAAGCCGGGATCGTCCGGCTCTCCTCGACAGGCGTCACCGGCGCGTCCAGCGCGACTTCCTCACCCGCCTGCTCCGTCGTGCTCTGGTTCGCCAGCGCGACGTTCTCCGGCTTCGGCGTGGCCGGCGCCTGCGTCGCCTTCGGCTTGGCCGGGACGGCCGTCCCGCGACGCGGACGCGGCGCGGGGGCAGGCGCATCCGTCAGAATGACGGTCAGGTGGCTCGTGCGCTTCAAGATGCGATAAGCGCGGCCCTGGGCACGGGCGCGAACCCGCTTCAAAGTCGGGCCGCCGTCGGCCAGAATGTTCTGTACCTTCAGCTCTTCGACACCTGCCCCCCACCCATCCTGCGCGTTAGCGGCGGCGGAGATGACGACCTTCGTGATGAGTTCGGCGGCGTGGTTCGGGATAAAGCGCAGCATAGCGAGCGCCTCGGAAACGCGCTTGCCTTTGATGGCGTCAATGACCAGGCGGGCCTTGCGCGGCGAGGTGCGGACCCACTTGGCGACGGCGCGCGCTTCCGGCACGATCTCGACGGTCACGGCCCGGCTTCCGCCGATCTGTTCCGTCAAGGCATCCGTCAGGGCCTGCGTCTCCATCCGCACGTTGTTCGGGCGGCTGGTGTGCAGCAGGATCTTGAGGCTGCCGTCCTTTTCCTTCGTTAGTTTCAGCTTGGAAACCGGCGTCCGCCCCAGCACGTCCTTGACGGCGGGCAGCAGGGCGCGGTCCCGTGCAGCGGTGTTCATGCGATTTCTCCTAACGTCCCCGCGTCGTCCGCGTGTCCTTCGAGCCGGCGTGGCCTTTGAAGGTGCGGGTGAGCGCGAACTCGCCGAGCTTGTGGCCGACCATGTTTTCGGTGACGAAGACGGGGATGTGCTTGCGCCCGTCATGCACGGCCAGCGTGTGGCCAATCATCTGCGGGAAGATGGTGGACCGGCGCGACCAGGTCTTGATGATGCGCTTCTCATTGCGCGCGTTCATGTCATCAATGCGCTTGAGCAGCTTGACGTCCGCGAACGGACCTTTTTTGAGTGAGCGTCCCATAGAGTATTTTCCCCGTTACTTGCTGCCTCGGCGGCGAACGATAAACTTTTGCGTGTTCTTGTTGCGGCGGGTGCGGAAGCCCAGGGCGCGCACGCCGGTCGCCGAGACCGGACCTTTTTTGCGTCCGACCGGAGACTTGGCCTCGCCGCCGCCGTGCGGGTGGTCACGCGGGGACATGACGACGCCGCGGTTGTGCATATAGACGCCCAGCCAGCGCTTCTTGCCCGCCTTGCCGTGCTTGATGTTCTCGTGCTCAATGTTGCCGATCTGGCCGACCGTGGCGCGGCATTCCAGCAGGATCATCCGCATCTCGCCGGAAGCCAGGCGGATGGTGGCATACTTGCCTTCCTTCGCCATAAGTTGGGACGCGCCGCCCGCCGTGCGCGTGATCTGGCCGCCCTTGCCCGGCATCATCTCGATGTTGTGGATGAGCGTACCGACCGGGATGGCCCGCAGGGGAAGCGCGTTGCCCGGCTTGATGTCCGCCGTCTCACCCGAAACGATCGGATCGCCGACCTTCAGGCCGACCGGCCACAGGATGTAGCGCTTGTCGCCGTCGGCGTAATGTACCAGCGCGATCCGCGCCGAGCGGTTGGGGTCGTACTCGACAGTCGCGACCTTGCCGGGGACGCCGTTCTTGTCGCGCTTGAAGTCAATGATGCGGTACTGCGTCTTGTTGCCGCCGGCCACGTTGACCGCTGTGCGTCGGCCCTTGTTGTTGCGCCCGCCGCTGTGCTTGTTGGGCCGCAGCAGGGACTTCTCAGGCTTGGAGGCTGTCAGCTCGGAATAATCCGAGGCGGTGCGGAACCGCTGGGACGGCGTCGTGGGCTTGTAGCGTTTAATTCCCATAATGGTTAAACTCCCTCGACCAGTTCAATGGACTGGCCGGCCTGCAAGGTCACGATCGCCTTTTTCCAGTCGGACGTCTTGCCCTTGTTCGAGCGCTTGAAGAAGCGCCCCTGCCGGGACTTGCCTTTAACGACCATGGTGTTAACGGCCACGACGTTGATCGTGTTCTTGGCGTCGGCCTGAATGCGCTCGATGGCTTCGGCGATCTCGTACTTGTTGGCCGCGCGAGCCACAACGAACGTATACTGGTTGCGGCTGCCCCCATCCACGCTCTTTTCGGTCACGATAGGCCGGACGATGATTTGATAAGGACTCTTGGTGGTTGCGCTCATGATTTACGCTGTCGCCTCCTCGGCGGATTGCTCTTGGGCCGCGTCCGCTCTGCCATACACGGCATCCAGCTTATCCAGCGCGCCCTGGGTCATCACGATCCGCTCGGCGTCCAGCACGTCCCGCACGGAAAATGCCGGGGCGACCCGGACAGTGACGCCGGGGATGTTGCGGAACGACTTGTAGATCGTCAGGTTGGTTTCGGGCAGCACGACCAGCGTCTTGCCTGTGACGCCCAGCGTCTTCAGCAGGGCCGCTGCCGTCTTGGTCGAGTGCGTTTCCATCTCCAGGGTGTCCAGAACAAGGATGGCATCATCCGTGGCTTTTGTGGAAAGGGCCGAGGCCAGCGCGGCGCGGCGTGCCTTCTTGGGCAGACGCGCCGACAGGTCGCGCGGATGCGGGCCGAAGACGATGCCGCCGTGGCGATAGTGCGGGGCCGAGATGGTTCCCTGCCGCGCGCGGCCCGTGCCCTTCTGGCGGTACGGCTTGCGTCCGCCGCCGGCGACTTCCGCCCGCGTCTTGGTGTCGCGGGTGTCCTGGCGGCTGTTGGTCGCCTCGTTGACGACGGCCTGGTGCATCAGGCCCGGATTGATCTTGGCGGAGAACAGCTTTTCGCTGAGGGAAACAGTTCCCCCGCTGCTGCCATCCGCTTTTCTGAGAATGGTTTCCGGCATGGGTCGTGTTCCTCCTAGCGTATGAATTTCTTGATCATGACCAGCCCGCCGTTCGCGCCGGGGACCGCGCCCTTGACCAGCAGCAGGTTCTTCTCGGTGTCCACGCGGACCACGCGAAGCCCTTGCTGGGTGATCTGCACGTCGCCCATATGGCCCGGCTTGCCCGATCCCTTGAAGGTGTGGGCCGCGTCCGTGCCGCCGCCGGAGGCCGGCTTGCGATGCGAGGTCGAGGCTCCATGCGTGGCCTTGTTGCCGCGCCAGCCGTAACGCTTCATGACGCCTGCGAAGCCCTTGCCCTTGGAGATGCCCGTGACGGCGACCTTGTCGCCCGCCGCAAAGATGTCGGCTTTGAACTCGTGGCCTTCGGCCAGAGTCTCGCCCTCATCAATAGGAATCTCGCGCAGGGTCCGCTTCGGCTTGACCTCATGGGCGGCGAAGTGTCCCTTCTGGGGCGAGTTCAGGCGATGCTCTTTGACATCCTCGAACCCGATCTGCGCGGCGGAATAGCCGTCTTTCGTAATGGTTTTTAGTTGTGTAACGACACAGGGACCGGCGGCGATCACGGTGACCGGGGTCACGCGGCCGCCCTCTTCGAAGATCTGGGTCATACCCAGCTTCTTGCCCAAGATGGAACTTGGCATTGTTTCCTCCACGGCGCACCTGGCGAGTGTGGGTCAACTCGTTGCGTGACGCGGTTTCTGTTTTAGTGATACGACTCTGCTCAGATAGTAACTCTGTCTAGGCTGCCACTTCCTGCATCGCGTTGATTTCCGCAGGAGTCACCGTCAGCAGAAAGCCTGTGGCAAGCCTCTGCTCGTCCGTCAACACTGGCCGCAATACGTCCCAGACCTGACGCTGCCTCTCCATCTGTAACTGGTTTTGGAAGCCGTCCCATACCACAGCGCCATGTAACTTCCCGAAGCCTGGATATGGGTCGAAGCGTACTTCAACGCCTGGAAGATCGGCAGCTAACGCCTCTTCTATCGCCTGCTCCAGATCGTCCATCGCACCTTACCTTCAGTGACTACTTCTAACGCTGCCTCAATAATGCGCCGCGTCAACTCTTTCACGGCATCACCCTTAATGCCCCGATCCAGGTGAGCGTTACGAAAATATGCTCTTAGGAAGCCGTCTGAGTAGTATCGTTGCGTACTGCTCCACTGGGTCACTACGACGTTATATGCCGCGGACACCGTCTCCGAGCGCGACGCGGCGATAACCTCATCGAACCGCGCAAGTTCAAACCACTTGCTCAGGTCATGTCGGCCTTCAAACGGCTCACCGTTACGCACGGCGTAAGCGCGAAATATACACTCTACTGCAAGGCCGGCGATATAATGAGCAAGAACGTACCTATTCTCTTCATAGAGCAGCCTTGCCTCATCAACATGGTCCAGTGCTGCCCGACGATACTCATCCGCCGTTAGCTTCATGGAAACGCAGGTTACAGCTTGATCTCGATGTCCACGCCCGAAGGGAGGTCCAGCCGCATCAGGGCGTCAATGGTCTTCGGGCCGGGATCGAGGATGTCAATCAGGCGCTTGTGCGTCCGCATCTCGAAATGCTCGAACGATTCTTTGTCCACGAAGGTGCTGCGCTGCATTGGCAGGATGTTCTTTTCGGTCGGCAGCAGGACTGGGCCGGAGATACGGGCGCCCGTGCGCTTCACGGTGTCCACGATCTTCTCGGCGCTCTGGTCCAGCACGCGATGATCGAACGCGCGCAGACGAATACGGACTTTATCACGACGCATGGTAAATAGGTGCTCCCAGCACAGATGTAGGGGCGGGGCTTGTCCCCGCCCCTACTGGAAAGGGCCTTGTATGGCGTTAGGCGATAATTTTGGTAACGACGCCGGCGCCGACGGTGTGACCGCCCTCCCGGATCGCAAACCGCAGACCCTCCTCCATCGCAATCGGAGCGATCAACTCACCGCTGATCGTCACGTTGTCGCCA
>JAABUX010001651.1_pt1 | contig 33175 bp, 14 predicted proteins | sample 5561851 | NCBI WGS metagenome assembly JAABUX01 (sample SAMN10711883, study PRJNA513361) | rock metagenome | isolation source: Antarctica rocks | place: Antarctica: Victoria Land, Richard Nunatak red sandstone | collected 2016-01-03
ATATTAATAGTAAATATCTAGTTACTCCTATATACTATCTAGTATATAGATCTAGGCGAATTTTAGCCTAAGGCTATTATTAGTAATAAGAGGACCTATTAAATAATAAATAGACCCCTAGATCTAGAAGGTAGTTTAACTAATATAAGTATTAATATTAGTTATACCCTCGCTAGTAAAGGAGAGATAATTATTATAACTAATAATATTATCTAAAAATTCTTTACTAAATATAGTCCTCCTTTATATAGACTATCTATTAATAATAATATTATTAATATTACTAAATAAGCTATTAATTAATTATACCCTAAGCTCCGCCTCCTTTCCTAGCCCTTTAGGTAATAAGTTAATATCGGCTAGCTTATATAACTAGTTAGAGGACGGCTAGTTATTCTTCCTACTATTATAATATAGCTATTAACTACCCCCTAAGCTACTCTATTTACTTTTCTAGGATAGTATATTATAATATATATATATATTACTAGCGATATTAAATAATTTATTAACCTAGTAAAGCTCTATATATCTTACTATATAGGGATCCCTATATACTTAATATCCCTAGCCTAGTATCCGCCCCTAATATATATTATTCTACCGCCGGTATAAGCCTTATTAAATAGGGGGTTAGTATTTAGTATTATTATCTTTATTAGCCTACTACTAGGCGTACTAGTAACGCGTATCTAGATAATATTAAAGAGCTAGTGGAGGAGTAATTTCTTAGGGGGCCTCTTTATAAGTTAGGGGAGTAGGTTATTACGGGTTCCTAGGGGGATTAACTACTTAAATAGTAGAATAGGAAGGTAGGATAAGTTACTAGATAGTAGGGGGGCGTTAGAATAGAGGGGGAGGTAGGAAGTTCTATAAAGAAATTTATTAGTATTAGGTTAAAAAAAAATAGAGTATAAATAATATTAGTTATAACTAGTATTAAAGAGTTCTTTAACTACCTAATATAGCTTATACCCTTACTCCTATATACTCGCCGGCGTTTATTACCTATAGTATTAGGATTAATATTAGAAAGGGGGTATTAGTTAGTTAGAGGTAGGGTAGAGGCTAAAAATCCTATATTAGCGTAGTTAAGGCGATACTAGGGTAGCGGAAGGCGAGGGATAGGTAGTATAAGCGGTAAAGATAAAGAAGGGGGTATAATAAAGTCTATATAGTAGTAGGTTAAAGAAAGAGGATAATATAGATAGTAGGAAAATAATTATTAATAAAGTAGGGGCGGAGAAAATATACTAAGAAATAGTATTCTTAGTAGGAAAATCTATTTATTTAGATATATCTTCTTAACTACTAACCCGATTAATATAATTTTAATAGCGTTAAGTTTCTTAGAAGAGGCCGAAAAACTTTAAATATATATATATTAATAGACTAATATAAATTATTTTAATAGTATTTTATACCTAGTAATAAGATAGATATTTTATTATATTTTAATTAATATTAGATATATTAGTAGATAGCTTATAAATATAATAGTATTAGTTATTATTTATTTATTTATTTATAAATTATATACGCGTCTATCTAAACTAATAAAAGATAATTACGGGGGCCTACGGGTATTTTATAATTACTACGATAGTAGCCGACTTATAAGGGAAACCGTATACCTATACTAAGTATAAGCGCGGGTAAAAACCCTTACCTTTCCTACCTTCTTTATAACTTCTATTCCGTTTTCTCTTTATATTATATTCGGTCCTCTATAATAATAGGCGGTCGTATTTACTACTATATTAGTCTAGCTCCCTAGGGCCGGCTTATATACTATAAAAGCGAAATTCGCTCTAGTAGTAAAGATTTACGTCTAAGGTTAGCTCTAGTATAACTACTTCGCTGCGAGCGAGAACTAGCCTAGTAGCCTAGTCTAGATTATCTATCTTACTACTCGTTTTACCCCCCCCGCGTTCGTAAGTATCCTGTAGGTATCTACCGCGCCTAAGGTATCCTTTAGCTCCTAGCGGCGGTCCTAGAGTCTAGGGTAATAGATAAGGATATACTTTATATCCTGCCTACGCTAGCCGTACCCGTAGCTTACGGATATATAACCGGGGACTTTATACTAGTATAAGAAGGCGGCTAGCCCGAATTTTCCCGTCCTTATCTATATAAGGACGGAGCTCTCAGCCTTTTAAAGGCCCTTATAAAGGGTCCTCCTACCGGTCTATAAGCCCCCGAGTTAGGCGGGGGGGTAATTCCTAGCTCCTAGTCCCGACTAGTATTCGTCTTATATAGTATCCTAGGAGGACCTCTACTAATAGTATATTATCTTCTTAATCCTCTAAGGGGGGCGGGCTACCTCCCTAGTTACGATCGCGCCCCCGTCGTCTAGGCGTAGGGAGCGTAGAGCCTACTTATTCTTCTCTTCCGCGGGGGATTTTACTACCTCTCTCCTTCTCCCCCTCTTAGCGTTTAGCTTCCTTCAGATACGTATATTCCCTATTACTATTACTAGGTAGATCCCCTTTAACGTATACCGGCGGAGAACTAAGTAATCTAGTATTAGTTATATAAGGGCTATCCCTAACTCTACCTCTAGTACTCGCGTTAAAGTAGCCTTATATACCCCTAGTACGCGTCTTAAGTAGTTATTTTAGATAACTTTAAGTATCCTTACGTATATCTTCTTTATATCCCTTAGTCCTTATAATATATATTATAAGGCGGACGCGTAGGTTATAACTAGCCGTACTATCGCGTTATATACTTTCCTTACCCTATTAAGGGTAGCTCCCTAGGTTAATACCATCGTTATAGATAGGGCGAGGCTCTAGGTAGCGAGTTTCGCCTATACCCTCTTTAGGTACGGGCCCTATTATAATTTACCGTTAATATATAGTCCTAGGACTCGGATCTCTATTTATAACTTTATTATCGTATGCCCTAGGTTAATAACTATACCTATATTAAAGCGACGGGGGTAACGGGTAAGGTAGACTAATTTATATTTCTAGGGGGCGAAACTCGCCCCGTATATCAAAGCCTATTTAAGGTAGATCTCGTGTACTAGTTCTAAGGTCTTATAATTACCTTCCGTGGTTTTCTTATATACTAGTAGGTAGATATTATCTATAAACCCTCTAACTTATAACTATAGTTTAGCCGCTATATACTCCTTAATAAGTGGCGCGTTAAAGAATAGGAAGAGGATAAGGGAGATTAGTAACCCCTAGGGAATCCCTATCTCTACCGGCTCTATCCTACTCGTTATCCCCCTAATTATAATAGACGAGGACCTTTCCGCTAGGAAACTTTCCGTCTAGCTTATAATATAGCGAGGGATCCCCTTATACTAGAGGTTATAGATAAGCCTCCGGTAGGAGACGTTATTAAAGGCTCCTATAATATCTAGTAAGAGGAGGCTAGTTATATTACCTCTACCGTAGTCTTATACCGTATATACCGCGTCTATAATTATCTCTAGTACTATCTCTATTAATCTATTCCTTCGCGCCCCTATTTATTATTATAGGAGGAGGCCTTAACTTTTAGTATAATCGCTAAGTCACCTTATAACTATTAATTCTAGGGCCTTTCTAAGGGTACTTAGTAGCGCTATCGGACGGTACGCCTTAGGTACCGTGTAGTCCTCCTTCTTCGGTTTCTTTAGGACGACCGTATTAGCCTTCTTAAATTCCCTCGGGTAGTAGCTAAGGTAGAAGCACGCGTTAAATAAATAAGTGAGCTCCTTAAGGAGCCCGTCCGCTATTAGCCTAAGGAACCGATTCAGGATCCTATTAATCCCTAGGGCCTTATCTTATTTTAGCCTATAAATAGCTTATAAGACTTCCTCGCTTATAATATTACTACTATTACCTACTAGTAGTAGGTATTCTATGCTATTAATATCTGTTAGGTCGGCTTATAAGGGGGGTAGGAAGAATATCGTCCGTAGGACTTCTACTTTCTCCTTAAAGGTCTCAGCCACCCCTTCCCTATCGCCCCTCCTTAGAGGGGGGAACTTAAGGAGGGGCCGTGGCGACGAGCTATTATTCCTCGCCTACTTAGCGAAGCCTTATATGCCCTTTCAGGACTTAGTAGCGTTATAAATCTTTCTTCTAAAGTTAATAGTATTAGTTATAATATATATATATATACCTATTCTAATAGTATTTTATACATAGTAATAAGATAGATATTTCCCTCTATTTAGGCTAATATTAGATATATTAGTAGGTAAGGTAAATAGTAATATATTAGTAGGTAATATATATAGTAGGAAGTATATTAGATATATTAGTAGGTAGGTAGCTAGCTTATATATATAATAATATTAGCTATATTATATATATATACCTATTTATATTTATATTTATATTTATATTTTATACTCTACTATCTAGCTACTTAGAGCTAATAAGGGCGGTTTATATCTAACTTACTAGAGGAAACTATAATTTATAAAAGAAAACTTTATCCTCTACTCTATTTATTATTATACTTCTAGATCTTTAGATATTATATACTACCCTTTTTTATATTCTTTATACTATCTTATTCTCTTCTTTTATTAGGGTTACTTACCCCTTTATCCTTTAATTAGAGCTTATCTACTCTTATACTACTTTAAAGAGTTATTCCCTTATTAATATAAACTAGCTAAGTATATCTTATTAAATTATCAACTTAATTACTACCTTTAACCCTTTTAAGGTTAATATTATCTAATAAAAGTTATTTAATCCTACTTTTTAAAGTATCTACCTCCTCCCCTTTATATAATTAGGGTAGAATATAAATATATACTTAATATCTTAATATCTCTATTTATATTTATACCTAATATTATTAACCCTAGGTACCCTCCTCTTATATAAGAAGGCGCGTAGTCCTATCTTCTTTATATATAATTAGATACTTATAAAGCTCTTAGCCTTAAAAAGCCTTATATAAAGGTTAACTCTTATCTCTTAAACCTCCCCTTTTTATATTATTATCTTTATATAATTAGGGATATCCTTTTAATATTCTAACTACTTCTCTTTCTACTTCTCTTTTACCTACCTCTTAATTTCTTTAAGGGTAGGGTTATCCCTCTTTACTATTTCCCTACCTTTAAGGCTTTAATCTATTATTCTAGTATCCCCTCCCCTTATTACTACTTAGAGGACTCCCCTTACTTAAGACTACTTCTCTTCTATTAGAGTCTTTATAATCCTCTTCTCTCTTCCCCTCTTCCCTTTTAACTTATAATAGATCCTTATATTCCCTTCTTTAATTAGTAGGTAGATCCCTTATATTATTAATATTTATAAAATTAACTAGTTAAAGCTTATCTTTATTAATAAGACCCTTAACTTTACCTTTAATACTTATATATTAATTACTTTAAAGGCCTTAAGTATTATCCTTAAGTACCTATTTTATATAATTTCTAATATTATAATATTTACCTTCTTTACCTTTAATATCCCTTTTAAGTTATATTATATCTTTATTATATAGGTTATTACTAGCTAGATTATAATATTATATACCTATCTTATCCTATTAAGTATAATACCTTATATTAAGCTAGTAATAATTAATAAGGCTAGCTTTTATATCTTTATCTTTAACTTTATTTTATTAATATATAAGCTCTACCTTAATTTATTATTAATATAAAGCTTAAAGACTTATATTAATACTTTAAAATATATTACTACTACCTTAAAGTTTATTATTACCTTTATATAAGACCTCTTTAAACTCTTTAATAAATAGACTAGCTTATACTTATAAAGGGTAAAAGTTACTTTATATATATTTACTTAATAAAGGTATATTTTATATACTTTTATTAAGATCTTATAATTCTCCTTAATATTTTTATTATATACTATTAAGTAAATATTATTAATAAAGCCCTTAATTTATACTTAAAGTTTTATCCTTATATACTCTTTTATAAGTAGGGAGTTAAAAAATAAACTTAAAATTAATAATATTAAAGATCCCTAAGGGATTTTAACCTTTATTATCTCTATCCTATTTATCTCTTAACTTAATATAATTATTATAACTCTTTTTATTAAAAAGCTTTATACCTATTTTATAATAAGGGTTAAGACCCCTTTCTTCTTTAAGTTATAAAGTAACCTTTTATAAGAGATAATATTAAAAGCCCTTATAATATCTAATAATAATATATTTATTATATTAAATTTATTATAATTTTATATTATATATACTACCTCTATTATTATCTTAAGGGATATTATTATTAACTTTCCCTTCTTTACCCTTATCTATTATAAGGGTAGTAACTTATATTTTTTTATAAGGTTACTTAGCTTCATTATAATAACTACCTTTAATACCTTCTTTAAGATATTAAGTAAGGTAATTAAATAATATAATTTTAACTTTAAATAATCCTCTTTCTTTAATTTCTTTAAAATAATTATATTAGCCTTTTTAAATTTTATTAAATAATATCTAACCTTTAAATATACTTAAAATAAGTATATAAAATTAGGTAATAACTCCCTTTTTATTATCTTTAAAAACTTATTTAAGATCCTATTTATTTTTAATACTTTATTTTATTTTAACTTATTAATTACCTTATAAACCTCCTCTTTAATAACTCTTATATTTATTATTAAGGGTATCTTATATTAAAACCCCTAGATAGTACCTAGATCTACCCTTAAAGGTAGGGGGAAGAAGGTCCTTTAAAGGACCTCTACCTTCTCTTAGAATAACTCTACCTTAAGACCTTCTCTATCCTTCTTAAAGGTAGGGAACTTTAAGAGTTCTTAAGGTAGTATACTTCTCTTTTAATCCTATTTAACTAGCTTTTAGAGTCTATTAAGTATTTAAGATATCTTATATACTACCTTTTTAAAATAAAGTACTTTTACTTTCTTTAATACTCTCCCTTTAATCTTTTAAGCCTCTTATTATATCTCTAGACTCCTCTAGCTTCTTTTATAATTATATTCTACCCTAAGCTTTAATACTATCTTTATAACTGTTATATAATTTAAGTTTTAAAAGGACTTTACTTTTAAAGAGGGCTTTACTTATAATACCTCCCTTTTTATAATTTCTACTAGGCCTTAAAGTATTTTAACTAGGTAGCTATTTATCTACCCCCTAATTATTAGCTCCCTTTTTAGTAATAAATATTAAAGGGTATTTATTTACCTCTCTATCTCTTTTAAGTCTACTATCTTTTATACCCTTTATAATTATAAGACTACTACCTCTACCTTAAGGCTAACTTTAATATATATTAAAATATAATTAAACTTATAATAAAGGTTTAATCTAATATAATATTTTAATAGTATTTACTTAATATCTTTTATTATAAATATTAAATTAATAGTACTTTTTACTTTCCTTATCCTTTAAGTTATTATATCCTTTAATAGGGTAAGCTTTATTCCCCTTTCTTTTATAATATTTATTAATATATCTACTACTTTATAATATATATATCTACCCCTATTATTTTAATTTAAATAATAGAGGTTAAAGTCTCTTATTAATATATATTCCTTAGGCTAACTTAGCTACTCCTTTACCCCTAATAATATAAAGGGGTTATCTATTAAGGTCTTAAACTTTAAGTTAAAGTTATATATATTATATATCTAAAGGTATATTAATACTCCTCCTTCCTTCCTTATAATTTATATTTCTAAGGAGTATAAGTCCCTTAATATAAATTTAACTCCTTATTTATTAATATTCTAGTATTTATTTATAAAGAAATATATCTTTATATCCCTCTCTACCTTATATACTAAATAGAATACTCCTCTACTTAAGTTATATATTAAACCCGTCCTCTTTATATATAATAGCTCTTAAATAATTAAGATATTTATTTATTATACCTCCTTATCTTTTAATAATACTATTATTATTATTATCTACTCCTTTTATATATTATATTATAATAGTTCTATTATCTTTTATACTCTTATAAAGATCCCTATTAAATATCCCTTATAACCTCTACTCCTTTAATAATTAGGGCCTCTTATACTAGTATTTCTTTTAATATTTATTAGCCTATCTTTATTACTTAAAGAGTAATTAGCCTTCCTAGCCTATTTTATAATATTATTATTAATAGTAGTATAAGTCCCCTTTCCTTTATATCCCCTTAGGAATATATTTATATTATAACTTTATTAAGGTCTTTAAATCTTAATATAAGCTTTCTCTTCTTCTTTATTACTACTATTATCTACTCCCCTTAAAGCTACTTCTAAGTATCCTATTATCTATTTCCTCTTATAAAGCCTTTATATAACTTCTTCTTATTTTCTACTATCTTTTAATAGAGCTTATTTAACTCCCTTACCTTAATTATATATCTTTACTCCTAGGTTATATAACTATTCTTTTTATAATTATTATATCTCTTAATCTCCCCTTCTTTTACTTTATATTTCCTTAAATTATACCTATTAATATAAATTCTATATTATACTAAGCTCTTATAATATCTTATTATATACTTATACTACTAATAGTTAAAGTATTATATTATAACCTTATTCCTCTCCTACCTTTTATACTTTAAAAGGTTATATCTCTTTATTAAGCCCTTTTTAATTACTTTATTTATTATCTCTAGTATAAGGAGCTTTAATAGTAGTAAGGCTCTCTTCTTTTCTACCTCTTCCTCTCTCCTCTCTTATATAACTACTTATAGCTAGGCTACCCTTATAATCTTTAACCCTAGGAGGTTCTTTTTATTTTATTAAATAATTACCTCCTTTACCTCCTTTTATTTTAATATATCTACTACCTTTTTTAATATTTTATATATTATAATTAAGAAGGTTTATCTTAGTACCTTTATTAACTTATATACCTTCTTTACTTAATTATTATTCTCCTTTAACTTCTCCCTTACCTCTATCTCTATTATAAATAGTATTAAGTTACCTTTAATTAAGTACCTTATTATTATAATTTCTTATATCCTTAAGATTATAATTATCTTAAACCTCTTAACTAGCTACTCTCTAGTAAGCGCCCTTACTATTTCTCTATTAATCCTATCTTTAATCTAGATTATTAAGGTCCTAGCCTTCTTATTATTTATTACTTTAAATCCCTTCTTTATAATATTACTTATTATTATTATAATAAATATCCCTTTAGGGCTTATATTACTTATTTTTATATTTATTAAGCTCTAGCTAGCTATCTACGCCTAGCTCCTTCTACCCCCTTATATCCTCCCTCCTTATAATTACTCTTCTACTATTTTTTTAAACTTATATACCTTCTTAAGCTATTAATCTACCTTTATAATAAACTCCTTTATATATTTAAGCCCTACCCCAACTATCCTTCCTACTTTATATATTATTCCTCCTTTTAACGCGTTTTATATAACTATTATAACTTTTAAGGCCTTTATTAATATTTTCCTAACGCGTATTCCCTTATCTTTAAGTTCCTTCCCCCCTATTAAGCTCCCTAGCCCCTACGCGGGTATCCCTCCTCTACTCCCTAACCTACTACCTCTACTACTACTACTACTTATAATTCCTCCTCCTATACTATATCCTAATATTAGGACTTATCTCGCCGTATATTAGAGTAAATTTAGATTAAGTATTAATTTACTCTTATATAATCTAGTATATATATATACCTATTCTAATAGTATTTTATACCTAATAATAAGATAGATATTTTCCTCTATTTAAACTAATATTATAAATATTAGTAGGTAAGGTAGTAGATTAAGTAATTTATAAATAATAATAGGACTTTTATTTTTAATCTAATTATTCTAGCTATTAGTATATAGAATTTAGTAGGTAAATCTACTTACTCTAATATATCTTTTAAACTACTATACTAATTTTTATTATTTACAAGGTATTAAGTAGGCTGAAATAAGCTTTATAACTTATTTTAAGTAGAAAATATTATATAGTATTAGTATAAATATAGGTAGAATATAAAGAAATTAGGACTTTTAAAGTTCCTCGCTTTTACTACTAACCTTAAAGTAGTAATTTAGGGGACTTCTTTATAAATCTATTAGCTATATACCTAAAATAACTGCTACCTAATTAGGTATAATATATTCCTAAATAAAGACTTCTAGTATATTTTATTATAGTAAGAAGATTTATATATTATTCTTATATAGAAGAGGCTAGTTATTAGATATCTACCTAATATATATATACCCTCTAGTAGAATAAGTAGCTTCTACTTAGTTATAAAGCTATATCTAGTTAAGTAAAATATAATATAGTTTATATAGAATATAATATCTATAGTAGGCCTAGTATATATATTCTATATAAAAATTATACTAATCCTAACTAGAATTATTATATAAAAGGGAGAGAAGTAGTATCTACTAAACTAAACTATTTAAGCCTTATCTAATCCTCTATAAGATAATAAGTACCTAAAAGCTTTTATATACATTAATATTAGTATAAGTAGTAGGTATTTATAATCTTTTACCCTCTAAATACTATAAGTAAGAGGGTTAAGGTACCTAAGTATATTAACCTATTCTTTAACTAATCTACCTCCTAAAAAAACTCTAGTAGTAGGGACTAAATACTAGTCTTAGTATCTAGGACAAGTCGGATTAATTTACAAGGGTTTTAAGGGGTAATTAGTAATAGTAGTAAAGGGTTACTAGTCCTTTAAGACTTATTATTATAATTACTAAAGGATCTACTATAAGTATACGTAGTTACCCTTAATTTATATAGCTATATTTTACTACCTATTAAGTATTATTATAAATTAAATAGAGAGGAACTAAACTTTTTAACTCGGTGTAAATAGTATTAGTAATATCCTCTATTTATATACTAGACTAGTAGATATACGCCCCTAAGGTAAGATAATTTAACTATTCCTAACTAGTAGGATATTTATAACCCCTAGCTTATATAGCTAATATCTTATAAGAGCCTATTTACTTAGAGTAGAGTTCTTTTATTCTAAGGTATTTATCTTAAGGGTACTTAAAGTATTATAACCTAGTTATACCTAGAATTAATAAGTCTATAGATCTTATAAAGAGGAGTATTAAGAATAGAATAAATAGAACTTATACTAAACTAGTCTAATATATTATATTTATATCTAGTATCTAGAAGATATATCTAGAAGGTAATATAAGTTAAATATAAAGCGCTTATCTAGGTAGGAGATATTACTATTTATATAGATAAAGGAAATTATATTAAGAGGTATAGTTTATATAAATCTAATATCTTATATATCTAATCTATATATAGGTCTAATAGTTCTTATAACTAATCTATATTATAGTAATAGAGAATACCTTAACTAGATGTAGTATAAGAACTATTAGTCCTAGCCTTAACACGGCTTTACTCCCTTTCCTAATTAGAAGTAGTAATATCCTATCCTAAGTTCAAGGTATATATAATGTATATATATTTTCCCTGAACCTAGGCTAACACGCGATTAGTTACTAATCAAGGTACTACTACTTCTTACCAGCAAGCTGGCTTAGACTAGTACTACTACCAATGGGTCCCACGTGTAGTAGAGGCTATCTTGTACCGCCATCTCGCTGGAGAATGCGGCATGAGGCCCAAGTGGTGATTCCGTATCGCGATGCAGGTCTGCCTTATCTTCACCGCCTTCGTCTTTTCTCTACTTTACTTCTATTAGCAAAGAGTGACAAGGCTGAGCAGAAGCCTTCGTATCGGGTATTCTTCTACAAGGCCACGCATTACTACCTCCAGGTGTTGCTACAATTTTTCAATATCATTCGCGCCCATTTCCTTATCCCCCACGCCAGCCACAAAACGCCTGAATTATCCGTATGCTGGTGCCAGCCTTACTAATTAGGCGTGCATGGCTTTTAAGCTAGGTAGTATAGTCGTTAGCATACCAGTCTGTCTATCTGTAGAGCCTTATACCCTATTCTCGTGAGAGATGATGTTAGATAGGGCGTCGAGCTACTTAACAATTCTCTAGTTAAGGCTTTCTATTGAGCACACATAGACTCTATGTCTACTTCAATCACTGTACAGAAGACTCGGTCATCGCCGGCCATTGCTTCCCTTGAGAGCGTTTCTTACGCGGGCCTCGTTCGCTCCGAGCCTGAAACCCTCAGCGCTCTACAGAGAGCCGTGGTCGGTCAGGGTTTCTTCTATCTGGTGCTGGATAACCTCATCGCTGAGGGCCTTGCTCATGATGTTAAGGCCTTGTTCGCAACGTCCTGCGAATTATTCAGTCTTCCGCTCGCAGAAAAAATGCAGTTTGATACGAAGATTCTAGCAAAAGAACGGAATTACGGGTAAACACCGCCTCTGAGATTACCCGGACAGAGATCAAATGCTGAACTTAACCCAGGTACAAGCCTGAAGGCAGAAACGCCGGCATCGATGGATCCCCAAGGGATGGGCATGAGCTTTACCTGGTTTCAATCTCACCTTCGATGACAATGACGGTCAGTACTTACATTCCCAGGTCCCAAGTGACATCCTCTTTGAGTCTCAGCCAAACCTGCCAACGTTTGTGTGTCCGCCTCCTCTGTATCAGGAGAAAGGCACGCTCAAGTCTTTCTCCGATCGGTCTCAGCAGATCTGCGCCACCATCTTAGCCGCCTTGTCCCAGTACCTCCGCCAAAATGGCAACCACGTGGGCCTCGAGGCGGCGCACCGCTCCGACAAGGCGTCAACGACCGCCATGGGCCTGCTCCGGTACCCGTCCCGTGCACCCAGCGCCCCGGAGGCTGGCCACATCGCGCACACGGACGTGGGCAGCCTGACGCTGCTCTTCGCCACACGAAGCGGCTTGCAGGTCGAGGACTCCCACTCGGGTCCGGGCGCCTCTTCCTGGCTGCACGTTGTGCCGCGCCCGGGCACCGCCGTGGTCAACGTCGGCGACGCGCTACGGTTCCTGGCCAACCGCACGTTCCGCTCGTGCCTCCATCGCGTGCTGCCCAACACGGAGCCGATCGATCGATACTCGATTGCCTATTTCCTGCGGCCGGGCACCGAGACCGCGTTTCGCGACGCGGGAGGGCGTGTATGGACGAGCTTGGAGTGGCATAATCGCAAGTTTGAGGCGTTCCAGAGCATGGACGCGGGGAAGATGCAGAGAATCACGTGCGGAATGGGAGAAGAGGTTGCGGAGCTGACACGAAGTGTGTAAGGTCCGCCGAGTGAATCACTCGTGTGGACTGGCCAGCCATATAAGCAATGACGCTTCATTTCGTTTTCATCTTGCGGACGCGTATTCGTATTGGAACACAAATGAGAATATGATTTAGGGAAGTGACGGAACCGAGTTAGTAGGACGATAGCGTTTCGTAAAGTTCGGGCTGGTAGTAGAGATTTCACGGAATCTTTTAATAAATTACTCACGATTTACTTATAGAACCAGATTAGATAAGTCATGGATAGTACTAGCGAGCTATTACAGAAAAAACATCAGGCACCTATATTACTAGCAACTAGACGGAATATGGAAGAGAGTAGCTATGCGGATAGCTTCGGCTGTGAAAAAAGAGGAGTTAGGTACTATATCTTTGAAGACTTTTACTAATAGTCTTCAACAAAAAGATGTTTTAACATACGTTCGCTGGCTATCCATGGGATAGAAATTACTATATTCCCCCTTCAAACTCAAAATTTTGTGCATCAGCCGTGATATATAATAATCCATCGGTGCCGGGCATTTTTCTAGATCGCGAATCCCCCTCCATCCGACGTGTTTGGGTCCGCCGCCGCCTCGAGGGTGCCGTTGGGTAGACGACGCACAGCCATGACCAAGCTATGGCCGGGCCGCGTCCACGTGACCGTGTGGCCTCGCGCACGCAGCCCCGCCGCCGTGGCATTATCGAACCGCCAATCGAGCTCAATGTAGTCGGGCCGGAGCTGGTCGTGGAAACGGGGGCGGGAAAGGGCGGCTGCGGCGCTCAACCCGCCATCGAGGACCCCCAGTGCTGCCTCGACCGTCGCGGTAATGATACGGGGGCCGCCAGCCGCGCCGAGGGCCAGCGCGAGCGTGCCATTGGCCTTGAACTCGGCGATCAGGGGTACGTTAGCAGATAGCGGGCGTTTGCCTGGCCGGATACAGTTTGCAGGCGCAGGCTGGGAGCCGTTGTCGGAAATGTTGGGAATCGAGAAGTCGTTCATAACGTTGTTGAGGATGATGCCGGTGGCCGGTACCATAACTTTAGAGCCGAAGTAATTGTTGACCGCAGTGGTCAGGGAGACGGCCATGCCCGTACCATCTATGGTGGTGATGTGAGACGTGCCAGCGCTAGTGTATTTACGTTCAACCGGGTCTTGAAGAATCTGAATCTGAATGGTTAGGACTTAACGCTCACCTGAGAGGGACCTCATAGTTATCCGGATTGTATGCTGAGATGTTAAGCGTGTGATCATCTGAGATTTGATGACGGATAAAAGTTGCGGTTTGGGGGTCTGTGATGTGACGTTCGTATTCAGGGACGTCAGGCCAAAACGCCGGATCACCCAGTTTAGAACGCTTTCCAAATATTTTAGCACATTCGGGGTATGGTATATGTTTTTCATATTCAGTGGCTCACCTGTCCATATGCAAACCGAAAGGCTTCATCCAGTCGGTGTGCGCTGAGATCACTCCAAGTTGCGGTGCCCGGTTCCAGATAACCCTCAATAATTTTGAGAGCACTGAGGGCGACAGAGCCACCAGAAGGAGCAGAGCCGGTGGTAAATTTGTAGTCTCGATAGGTCGCGGAGAGGGGTGTACGTACAATTGCAGTATAACTTTCAAAATCCCTTTCAGTCATGATTCCATTTTGCTTGCGCAATTCGGCCAGTGTGCTCTTGACCATGGATCCATGGTAGAATACCCCCGGTCCACCCCTCGCAATGGTGCGAAGGGTGCTCGCATATCGTTTGCGTGTCATTGTATCACCCAAGCCAAGTCGGGTGCCATTAGGAGCGAAATCAATTGCCCACGCCGGGTCTTTGACCAGAAAGTCGCCCCACATCGCCGTAACCGAGTCCATAGCGTGTACCAGGTCGTCTGTGACTGGAAACCCACGCTGCGCGACGCGTATTGCCGGCTCCACAAGCGTGTGCCAGGGAAGACTGCCATGGCGATGATGGAGGAGTTCAAGACCGCGTAGTTCGCCAGGAACGCCACTGTAATTACACATAAGCTTCCGTAGCAGGGCAATGATGTTTCGAGACGTTGTGGGGTGGACGTAGCAAGCCACGGACCTTGCGAGGCCGCCTTTGCGCGAGGCGATGACATTGTCATCGAACATGTCTTGGAAGGCAGCGGAAGGCGCTGCGTCGCGGAAATCAATGTAGTCAAAAGATCCGTTGCTGGAGCGTACAACCGTGAAGCCCCCACCGCCGATGCCGGAATGCCACATAGCTGGACGCGAGCAAAGGCATCAGCGAGGGGTCGAAGAATTGCCCAGGAGAAGTATGCTGGGGTAGATACCGACAACACCGACACACAGCGTGGTCCCAATAGCCTGTAAAGCATAAGCATGGCAAAAGCAAGTGGAGGGTTTGCGGAGATCAGACGGCATCAGCAGCGTTGCCGCTCCGACCGACTATGTCAATGCCAATACGGCTGCACGTAGCGCTCTCTGAGCTGACGCCGCCATGGCGTGGATCCTCTTCATTGTCTGGCAACTTGAAAAGAGGGAGGCCATCTAGATGCGAAGAAAATCGGTACACCGAGGCCATGAGCAAGATGCAGCTTGAAATACATAAGACGCCAAACAGTAAGGTGCTACGCTCAAGAAGAGCCATAGCGAAATGAGACAGGAGAAATGGCAGGGCAGCAGAGGGTGAAAAAGGAAGCAGTGGTTCGTGGGGCAGGGAATCCAGGCAAATGGTCAAAAGGCTGCGACACTGCCCCCATTCGTTTTTTTATACCAAATTTCGGGGAAATTCCGAATCTAAGGTATGAAAGGCAAGTACGATTTACAAACATTACTACGTAGTACTGTGCAATTCGCAAATACATCATACGATATTATTAGGGCGACGCTGCGGGCTGAAGAGATGATGTCTACTACAGTACCTTATCAGTTGAGCGCGGCAGTCAAGCAGCGAACCGTATTTATACAGGGGGATTCATTGGCTACAACAGTACTGTTGTACAGAATCAAATCCCGCAACAGTCCAATTCTGGCCCCCATCAACGGCGTACCCTATTCTAGACAGTGCTCCTCGGCCGCGCTCCCTAGGCAACGCTCCTAGGGCTGCAATCGCTAAGCTACATACGTTCTCTGAGTCACACTTGCAGTGCGATTGATTGAGGCAGCAGGGTTTTCAACGTAGCCTCGGCAACATAGCCAAGGGAGCGCAGCCTATAGTAGGGACCACAGTCTGGGAGCACGGTCTAGGGAGCGTAGCCTTGGAGTCTGATCTGCAGGCCTAGTAGTGCACTACAACATAATGATGTGCTCACCGAGCACAGCCTCTTGGGGATCTGCGGGCGACATCTTCGATTGGTAATGCCTACATCCAGGTCTGGCGATCTTGATCGAGTGTCGGTCACTACAGGGCGCATCTAAGAATCTTCAAGCAGGCTTGTCCGTCGTTGTACTATCCTTTCTCTCCTTTTCGTGCATCTAGCCTCTTTGGCGACAAGGATCATGCTCAGCTTAGCTACCTCGGATGTGAGCAGTCATTCCGGGGCCGACGATGTTCCACCGGGATATCTGGTTCAGAACCTTCGGGAACGGTACATTAGGAGGGCAGTTCTGGAGCAATATGTGCGCTCACGACCGTCCGAATTTGGCGAGAACCCCAAATTTCAGGTATGCCAGATGTATTGAGTGTTCCTTTGTGGAACCAGATGGAAAGAGAGTCCGGTTGGTTTGGCCCCAATAATGCGGCCTGCTGATTCGTGTTTGGACTGACAGACTCTCCGTGACCATCATCAAATCATAATCCAACGGCTTCTTAAAAAGGCCCGTTCCTCAGTTCCTGTCGACGTTCTCTACATGAGCCCAGCCTGAAGGAGCCAAAGCTGATGAACTTCTTACAGGATGAGATCACGCACCTCCAGAGAGCAAGCTATCCAGGCTATTTCAACCAAGGCTGGGCGGACTAGCGTCTTCAAAACCCGAGGTTCAAAATTTTCTTTCGGGAGTGTTCGATGTTCTTTCCTTACTGCACAATTGTCTATTGCCTTTCCTGATGTTGCGTCTGGTTGCTCGAGCCCCTGCGTTTGAAGGGACATGAAAACAGACAAGATTACACAGATGTATTTCAGTCACGCCATCTATTCTAATTTTATGTTGCGCTTTAGGTCATTCTGCAGCAATGGAACAGGCTATGAAACATGAGGGAGAAAGTAGGCAATAAGTAAGGCGTTTGAAACTTGAGACATCGATGCAAGGCGAACTATCTATGTGACAAATCGGTGAGCGTTCGAGAGACGCACAGGGGCATTCTAAGGCCTGCCAAAGTAATTGAAAATAAATTGAACCAGCCTCTTATAGCCATTGAGCAAAGCCTCTGACGGTCCGGATACCTGTAAATGCCAAGGTCAGACACTTGGGATCCATAGATATGAGAAAGGTTCAGAGACGCCCACGTACCGTGTATTTGAGCCCTCTTCGAAACCCTGCTGCTCTGGCCTCAAACATCAGGAATTGCATCTCTTCCGGGATGTCGCTATCGCCTTGTTGATATATGTCCAGCTTGAGCCCTATGGCGGAGCCCAAAGACTTCCCACCCGATCTGGTCTGGTACCCAAGGCATCGAAGAGCTGACCAGTAGAGAAGAGAAAACGCAATAAGACCCCCGAGAGCTATGGGCCAGTACCAGCGCGGAATTTTACCCGGCTCATTAGTTCGAGCAGTCAAGACTATTGTAAACAGGTTGGAAACCACGAAGATGAGCACAAATAAATAACGGAGCCCCTTGATCTTTAGGTAAAGGAAGTCCCAACTAGGATAGGTTTTTCGCATGCACTTTCGAAGCCGTAAGATACCGACTCCCAGAAAGACTGCAATTCAGTCAGCCCTTACAAGGTCGATGTCAGGAGCGAAACAAAGGTGTGACTGACCCATGATGAGCTGGTAACCGTAGAGGTAAATCCCGGAAACAAAATTGCGCGAATCTAGCTTTGGGCTGAATGAAAGAAGAGCGATGGTTGTGAAGATCCAGTGGAGGAAAAGCGCGCCACCTGGACTGTCGAATTGCTTGTCTTGATGGCCAAAGAAACCATAGAAAGGGATTATCCTCTGCCACGCGATGGCTTGTTTCACTACCATCAATACAGTTTAGTCTTGAGCACCGAAGGCAAAATTTGGATAGAGGCTTCTTACCTCTGGCTAAGGTATAGGTTTGGAAAATAAGGTTCGAGAAAATAGAGAGATTCACTATGCTGTTAACCCCAGTCGAGCTTCCAAAGACCTAATTTGGGTCAGCTCAGCACAGACTGAGTGAAGATTCAGAATACACACCCTTTCAGCAAATAGAACTGCAGCATGCTGTTGACCCTCTTCACTCGTAAGTGAAGTATAATCCAATACCATGAACTGGGCGTTGTAAGCGTCGGGGACTGCAAAAAAGAGAGGACAATGATCTCACATAGGCGAGATTGATGAGTAAATAGAATACAGTAATTGCTGCAATGGAAATAATCCCCGCTTGTCTTAATGTTCGGCCAGTTTTAAGAATCTCTCCAGCTATCTGTTGGTTATTAGTAAGGACCGAGACTGGAATGCCCTTCATCTTGTCGGACATACGCAGTTGACATTGATAAAGCCCTGATAGCTAGAAATTATGGGTATCATGGCCGAAAAAAGATTGGCAGTGTTGTAGCCTGGCTGTTCTTTATTGAAATCAGCCACGCTTGGAATATGTCCGTGAGAGGCAGCCAAGCCAGCTACGAAGAGAACGAAGAAGGTTACGACCTTCATCATTGCGAAAGGGCCATTGAAAACGAAACAGATGGGTGCCACGAAGTATAAAAGAAGGCAGACAACTGTACAGACTGCGACAGCGACTCCTTTGATGGCGCCGTCACTAAGCATTGATGCCTTTGTTGCTGGATTCGCTAGCAAGAGAATACCGATCGCCAGGCTCCTGCAGTTGCTTTCGTTCGTACCAAATATAATGCGATGCAAGGCAAATAGCACGACTGCCAGTAGCTCAGGTTTGTTAAAGACGACATCTAACTAGCAGCGCACTCAGCATTAAAAGTAAATTGGGAAAGGTCGGGATTTTGACTTACATATATCATCGGGCCACCATTGTACGGAAGCGCAGTTCCATATTCCAGAAAAACAATCATACTAAAGGTAGAGATCAATCATCCGACGCATGAAAGCAGGATCTGGCGTCGTACCATATGGCTGTGTAAACTCCACCAGCAGCCCATAGAACTAGACAAATGGCTTTACTTCGTGTTAAAGCAAGCACGTACCCTGGACTTATGAAAATGCCAGACCCAATGACTAAATTGATCACAAGCGAGATGGCTTGGAGGAGACCAAGATTTCGTTTGGGAACGTTTCGGGCTTCGGACCAGTCCGATGGAATCTCCTCACTCGGTCCGTCCTTATCTGCCTGGCTGTGTAAATGATCGGGGTGTTCCTCACGGCTAGTAGTAGAGTAACGAGCCCGACGCAGGCAGGATACTGTCGCGTCGGGGGCTGTCTGATCCTGGCTACTGTGTTGCCCACCCATAGTGTTCGCATTTTGAGGGACCTGGCTTCTGAGGCAGGGACTCCAAGATCTATTAACCTGCATTGCAGCAGCTTTCCGCGCGATAAATGGGTGTAGCTTCCGGTCTTCTGAACAAGGCTGAGGTTGTCCCTGAAAAACAAGATGTATGGGAAAGTATCGGACTATATACCGTGGTTCCAGGAAGGCTAAACTCCGAGAGTTGAACGCAGGGTGGAAAGTTCTTTGAAAATTCCTTTATAGAACGTTGGTTAAGAAATCTGAAGGGACACAGCCATACAAGGTAAGATACGCATCCTTCAATGGAGCTTTGACTAAATTAGCTCAGCCAAGCAGATTGCCTTGAATTGCCTGAAAATCTTTGACGAGTGGCCACGAAGATCATTTCCCAAATTGTGTAAACTACTGCCCAATCGTGGCACAGCAGTAGGCTGAAGGGCAGTCCAGCAGTCGAAATTTTCGCTACAAGGCCGAAAATTTAAGCGAAATGCTGACAGGACGATCAGGCTCAGCAGATCAGGCACAGAATGACGTAAGCGTTCCTGTTGACGCCAGCAACATGCTCTGGAGCGAGGCTTGGCCAAATCAGCCTCGATGGCAGAACAAGTGGCTCATAAAGAATCTATTCGAGAAGTGTTTTTTACAAGTATTTCGATCTATTCTCCCCTTCAAGCTAAGTATCAGAAAGACCGTATCCTACGACCTGCACGGGATCCTCCTTCACTTTAAGTCTCTTGCTACTTTTTGAACAGACAATGTCAGCGACATGTCTCGAAGGTTGGGAGACTTATCCTTTGAATTTGGGGAACAAATCGAATGTTTCCTGTTTCTATGACCTTGCGACGTATATTCAGTGGATTCATGATGACTCGACGCGGATATTTGTTGAACACGAGATGGATGTCTCAATCAAGGTTGTCGAGTTCTCGCGTGAAGGTTGGATCTCCTCATCTGGCTCGTGAAGAATACTCCAATGATCAGAACTTGCAAAGATCTCTATACTGTCAACGCGCGATCAGATTGAATCGTTCTTACTGAAAGTGAGTGGAAGGCGCCTCAAATGTTGTTTCTGGGATGTTTTAACGCTAACCTTGGCTGGCCTCGGTAGAGCTCGGCTCCAAATCTGAGGATTATGTGCGTCCTGCTCGGATAATCGCAACGATCCGTAAGCCATAGTACTAAGCCAGAATCAGTTTGATCAGGCAGTTGGGCTCCTGGGACCAACTCACAATAGATGAAAAGAGCTTCCGAAAGATTCTCACTTGCTTCGAGATTTTTCCACCTTTCATTGAGATAGTCCAAGCTTTTGGGCAAAAAGCAGCCTTCGAAGATGAATCTTACGGCGGATTCCATTTCAGGCACGGAGATGCCCTCTCACATCGTGGTACGCTTCTAAGCAATCTTCCTCGGCCAGTCGGTGGTGTCGAATTTATCTCATGCCTGATCGCTTGCAGAACACGCTTATATTGTCAAGCATGTTGAGCAACACGGAAGGACCGAACTTTCTGAGAAGTGGTCTCTGCGGCAAATGGGAGTCTATTACCGCAGCACCTGTGAAGCTGGCGGAGAGACCCTCATAGTCTTGAACCCAGGGGCTTCCTTGCAACGCCGATTCAACCATCTCTCTAAGATACGTATAATACCTTCATACCTTGACTTGACAGGCACGATTTTCTCATCTGTGATGCAAAACTGGCGATCTTATATCAGTGACATCGAGTGTCGCTGTGTGCGGATGGTATTATGTGTCAGGCAATTTCTCGAAACTTGCTGAATTCTCCTAGGAAGCCAAAGCGCAATTGACATCAGTCAGCGAGAAAGGTGGTCCGAGCAGACATCATTCGGGCAGTCTTAATTTTCAAAACATCCAAGACCTTCAAGTCATTCGGGGGAAGTGTAGATCTTTGGCCCGAGCATTAAACATTGATCAGCAAGTCTTTACCTGGGGTCTGCAGCAACTCCCAACGGGCGAAGCCTCGAACCAAAACCCGGTGGGACGCAACACTTCATACCTTCGCTCATCTTTGCTAGAGATCGAAATGGAGCAAGAGCGAGTCACTAGCATTCTGAGTAGACTTGACGACAACATGGCTTTAGTAAGCCAACAAGATGTCCCTTTGGGATCAGACACGATTAACCATTAGCCACAGATCCGAACTATACTCGACTTTAGATGCTCCGCCAGTTTGCGAAACAATAGTCACCAAATGACTGAATTGGCCAGATATTCGCAAATGGAAACCAACCTAATCCGCCAGCTGACCAAAAAGGCTTCGCGGGATACCGACATAGTAAAGATTTTGGCCCTCCTAGGTCTTATCTATTTGCCAGCGGCATTCATCTCGGTATGCTGCATTCTGAAAGACATCTCTAAATAGAGCAAACTGACTTGGTGAATCGAAGTCAATGATGGGTATGGGATACATTCATCTTAGCCATACTGAATCCAAAGTACTGCTCAGTATCGATATAGAATTTTGGATATTCGTAGGCTTAAGTATCTTCCTTCTTTTTGTAACTTTGCTTTGTTATTGGTGGTGGATTCGACGAAATCAAAGGGCAGATGAAAGCCTAATGCAGAGTGATATTGAAATGTGATAGTTTGCCAGCAGCATGAAGCACATTCATCAATTTCGCTCGAAGCCTAGTACAGGTCCTATGCTATGCTTTACAGCATTAAAGCTTGCCTGATCTTGTGTCCAATGGTATTTGAATCGTCGATACGCCTTTGTGAAGGACTGCATGTCTGCATCGCACTCAAAAACTAGTTTGAGGGAATCAAGCTCACAGCTGTTTGACTGCTCTTCCCATTCCAGTGCCTTTTTATCAAGCGGAATTCCTGGTGAATGCTCGTCTCGGTTCTTCTCCAATAGAAACCCCATGATCCTGGGTCGAATGCTCCTGTCAACTGGTTCAAGAAGAGCGACAGCCGTAGATGAATCTTCATTTGTGGTGATTGAAGACAGTCGAACATTATCGCTCAGGCTCAATATAAGGATTGATACACTCCGGAAGAGTACTAAACGTCGCCGCTGGGGGCCATAGTGAAGAAAGAGCGGGTTCGATACCCTCGATGATACATTTTTGGAGGGCTCCATCTCATGAGTAACGTTCTCCGTCCAAAGTTGCAAAAATTTGACAGACTCAACTCCATACTGGTCGTCATGACCAGGGTTTGGGCGGAAAAGCCGTTGGTGAAACTTTCCCCGTTGCTTAGAAAAGCTAAGGATAGCTGATTGGAGGTGAACGTTATGAGCGACTTTGTTGCCTAGTAGTGCCTCTTGAAGAAGAAGAGTATCATTTAAATTTCGTGACCAAAACTTCTCGTTGTGAACATCCCTCGCCACATGAGGTCCACCGACTGAATGCAAATAAAGCGAAGATTCACAATAGTGGTGCCGCTCATTGATAGGGAGGGCGTACTGTAGAACAACTGTAAGCTGTGACCGAGAGCCGATTTTTCTCGCTTTCCACCTGCCATGTTTCGATATTTGCATCCAGAGGTTGTCAGTCCGCTCCGTGAATAGAAAAGGCCCTTGTTCCCAGTATCCCCGAATGTTGTACCAAGGTTCTTGCATGCGTTTGGTTGCGAAGTTACCAACCAGGGTTTCATCACTCTCACACGCTAGCTCCGTAGCATAGGAGCTTGTTTGGTCGTGTTCTGGCTGTACGCGATTTTCAAGTATGTTTGAGAGCTCTCCGCATACCTCTCGTGAATTTGCTCTGTGTAGGACTTCTGGCTGGAGCATTTTTCCGATCAAGCTAACGATGGCACTCATAAAGGCCCGCGTGACATCATCTGCCGGTATTTCAAGAAGGCTTACCATCCACTCTGTTATTGTGCTCTTTATCCGGTGGCTTGTGCCATCACCACGCTCGAAGAATCTATCGTCGGTGGAGTTTTCATTCTGGGGTTTAGTAACTCTGGCTTGGTCCAGTGCCTGGACTCCTGGGTGGCCAAACACTATAAAAGCACAAAGTTCGAGCAATATGCAGCCTAAAGACCAAATATCATATCTCCGATTCTGCTCCGACGACAGACTATCAGCTTCTGGCGGGGCGTAACTTTCCGTCCCCCCGAAGCCTCTAACTTTAGAGGAGGTAGCTCCATCGAGCTTCTTGAAACATGCTTGGCCAAAGTCTGCGATAATGAATTTCCAGGGCTCTTCAATCAGGACATTTGTAGGCTTCAGGTCCAGATGATATCCGTATAGGACGTCATCGTGCGTAGGGTTTTGAATCTCGTAATCGAGAACCTTGTGGAGCGCACGGGCAATATTAAGAGCTTGCATCCAAAATGGGTGCCACACGACGCCCCCAAGTAAGGTCTCTGAGGCTTGGAATGATGGATTGCGCAACAAGGAGTCCAGATTGGTCTTTGCCAGTGGAAAAATAATATTGCCTTTCCTGCCGTGTTTGTAGGCTTTGATGATACGCACAAGGTGAGGATCCTCTATCCGCTTGATGAGATTCAAATTCCTGATTTCGTAGTTCAACAAGCGGGGGTCCTCATCCCGTAGTTCCTTCCTGGCGTATTTCCAAACACTCCCGTGTGGCTAAGTGGGGTCGTATTTAGCCATCATCCTGTTCCAAGCCGAGATTACAGATTCTTACCGAGATTGCATCATATTCTTCCAGGATTTTGAAGGCATACGTATGGCCGTATGCGCCTTCCGACACGACCGTTCCATCTGGTTCAACATGACCAATCCGTCTCTGCTCGACAAATGGTAGGACAACACTTTCAGAATAAAGAGAGAATATTTCATGGCCAATGGTCGGTACCACGAAGTTGTACTTTTTCCAGCGAAATCTGTCACCAAAAGTTTTAGACCAAAAGGGTTTGATCTCACGGAGCTTGGGCCAAAATGTCTGCTGGGTGTAGTCTGAGGTGAATTTTTCAAGATCCTCTTCTATCTCCGGATCGCCTGAATCCCTTTGCAGGAAACCAATAATGAGAGCTGGGGAGCCTATGCAGAGGAGTATGGCGAGGATCAAAATATAGGTTCGTTTGGCAGAACGACTTCCATTTGGGTTGCCAACAATCCTGCTTGCAAGCTTGTGATAAGCGGGAGCTCGAGGACTAATAATGTTGCGGATTATAAAGCATTGGTGACAGGAGCATTGAAGCAGCTGTAAAACTTGATCATACGAGAAAAGGCTGCGTATCCGGCTTTTCGGAAAGAATTTCTGGTTGTCTGGGATATTGGAGTCATCAGGTGACGACAGAGTGTCCAGCTCCATGCGAAGTGTTGAGCAACACAAGCCATTCCAAGTTTCCATAAGGAAGGCCCAATAGATGCAAAAGATTGCTTTTATCAATTCAGCGCATACAATAATTTATTGGATCACCGTTGCTTTCCACATCGGAATTACGAACGTACCAAGTTCGTGTTGGTGTAATGACCTACCTGGTAGGTAAGATGTTTAATTAATGAGCCAACACTACTGGTCTAGGTAGCCAGGTAGAAGCCTCCAGCGCCGACAACAGCTCTAGATACTGTTGAACGATCTCAGGGGTATAATGGATGATTTAGCTATCATTGACTATTCTAGATGTCTGAAAAGGTGTCTAGGAACAAGACAACGAGACAACAAGACTTTGTAGACGTGGCCATTCGCTTAAAGTCTTGGCAGAAGGGCTTATTTCTAACACTCCCCTTAAGCCATTTAGCGTATTCAGGACTCATGCGAAACCTTGGCATCAAACACAGAAATTTCCCCCCCTATTTTATATGAAACTATATAATAATTAGATATTAATTAATCGTAGGTAGAGACTAGACGATAGTATATAATATAACAGGGAAGACTAAGTACTTTAAGGTTATATATAACTCTAATTATAATAGAATAGGATATTATTAACAGATAATATAATAATAGCTAATTATTATATAGGTTTAGATATAGAAAAGGGGGGGGGAAATATTTATTTTTAGTGCCAAGGTTTCGTATAAGTCTTGAATACGCTAAATTACTACTACGGCCTCGCCGTTACTATTTACCTCTACCGCGGAGATTTATAGGCTAAGTCTAGCCGTTTTCTCTATCCCTTTCTATTTATTTATTATAGCTATAACTATTATAATTTATAGCTATAACTATTATAAGCTATTACTACTTATTTTTTTTATTTATAGCTATAATTATTATAAGCTATTACTACTACTATAACTATAAATATTATAAGTTATTACTACTACTATAACTATAACTATTATAAGCTATTACTACTACTATTTATTATCGCTTTTTTATTTAATTATAGCTATAGTCTTTATAAACTATTATTACCTTTATAGCTATAACTATTATAAGCTATTACTACTACCTCTTTTATTTTATAATTATAATTATTATAACTTATACTTCCTTTTATTCCTTTATTTAATAATAGTAGCTATTATAGCTATTACTTCCCTTTTTAAGACTCCCTTAAAACGTCTAACTATTACTATTATACCTTAATACCTCTATCCTATTATTATAGTAAACTTATTTTTATATCTACTAACTAGGAGCCTAGCCCTTATATCTCTTTTAATAGATATCCTCTATATATCTTAGTTTCTTATATCTAGTATACTACTTTATTAGCCTATCTAGTTTAGTCTATTTACTAAAGCGCCTTATATATATAGACTAACCGCGAGGAATTGAATTTGGAATCGAATTTATAAAGTTATGTAACGCTAAACCTATACAGGGTATAAGCTAGCCGTAAGTAGTTTAGTAATTCAAGTCAATACTAAAAATAACCCCTAAGTACCGAAAAAACGGTTAGTCTATATATATACTAAGCTCTTATTATCCTTAGGGGTAGAGTAGATATTTATAGTATAATAGTATTCTTCTAGTAGTATATCTTTTATCTTTTCTACTAGGCTATTAATAGATAGAGGAGTATATATTTATTACCTATTATTTTAACTTTTATAGCATTAATTTACTCCTCTAATACCTTGATATATATTAGGAATACTCGGATATCTTTAAAAATATTAGTTAAAAGGATATAGTATTCCCTTATTAGCCTTATAAACTATATATCCCCTTTAGAAGTAAGTAGTAATATTAACTAACTAACTATTAGATAGCTATTATTAAATTCCTCTTTAATTAATCTTTCCTTAACTAGGGGACTAATAGTAGGAGTTATAAAGTTAGCCGCTTCCTAGGCTTTCTCCTCCTATTCTAATAACTTTTAATCCTCCTTTTTCTAAGTATATTACTATAGCTTCTCTTTATATATATATACCTTAATATTAATAATTTAATCTAGGAAGTTATCCTTCTTTAAGACTATAATATAAGAAAGATATATTATTATTAATATTTTCTAAATAGCTCTAATATAGCTATTTATAGATATAATTCTTTATAATAATTAAGTAGTATTAGCTAGGCTTATAACCTATTAAATAATCTTAGGGGTATAATAGATAATTTAACTATTATTAACTATTCTAGATATTTAAAAAGGTATCTAGAAATAAGATAATAAGATAATTAGACTTTATAGATATAGCTATTTACCTAATATCTTAGTAGAAGGGCTTATTTCTAATAGATACTACCTTATTACTAGCCTTATTAGATAGGAGGTAAATATTAGTAAAAAAAAGACGAATAGAATCTATCTAAGAAGGTAAGATAGATATACTATAATATCTAAAGGGTTAATTATTAGCGCCTTAGTACTTTCCTTGTAGTATTCTTACTAAAAGAATCCCTATTAGGCTAATAGAAAACCCCCTTTAATACCTAATAAAGAGAAATTAAAGGTATATTATAATATCTACTTAGAATAACTACATCGAGTCGGTACTTTAAACTCGAGTTAGGTACCCGACTCGAGTCTTAGCGATTCGATACTAAAATCTAGTACCGAGTACCTCGAGTTAGTACCTAGGTAGGTACTAAGTATTAGTACTAAAGTATTAACTCGAATTACTAAGATATTTTATCTAGTAATATTTTCTATTTTTAGTAGTATTTCTTACTATTATATATAGTATATATTACTATATTACTAAGTATTACTATATTACTAAGTATTACTATTATTATTACCTAGGTAATTCTTAATAGTAGATAAAATAATTAGAAAAGTAATAACTACTTATATAGAAATAATAGCTATAATATTATAAGTATTTTCTATTTATAGTAGTATTTACTATTATATCTATAATATACTATTATATTATTAAGTATTATTATTATTATTACCTAGCCTAATCTAGGTAATTCTTTAAGGTAATATAAAAAGGTAATATATATCCCTAGGGAACTGAAAGGGGTATTAAAATTCTATTTAGTATAGGGGTAATTCTAGAAAAAGATTAGTATCCCTTACTATTTTATTAGAGGCTTAGTATCTTAGCGATATCTTAGCGATTTAAGTCGGGTAGAAAAGGGGATTAGTTAACTAATACTAGATATACTATTCTAAAAGTAAACTCGTATACCTAGAAATAATAATAATTAATATTAATAAGACTCTAAATCTATATATATATACTACTACGAATAATCTAAATAAATATAATAGGTAATACTACTAGCTAAGGCCTTATTATATAACTATAATAGGGATACTAAGTAATTTCCTCCTTCTTAGCTCTAGAGAATATATACGTAGCGCCCTTATAAAGTAGTATACTATCTCTATCTTACTATCTATAATTATATACTAGGAAGGATTTCCTAACTACTACCCTAAGTAGTAGGATTAAATATCCTATTATTAATAGCCTCTTATAAAGGTTATATAATAGGGATATCTTAATAATATATTATAATAAAACTAACCCCTAATAAAATTTATTAACTTAATAATATACTGAGATATCTATTAACTTAAAAAGACTCTTAGATAAGACCTAGTAAGAAAAGTAATTCTTTAGATATTATTCTAGCTATATTAATTTATATACTTAATCTTTTTCTTAAGCTCCTAGTTTTATAACTTACTTCTAGCTATTCTATTATAAATATATATCTACTCTATTAAATATTAAGTTAATATATATTAATCTTTACTAACTAGACCCTTTATAATCCTAGTAAATAGGAAGTAATAACTTAGCTACCCTTATAAAATAGTCCTAATAGATATATATCTACTTTATTAAATATTTAGTTATCTTATACTATTTATTAGCTTTTAAATTAATATCCCTTCCTTAATATATCTCTCTTAATTACTTATACTTAGAGATTCTTAATATTATTTATCTAAGATTACTTAGAGGACTTTACTATTTAATTATATTCTTATCTTAGCCTACTTAAGCTATTAGGTATATTTTATATACTAGTTATACTAGCTTAATTACTTATTAAGATAGTAAGCTAGGTAGTATAATTATACTTTAACCTTCTTAGCCTTTTATAACTTTAATTTATTTAAGCTTTCTCTACCTTTTTCTTTATATCCTTAATAGATCTTCTCTACTATTTATTAAGAATATCTATTAATATTATTATAACTATTCTAATATAACCTTTTATACTTTATAAGGGCCTTTATACCTTTTTTATTAAATTTATTTAAAGTCCTCTTTATTTTATATTCTTATTAAGTCTTACTTTTATTTACCTTATATAAGGTCTTTAGAGTAGCTAATAAAATCCTAGGATAAATATATTATTAAAATTAATTTACTTTTATATTTTTTAAAGATTAAGACTTTTATCTTATTATTAAAGGGATATACTTATAAGGTCTTTTTATTATATTATTAGGATATTATTAAGATATTATATTCTATAATTATTAATTAATTATAATAGAGATTATAATTATTATAACTTTATATAATTCCTTATAACTAATATAAACCTATAAGCTTTAAGGCCTTTTATTAAGATATAATTAATAGATTTATTATAATTTTTATATTTACATTTATTACTCTAGTAGTAATACTAGGAGTTAAACTCTAATTAGTAAGTATAACCTTAAAGATTCCCTCTTTCTTTCCTCCTTTTTTTCTTCTTTCCTTAACTACTATTATATTATTTAGAATTAGTAGGTATCCCCTTATTTTATATATACTTATATATTATTAATACTCTTATAATTAATATTATTAATTATATACTTCGTATAGATATAAACTTTATAAGTAACCTTCTTTATATAATTTTAAAAAGTTTCCCTTCTTTATACTTACCTTTAAGGAATCTTCTCTACTATTAATTAGGTTAATAATAAGAAGTTCTTTAATTATATTAATTATAAATACCCTACCTAGCTAGCTAGCTATTTAAGTATATAGATTTAATTAAATCTAAACTATTACCTCCTTTTAAAGCCTATAAACTAGCTATATTTTAAGAGGAGTTAAGCTAAGTTATTTAAGTATATAATTTTATATAATTTTTATTAATTCTATTAAATTCTTCTATTAGCTAGCTAGTAGGAAGAAGGCTCCCTTATACTTCTAGTACTTAAAGGTAGTAGTAGGGGGCTATATTAAGGCTTATACTAATTATATAATTAATCCTTATAATAATAGTTATAAGAATTACTTATAATAGTATCCTATATTATAGTAAGTATAATTTCCGTTATTTTCTTAGTAAAAACTATTAAATTTCTAACTAGGGGATAGCCTTAATATAATCTATCTAATATCGCGTTTTATAATAAAGATATATATTATATAACCTATAGTTATACCTAGATCTTAGTACCCTTTATTATTAATATTAATCCTAAATAGAATTAATAGAAAGCTCTCTAAGCGCCTTCCTTTTTATTTTTTCCTTAACTAGTCCTTCCCCTATATTTATATACTTAATAGTACTATACTTTTATTCCTAGTAAGATAATAACTTTATAATCTAATTTTATAGTATAATTCATATATTTATTTAATACGCTAAATTATTAAGGTTTCCTAATACTTATATATTATTCTAAGTAGGTAAATAGTTTAGTAACTAGTTATTTATAAAAAGTCTTATAAGAGTTATATTATTATAACTTACCTTACAGCTAATCTATTAAATAGTAGGCTATCTTATTATCTTATAATAATTATATACTATTATATCTAGTAGGTAGTACTAGAGTACCTTCTAGTTCTTATTATATAACCTAAGTATCTTATAATAGTAATATAATTAGTTAGCCTAATTAACTCTACTTATAAAGTAATTATATATATTAATAAATAGAGGGATTAATAGCTCTTTTATAATATTATTACTAAAGACTAGCCGACTTATATATATATTTATACTAGTTTCTACTAGCTAATAGCGGCGCTAAATAATAGTCTCTATCCTAGTATAAATAGTAGTTATAAATAATATAATAATTTAGTCTTTCTATATAAATTCTATAACTCTACTATTATCTAATAAGGAATTATATAGCTAACCCTATAGTATTTATATATTATACGTTATTTTTAACTTAGTAAGGAGTAGATCTAGGTTATAGTTCTTCTCTTTTAATAGAACCTCCCTTTACTTCTTAGTACCGGCCTTTTCTTTATTATTTTCTCGCTGCGTCTTAGTAGTTCTAATAGTACTAGCCCCCTTAAATCCCTTATTAGCTAGTTAACTAAGTAGATAGGTATTAGGATATCTTAATATATCTAGCTAGTATAATACGGCCTACTAGTAATATCCTAGTAGTATTAGTTCGGCTTCTTATTATCCCGACGGATATCCTTTTATCTAGATATCTAAGAGGCTAGGTAGCTTCCTTAAGGGGTATTTAGATAGTCCTCCCTCTACCTCCTTATAAGGTAGAGATTAGTTCTTTTATAACTATAAAGTTACTAGAGTATTAAGTCTACCTTTATAATACTACCTACTTACTAGTAGTTTATACTATCTATTTTAGCCCTTAGGAACTAGCCTCCTAGTCTAGTTCTTAATAGTTCTAATCTCTCTACCTTTAAAGGGGGATAATCTAGATTATAATAGTATAATAACGCGAAGATATCTAATACTAAGTAAGATAAAAATATATTAAAAGTCTATTATAATAAAATTAAGATAATATTAGAATCTAATATAAGAGATATTAAAGTAATAAATAATATACTTAATAATAGGATTTTTAATAAAACCCTTACTAGTATAATTACGCTTAATAAACTTATTACTACTATTAAAGTTAAAGAAGAGTAGTTAATAAAGGAAAGAAAGCTTTAAGGTATTTAAGAAAGGGTAGCCTAATTATAAGTAGAAGTAGATACGGCTATACTAAATCTATATTAAATTACTAGTAGATTACTAGGAGGGATATAATAAGGGTTAAGGTTAGGCCTAATAAAGGACTACCGTCTAAATTAGGGTACTAATATATAAGGTATATTAGACCCTAGGGTAGGATCTATCTTTAATAGTTTTACCCTAAGTTAGTCTACTAGAGGCTAGTTAGAAGAACCTAGTAATTAATACCCTAGGAGCTACTTAAAGCCTAAGGACTTACCCTTTTATAAGGGGAAGAATATATATAAGTATAGGAAATAGTATTATATTATAGATATTATATTCTAATTAATATCTAATAAATTCCTAACTAAGTTTATAAAGGTTACCTAGGCTATATAATTCTTAAAAGGTAAACCTACTAAGTTATAAGATTATTATAAAAAGTTATTATTAGGGAGAGTAGTTACCTAGGAGTACTTTACTTAGTACTTATTAAACCTTATTAAGGACCTAGTAAACTACTAGCTCTATAATATATAATTATACTTAGATATATAATAGAACTCTAACTAGTTAGTATAGAGCTTTAATATATATCTAAGTAGGATTAAATTATAAATCCCTCTATTTTTAGAGGAATATTAGCGGATTACCTTCTTTATAAAGTTATACCTAGACCTTTAAAAGGCCCTTATAAACTATTAAGACCTCCTTATAACTAAAGAAAGCCTAGTTACCCTCGCTACTTAGTTAGAAAATAACTAGCGGTATTATATTAAAATAACGGCGGGTAATAGTTATATTACTAAAAAAGGGGATTATTTTAATAGGCTGAATAAAGGCTAGAAGAGGGAAGGAAGTTAAGATAGAGGTATTAATCCTTCTATAAAAGTAGGAAGTATTTAACCCGCTAGTAGCTACGGTAAGTTACTAGACGCTAAGGAAGGATTAATATATTTTAATTATAAAAAGAAGGGGTATTATAATAAGGACTATTATAGGCCTAGGATACCTAGGAACCTAAATATAATACCTATTAATACTATTAAAAAAGGGACTATTAAACTAAAAAAAGGAAGCGCGCCTCTATTAAGACCTTAATACTAGGGCGCTTACTTATTAAAAGGGGTTTATTATTAATTTATAGTATTAATATTAGTAGTTCTATTAATATATAAGGTATATAGGACTATATAGACTTCCTAATAGATATAAGAGCGGAGATTAATATTATCTCCTAAAGCTTTACTAAGTAATATAACCTAAAACCCCTAGAGGGCTATTAGCTACTAATTCTTAAATAGATAAATAGTTAGTTAGTCTATTACTAC
>JAABUX010001652.1_pt1 | contig 33152 bp, 33 predicted proteins | sample 5561851 | NCBI WGS metagenome assembly JAABUX01 (sample SAMN10711883, study PRJNA513361) | rock metagenome | isolation source: Antarctica rocks | place: Antarctica: Victoria Land, Richard Nunatak red sandstone | collected 2016-01-03
AAGGCAGATTCTCACGCGTTACTCACCCGTCCGCCACTAAGTCCCGAAAGACTCCGTTCGACTTGCATGTGTTAAGCATACCGCCAGCGTTCATCCTGAGCCAGGATCAAACTCTCCGTTTTGGTTTTCGGTTCCCCCCAAAAGACCTCACCTACTCCGTTGCCGTTGTAAGTGTGACCCTAAGAGCGAACAAAAAGAGTTCGTTGCTCATTACGGAGCGTTTACCGCTCCCACTTTCATCTAGTTTCTTGACGAAGATTTAGTGCTGTTTGGCTTTCAAACTATAATCTTTTCATGGTTCAGAGCGCTTAAGGCCTGCTGGCTTTTGCCAGGCTTCACTTCAGGCGCTTTATTAATATAGCAAGCCCATCCCAAAAGTGTCAAGTACTGTGGTGATGTGAATATGTTGGTCAACGCGACCATCACCGACAACATGCAGCAAATTTTCCCTCAAAGGCACAAACAGTTAAAAGCTAGGGTAAAAGAGCGTATTATATCAGAGTTTAATCATTGCTGTGCCTACTGTGATTCCAAGTCTAAAAGACTAACCCTAGACCATGTCCTAGCCGAGTCAAAAGGAGGTATGGATTCATGGAGAAACCTAGTCCCGGCCTGTGCTAAATGCAACGGTAGCAAAGGCTCACTGCATCTGACCCAATGGTACACCCCATCACTGTCTTTCTACTCCCAAGAGCGGTTGCAGCGGATTTTGAACAGATGTGACGTAACAATTTGGGCGTTGCAGGCGAGGTGCGCGAAGGGATTTAATCCGCAAGGGTGATCGCATCATTTCAGCCGCATGAGCAATCCCTATTCTTACGCTCACAACCTGCAAGCCTCTCTCAACCAGTCTGCTTCGCTGATCTCCAGGGTGGGAGCTAGCTTCTCCACAATAGCTGCATGATAATTCTCTAGCCACTGGCGTTGCCGCAGTTCCAGCTGGTTCAGGTCGATCAGGTGTTTGTCGAAGGGAATGTAGCTCAGGGGTTCAAATTCATACCAGGTGGTTGTAGTTGGGTTGGTCTGGGGCTGCGTCTGTGGGGTTAGGTCTTTAACCACGTACAGGTTTTCAATCCGAATCCCGCCCCAAGCCGGTGCGTAGAAACCGGGTTCAATGCTCGTCACCATACCCGGTTCTAAGGGTTCAAAGGCACGCTTACTGATCCCATTGGGTCCTTCATGGACATTCAAGAAAGCACCCACTCCATGTCCGGTGCCGTGACCGTAGTCGAGTTCCAACATCCACAGCGTAGCCCGGGCAATCCCGTCCAATTGAACACCTGTCGTGCCTTTGGGAAACCGCTGCATGGCACAGTTGATGTGAGCTTTTAAGACCTCGGTATAGCGCTCAATCTGCTCAGGAGTAGGGGTTCCCACGATCAGCGTCCGGGTATCATCCGTGGTTCCCATCAGGTACTGGGCTCCCGAATCCAGTAGGAAAAATTGACCAGCAGTCAGCACGGCCTCAGAACTGGGGGTACTGTAGTGGACGATTGAGCTATTCGCCCCCGCAGCAGCGATCGTGTTAAAGCTCAAGCCCTGAAAGCCAGACTCTTGGGTATAAAATCGCTCGATCATTTGGGCAACGTCTAATTCCGTTAGCGTCTGACCACTGGCGAGCTGGTCTGAAACCCACTTAATTGTGCGCACTTTGGCCCGACTGGCTTTGAGGTTGGCCTGCTGCATCTGCTCGATTTCGACTGCATTCTTGCGGGCCTTCATACCTTCGATCGGGTTAGTCACTTCCACGATCTGCAGTGTGTCTCCAACCTCTTGTTTTGCTTCCTCCAGCAGTTGATAGGTGCCTTGGGTAGTATGTTTTAGATCCACCAAAATGCGGGCGGGTTGCAGTTGGGACAGGGTTGTCAGGGTTGGATCGTAATCCTCATAGGGCAGGAGCGTAACGTGGTTGTGTAAAGCTTCCTGCACCTGAACATCAATCCGCTGCAAATTAGTAAACAGGTAGGCTGCCTCCAGCGTGACCACGGCGTAGGCGATAAAGACCGGATTGTAGGGGACATCCCTACCGCGTAGGTTAAACAACCAGGCAATCTGGTCCAGTTTGGTAATCGGCAGCAAGTCTGTTTTGGACTTTTGCAACGCCTGTCTCACCCGCGCCAGCTTTTGGGCTGTTGTTTCGCCCGTTACCGTGTCGGGCAAGGAAAATAACGCTGAGGTGGCGTAGGCCGATAAAAGCTCTGATTCTGCCCCATTCTGTTCGGCACAAACCTGGTCTACCAAGTTTTTCGCCACTGGCACTAAATTGACGCCAGCGGGTTCCAATTGTTTCTGAAAGTTGCGAAACTGCTCAACCGCTAGGGTAAAAGGGTAAATTCCCAGCCGGAAACCCGTGGCGCTGTGCTCCTGCCCCAACGTTTCCAGCAGCTCCACCAGGGTCTTGTGCCCTTCCAGCCCCAACTTGGACACCTGAATCAACGATGCATTTACCTCCAAGTCTGCCTGCTCATGGTAGCGGGAATCGACAAACAACCAGGCCCAGTCCCGCCCCACTAAGAAATCCCCTGCGGAGCCTGTAAAACCGCTAGCCCACGCCCGCCGCTGCTTGGCTTTTGGCAGGTACTCATTCAAGTGTTCATCGGCAGAGGGAATTAGGTAAGCGTCCAACCTATGCTCTGCCATCAGCGCACGTAAATCTGTCAACTTTGCCCAAAGGGTGCCGACAGGGGCTGAAGCAGTTAACAAGTCTTGGGGCGTCATAAATGAATTAGGGGGTTTGATGCATCGTCCCAATTCTAACCTGACTTCCCAAATCGGGGCTGGAATAGATCTAGAACATGTTCTGGTCGATGATTGGTGTTTAATTTTGTTTCGTGCCGTAGCAACCAACCAAGTTCCAGAAATTTTTCACAAACCATTGCTGGTTCATTGGGTCAATCTCTGAAAGTACTTCAGTGATTAATTTGGCAACAATATCATTGTTCCATTCGTTTGTCGTCTGCAGGCTAAGGACGACCATTTGCTCATGCTGCCGATTGATTGCTTTAGCCAATAATCTTTTGACTAAACTGTAATATTCAATATTTAGATGTGGCATGTGATTATACCTCTATTGTGTTTGTTAGATGTTGGTGAGATGGCTTCTGTTTTAATGGCTGTAAGGTGGCTATTTTGCAGCTTGCCGTGGTGATTATTTGTCCAAAGTCTAAAAACGCTGGTGCTATTTTTTTTATATCAGGTGTTCCAAAACAGGGGAGTGCATTCGAATCGGTTATAATAATTCAATTAATTAGAGCTGTACTCAAAGCTTTAACCCCCCAAACTGATAGGTATTCAAAAAAGTTTTGGGGTAAGGGTGCTAGTATTTATGGGCCAGGGTACTAGTATTTATGGGGGAGGGGGACTGGTATTACCCCATTTCTCACAAGGCCCCGCGCTGAGTAAAGGTTCAGTTTCAGGTCGCTGTCACCGCAACGGCCAGATGAACGTTACCGCCGCGAGAAATTGCTGGTAGCGGGACTGTTCGTCGGCTCTTTCTTTGGTGCCAAGCTTACCCTGGTGCTGCCAGATGTCGTCGTCAAGCGAGCCTTCGTGTCAATCCCTGTCCGCGATTCATGAGGCCAGTTGATGTCGCTACAAAAGCCACGACTTAAGCGCGGATTTATCCTCACTGCTAGTCTCTGCTTAGCTTGTTCTGACTTAATCTTGATCAAATGACTGCCATAGCCACTTGGGAGAAACGACGCACCTGCGATCGCGAACAGCACAGGCCACAGCCACAAGCCCAAGCAGGCATTGGCAGTGAAACTAGCGCGTGGATACGTTTGGGGTCGAACAGATACCAGAATTGAGATTACCGTAAAAAAATCTAAGGATAGGCAAACTTATTATGGGGCATTAGATTATCAAAATCAAGAATTTATTTTGCGTGAGTATTCTGCCGGGAATTCCGAAAAACCGGTAAGTTCATTCAGAATTTACAAGCAAAACGTCCTAGGCGAAAAATTGGATCTGGGATGGAGCTGGTTACCGAACCTCACCCGGCAGAAGATGTTTGGTTACAGGCCAAAAACTTCTTGATAAAGTTCTGGCCTCTGTGTAAATCTTTTTCTGCCGTCAAGTGGATATTTAATGTTTTTACCAATCACCAACAATTTGATTTTCCTAAGTTACATCAGTATGCACCCTGTTTTAAAATCATTTAGGATTGCTATAGTTGCTATCAGTAACTATCTCAAGCCCTGATTATTTCGTCGGTTCTGGCTTTGTGTTAACGCCGTATAAAGCCAGACGTAAAGCGCTTTACAAATTTTCGGACATCTCTTATGATGAAAAAGAGAGAATTTGACTTAATTAGCAGAACCTTTTCATCACTACTAGTAATAGCTATGTTTCAACCAGAAAAGACTCAACCCTCAAAAGAGGTGCCGCCACAGGTTGCAATACTGCAAATGGCGACTGGCTATTGGGTTTCGCAGTCAATATATGTCGCAGCGAAGCTTGGTATAGCTGATTTGTTGAAAGAGGGTTCCAAGAGTTGCGATGAACTGGCAAAATCAACGGGAGTGAACCCACGCTCTGTTTATCGACTAATGCGTGCCCTTGCCAGTGTGGGGGTCTTCGCTGAGAAAGAGTCTGGTTACTTTACGCTAACACCGCTTGCCGCCTGTATCCAGAGTGATGTTCCTGGCTCAATGCGCGCTTTTGTGATTAGGTTTGGTGAGGAACATTACCGAGCTTGGGGAGACGTTATGCACAGCATGCAGTCTGGTGCTAGCGCTTTCGAGAATTTGTACGGGATGCAACTCTTCGAGTATTATGCTCAAAACCCGGAACAGGGAAAGATTTTTGACGAGGCGATGACGAGTTTGTCGGCAACGGAAAACGTCGAGATCACTACGAGATACGACTTTTCACCTATTCGCAAGTTGGTTGATGTCGGCGGCGGACACGGCAGTCTCCTTGCCTCAATACTCATTTCTAACCCAACGATGCAAGGCGTTCTGTTCGATCAACCGTCCGTAATTGAAGGTGCGAAGGATTTGATTGAGGCGCAGCAAGTCTCGGAACGCTGCTCTCTCGTTGCTGGAGATTGCTTTGAGGAAGTGCCCCAGGGAGGCGATGCCTACATCCTTAAGTACATGATCCACTTATGGGATGATGAACGTGCGATCGCTATTCTCAAGAACTGTCACCGCGCCATGGTGGAAAATGGAAAGCTTTTGCTAGTTGAGCAGGTGATTCCGCCCGGCAATGAACCCTTTTTGGGCAAGTTTGCTGACATGCAGATGCTGGTAATGTTTCCAGGTGGCTGTGAACGTACCGAGACAGAATATCGCTCGCTGTTTGAGGCTGCTGGCTTCCATCTGACCAAAATTGTTTCCACACGGGCAAACGTGAGCGTGATCGAGGGCATACGGGTGTAGTCCGTGTGAGGACACTTAACTGCAATCAAAACACCCGTACCAAACTAGCCTATCCGTGGATATTCTTATTACTATAACAACAAATTAATAACACTACCTTTTTTAACAGTGCCTTTTAAAGATAAAATTGCGTTAAGCATTTGTCCTGGAGCTACAGGTGTAACCTTAGGCATCGATGAAGGAGTACTTAATGAGTGAGTCAAAGGTCGCTGTGGTTTTGGGAGTGGGTCCGGGGCTGGGTGCTACAGTTGCCCACCGTTTTGCGCGTGAAGGCTTTGCTGTGGGGCTGATGGCTAGGAGCGCTGAAAAACTCACCTCCATCTAAATAGAGATAGAAAAAGGTGGAGGGACAGCGCTGTCAATCCCCGCCGATGCGACTGATCCGGCGTCAGTGACTGAGGCTTTCGCTTTAGTGAAGCAGAAGTTTGGCAGCCCGGAGATCTTCGTCTATAACACTGGTGCTTTCCAGAGGGGCGGCATCCTTGAGATTACCCCCGAGCAGTTCGAGTCCAACTGGAAAGCTAACTGCTTTGGAGCCTTTCTGGGTGCCCAGCAGGTTCTGCCAGTAATGGTTGAGCGCCGACGCGGCACTATCCTGTTTACGGGTGCTACAGCCGCACTAAAAGGCTCAGCCCGTTTTGCGGGTCTGGCTGTGGGTAAATTTGGGCTGCGGGCGCTGGCGCAGTCACTGGCACGCGAGTTTGGTCCTCAGGGAATCCACGTTGCTCATATCATTGTCGATGGTATGATTGATACCCCAAGAGTGCGAGGGATGGCACCAGACCGCGAACAGCACACTCTTTTGTCACCGGAGGCAATTGCCGAAACCTACTGGCAGCTATACTTACAGGATGCGACTGCCTGGACGCTTGAGCTCGACTTGCGGCCTGCAGTGGAAAAATTCTAAGCCAAACAGCCCTGGGTCAAAACTGAGCCAAGGCTGTCTGGGGGGTATTATCAAGTTGAGCATGACGAGACACCTGACGTAAACCACCTAAGACCGCTCTGATGTCGGGTTGCGCCGACCCTCGGTGGTAACAAAGTGGAGGAAGCGACAAAAACTCCACACCGTCTATGCCGTCTATTTGCACTGTTCAGACATCTGATGGTCGCTCTTCGTCGATGTCCGACACTGGGCCACTGCGGTATAACGCCCATCCAGTGCTGTTTGTTTTCATTCACTAGAATAGCAACCCGGTAACTTTAGCTCTATCTTTCTTTGGGTGGAATCCTACTCAGCCTGAAGGAAGAACTGTCTCAGTTGACATAGCCTATCAAAGGAAAGGATTTCAATCGAAGCAGGTTATTTTGTAAAATTGAATACATACAGCTTCAACCTTTAAACATAAAGCACTGGCAATTGCTCAATGGCAAATCAGGTAAAATCTGCATCTAGAGCATCGCCAAGATACAACATGTATTGAAGTCCTTAGATCTGGTCAGTATGCCAAAAAAGGAAACACACGAAAAGCCAAGGATTTGGCAGCCCACCAACTTTAAGATTACGCTTTGGCGCGGCTGTGATTCTGGCGGGGTGCTGCCCCGACATGCCCATGAGGAGTTTCAAGTGGTGTTGAGCCTTGAAGCTCCTTATGAGGATAACTACCAGCGTAGCAATAGCGTTGTCCCCCCTGGTCATCTTGCGGTCATTCAAACTGGAGAACCTCATTCGTTTTGGTCTAATGACCATACAGGTAGAGCTTTGCGACTGATGTTCATTGAGCCGAACTTACTGCGCCGCGTAGCAACAGAAGCTGTTGGAAGTGAGCAGAATATTCCGGTTTTTCCAACCCTTACTGTCTCGGACAAAAACCTCGTAGAGCTGTTTTTGAAAGTGCATACAACCCTAGAAGGTCAAACTTCCCGCCTTGAAAGTGAATCTCTGATTTTCCAAGTATTGACTCAGCTGGTTTTGCAATGCGCCCAGCAACCTCCTTCCATTCGAGACTTGGGGCAGGAACGACAGTACGTCAAGCTCGTCCGGGAGTACCTGCAAGACAATTACGCGGAAAACATCTCACTTGAACAGCTTGCTCAGATGGTATGTTTGAGCCCCGAGCATTTGGTGCGAGTGTTCACCGCCCAGATCGGGCTTCCACCACATACCTATCAAACACAAATACGTATTTCCCGCGCCAAAATGTTGCTTGCCAAAGGCTATTCTATCGCCGATGTGGCCCACAACATTGGTTTTGCCGATCAAGCTCACTTCACCCGACATTTCAAGCGTCTGAACGGAGTTACCCCTGGAGTTTACAGGTTGCATATCAAGAACGTTCAAGACTAAGCGGCGTGGACAGCTCTAAAACTTGGATAGCTCTAAAATCATGAACAGTCAAATTTGTGCCGGGAAATCCCTTGACGGAAAAAAGTTCCATGTGTGCCATTGCAATGAATGCTTGCGGCGGGATCGGACAGCTTAAGCGGTTGGACTTGCCGATTTCTGCCGTTGATGCTGGTGATGTTCTGAATCCGCATAGCAGCTGGTGTCAATCTCGTAAATACAATGTTCCGCCAGGGTTGCATGGGTAAGAATTAGTTCCCGCTCATCATGGGGTCAGATTTCGCTGGGACTGTTGAGCCGGTAGGGGCCAAACGTTACTACTTATCCATTGGCAACGAGGACGGTCACTTGGGCAGTGAGCCGAGATGTCTGGGAAAACGGCAATAGACCTTGGACTCGCTTGATTTTCAGTTGTCAATCACAGCTGATTTGAGCCCAAGGTAGCAAATTATCAAATCCACGTAGGACAAGAGTTTTTAGACTTAATTTCCGTTTTCGTTCGACTCTCGGCTCAAGTGAAACCAGCAGGGCGGGAAGGTTTTAGTGAAGGTCTAGGGACAGAAAAAGAGAATGATTTACCAAAATGTGAGTTGGGAACGTTTGGGGATGATTGCAACCCTAGCAATCACTAAACCCCATAGCCTCGGGACTGAAGGCATGACTGAGATGCTTCGCGCCGTGCAAGAGATTGAGCAAGATCAAACTATTCGGGTCTTGATTGTCACGGGTTTAGGGGAAGAAGCACTGCTAGCTGATGTGGCTGGGCTGATACATCTGAACCCGCTGCAAGCCTTAGACTTTAGTGAACTTGGTCAGCGTTTGTGCAACACTCTGGAAGCGTTATCTATACCTACTATTGCCGCAGTAGATGGTCTGGCTTTGGGTGGTGGGTGCGAGATCATCATGTCTTGCGATCTGACCTATGCTAGCTCGCGATCGCACTTTGGGCAAATAGAAGTCGGAGGCGGGATTATTCCTGGCTTTGGTGGAACCAGGCGCTTGGCACGACGAGTCGGGACGCAGCGAGCACGGGAGTTAATATTTACTGGCGAGGTCATTGACGCCGCTCGCGCGCGTGAACTAGGTCTAGTATTGGAAGTTGTAGCCGGGGAGCAGTTGCTTGACTACTGTCATGGGGTGGCGCAGAAAATTACTGCTAAAGCACCACTTGCTGTGTCGCAAGCCAAAAAGATGATCGTAGCTGGTGCTGATTTGCCACTAGCCGCCGCGAATGCCCTCGAACGTCAGACGTTTGCCACACTCTTCGGCACAAACGACCAAAAGGAGGGCATGACAGCATTTCTGGAGAAGCGTTCTCCCCAATTTCAAGGCGACTGAGGCAAATAAAGGGATCACAACCAGGAGGAATTATGGCAAGCGCAACTCTATCTACCGGAACGCAGGGCGTTGCTTTCATTCAGGTCTGGAAAACTCCAACGCCAGACCATCAAAAGCATCTCCTCGAAACCATGAAAGAGAAAATGGGTATGTACGCGCACATGCCTGGTTTCATTTCAATCACCCTGCATCCTAGCTTGGATGGAACGCAGGTTGCAGTATACGCCCAGTGGCGCAGCCGTGAAGATTTTGAGGCAGCAGTCGTTAACAATGAGCAAGCGCATGAGGGCAGGCGTGCTTTCGCGCAATGGGGTGAAAACTCCGGCACTCTGTACACAGTTGATACGATATTGGTAGCAGAAGCTCAACCGGCTGTAGAGGACGTGGCGTTCCGTCAGGTGTTCTCACATCACACCGCCGAAGTTAATGGTGTGCATCTGCACTACGTCATGGGAGGCAAAGGCGATCCAGTTGTCCTGCTGCATGGATTTACCTCAACTTGGTATGAGTGGCGTAAGGTCATGCCTGCTCTTGCCGAACACTATACCGTAATTGTTCCTGACTTGCGAGGGTTAGGGGACTCGGGGCGTCCTGAAGGTGACTATGACAAACGCACTCTGGGAGAAGACATCTATCAACTGGTAACTAAACTCGGCTTCAATCGCATCTTTCTTGTCGGACATGATTGGGGGGGTCCAACCGCTTATGCACTTACAGCTGCACATCCAGAAGCAGTGCGGCGACTGGTAATTCTGGAAAGCATCATTCCGGGAACGCAATTTAGTGAACCAGATCCGACGCAGACGGCATGGTTTGTCACCTTTGCGCAAACACCTGAGATTTCGGAAGCGTTAGTCCAGGGACGAGAACGCATTTACCTGTCGTGGTTTTACCGTAACTTTCCCCACAACCCAGAGGTAATTACAGAAGCCGATATTGATGAGTACGTGCGGACATACTCGTCACCTGGTGCGTTGCGGGCAGGATTTAGTTTGTACCGGGCGGTACCGAAAGATGTAGAGCACAATCTAGAGAATTTACGCCGGGGAAAGCTGCAGATGCCAGTGCTGGCGCTAGGCGCAGACAAGATCATGAAAGGCAATACTTTGAAGTCACTACAGCAGTTTGCGGCAAACGTGCGCGGTGGCATCATCGAGCAATGCGGGCATTATGTCCCGGAAGAACGTCCTGATTACGTCATCGAGCAGCTTCTCGCCTTCTTTGGCGAGGAGAAAAACGAGGAAGAAGGAGAAAGACAATGACAATTGGTCAAACAGCGAATTTTAACCAAACATTTTCCCATCATACCGCCACCGTCAATGATATTCAGTTGCATTATGTGCTCGGTGGTAAAGGCGCTCCTGTGGTATTGCTGCATGGCTATCCAGAAACATGGTACGCGTGGCGGAAAATTATGCCTACGCTTGCCGAGCATTACACAGTCATTGTTCCGGATCTGCGCGGGTTTGGTGATTCTGCCAAGCCTGTGACTGGCTACGACAAGAAGACTGTTGCAGAAGACATCTACCAACTCGTGCGCCAGCTTGGTCATGAGCGGATCTTTCTAGTTGCTCACGATATGGGTACACCTACCGCATATGCTTACGCTGCTACATATCCTACAGAAGTCAGCCGCTTTGTCTTCATTGAAGGTGGTATTCCCGGATTTGGATTGGAAGATTTTATGGATGTGTCACGAGGTGGTAGGTGGCACTTTGGGTTTTTCATGGCACCCAAGATTCCAGAGTTGCTGACTGCTGGACGCGAACGAGAATTCCTCACAGAGTTTACTTATCGCGTTGATATCCACAACAAAACAGCAATTAGTGAAGCAGACATAGATGAGTATATGCGAACCTTTGCTGCCCCAGACGGAATGCGTCCTGGCTTTGAACATTACCGAGCGTTGCTTGCTGATGGCAAATATAATCGCGAGACGTTCCAAGCGAAGTTACCAATGCCTGTGCTAGCGGTGGACGCTGAAAAAAGCTTTAATGGTCTGTCGCTACAACAACTGCAAAAAGTAGCGGTAAATGTGCGAGGCAGTATTATCAAGGACTGTGGTCACTTCGTTGCGGAAGATCGTCCTGAGGAACTCGTTGAGCAAATCATCTCATTTTTCCAGGAAGTAAAGTAAGTTATAAGGACAAAAACAATGCGTGCAGCTTGGTATGAGCGAACAGGTACTGCCCAAGATGTACTTCTATGCGGCGAAATGGAAATCCCCGAAGTTGGTTTGGGCGAGGTGCGGGTGCGAGTTCACGTTTCTGGAGTTAACCTTTCAGATGTGAAGCGCCGCAGTGGGTGGCGTGGTTTGACCATGCAATTTCCGCGAGTGATTCCTCATAATGATGGGGCAGGTGTAATTGATGCGGTGGGTGTTGGTGTGTCCCGCTCGCGTTTGGGTGAACGAGTGTGGATCTATGAAGCGCAACTGAACCGCCAGTTTGGCACAGCGGCTGAATATGTGGTAGTACCTAGTGAACTAGCAGTTTTTCTGCCAGATAATACTGAGTTTGCTGAAGGTGCTTGTTTTGGTGTTCCGGCAATGACTGCTCATTATTGCGTCTTTAATGATGGTTCGGTTGCTGGACGGACAGTTTTGGTTTCAGGGGGTGCGGGTGCAGTCGGAAACTATGCTATTCAGTTGGCTAAATGGGGAGGAGCAACGGTAATCAGCACAGTCAGTTCTTCTGAGAAAGCAGCGGTTGCCAGTGCTGGGGGAGCTGATTACGTGCTCGACTACAAAAAAGAAGATGTCGTGACTCGCATTCAGGAAGTTACTAATGGTAAAGGAGTTGACCGAGTAGTTGAAGTTGCTTTTGGCAGCAATCTCACTACCAATCTAGCAGTATTAAAGCCAAATGGAGCGATCGCTACCTATGCCTCTGATAGTCAGCATGAACCTCAAATGCCTTTCTATGAAATATCAAACAAGAACATCACCGTTCATTATGTCTTAGTCTATGCAATGTCTAAAGATGCTCATCAAGCAGCCGCCGCAGATATTACCACCTGCTTGCAAGCCGGAGTCCTACGCCATCTAATTGCTCAACGCTTTCCTTTGTCTGAGATTGCAGCAGCTCATGATGTAGTGGATAGTGGACGGGCGATTGGCAATGTAGTTGTCGTCGTCTAGCCCCGATCTTTGCCAGAATTCATCACCGGGAGGTTAAGCTGGAACAGTGTGGCGATACTTGGCGATTTTTAAATTTATTTGCCGTTTCGCTTAGTTTCTCAGTTTCAGGTTACTGCAAATTGTTAATGATAGACCAAATTTTAGATTCTCCCCTGCATATAGGAATTGAAGCCCCTCTGGTACTGCTAGTCCTAAGCTTGTTAGAAGCAGTTCTATCTGCCGACAATGCGATCGCTCTGGCAGCTATCGCCCAAGGACTGGAAGACAGCAAGCTGCAGCGCCAGGCGCTCAACTTGGGCTTGGTTGTAGCCTACGTGCTGCGAATAAGCCTGATTCTGACGGCAACCTGGGTGGCAAACTTCTGGCAGTTTGAGCTATTGGGAGCCGTTTACCTACTATGGCTTGTATTTAAATACTTTACCTCCAATGATAGTGATGGGCAGGAGCATCATGGCCCCCGCTTTGAATCACTCTGGCAAGCGATCCCCATGATTGCCCTGACGGATCTGGCGTTTTCCCTCGATAGCGTTACCACCGCGATCGCAGTGTCTCAAGAAACCTGGCTGGTTCTGACTGGAGCCACCATCGGCATCATCGCGCTACGGTTCATGGCTGGATTGTTCATCCGGTGGCTGGATGAATATCTCCATCTGGAGGATGCTGGCTACCTCACAGTCGCGCTGGTGGGCTTGCGACTGCTTGTGCGAGTGATTAACGAGGATTTATTGCCGCCAGAGTGGTTGATGATTAGCGCGATCGCCCTCATCTTCCTCTGGGGATTTTCTGTGCGAACTCTGACGGATTCACCTAAGGAACCTGAAAAGATAGCTGGAGCTGGGGGGGGAGCATGGGAAGCAGGGGGAGCAGGGGGAGCAGGGGGAGCTGAGGAGCAGGAGGAGCAGGAAGAGCAGGAACAGAAAGAAGACCACCCACAGAGGGCGGTGCATTAACTCCAAACGAATTACTCGTGAATCCAGGCAGTTAAGCTCGGTTGCCAGACGGCAAGTTCTTCTTCCTTAAACCAAAGGCTAATTTCATGATTAGCGGTATCGATGGCATCTGAGCCGTGGATGAGGTTGCGACCAATATTGACGCCAAAATCGCCGCGAATCGTGCCCGGTTCTGCCATCAGGGGGTTAGTGGCACCAATCATTTTCCTGGCTGCCGCGACTACTCCTTCTCCTTCCCAGACCATCGCCACAACAGGACCAGAGGTAATGAACTCAACTAAACCAGCAAAAAACGGCCTTTCCCGGTGAACGTCATAATGCTGCTCTGCCAGAGTGCGGCTCACCGTCAGGAACTTCAAGCCAACTAGGGTAAAGCCTTTAGCTTCAAAGCGGTGGATAATTTCACCCACCAGCCCTCGCTGCACACCATCGGGCTTGATTGCTAAAAAAGTGCGTTCCAAAACTATCTCCCAAAAATTCTATTAACTGACACAAAAAACAGATTATCCCAGAAAGTCTCTCTTAGCTCAGAATTCACTCAAAGATGGATGCGTTAGACTGGCTACTCGTCAGGTGATTTTGAGGTCAGGACAAAATGGGCGTTGAATTTACCGCTATATCAGTTGAGGTGGAACCATCAACCACGGGGCAGATAGCTGAACTCAATCATAGCCAAAACAAGTTATTGCCAGCCGCTAAAACAGATTTGCCTCGCTCCTGGAAGATTGAGGATAGCGAAGCACTTTACCGGATTGAAGGCTGGGGTGATCCTTACTTTTCGATTAACGCTGCCGGTCATGTCACAGTTTCACCCAAGGGCGATCGCGGGGGTTCTTTGGATCTTTTTGAACTGGTGAATGCCCTGAAACAGCGCAACCTAGGACTGCCACTGCTGATTCGCTTTTCCGATATTTTGGAAGACCGGATTGAGCGACTGAATGCCTGCTTTGCCAAAGCGATCGCGCGATACAACTATCCCGGTGTCTACCGTGGTGTTTTTCCCGTCAAGTGCAACCAGCAAAAGCACCTGATCGAGGATCTGGTGCGGTTTGGCAAACCCCATCAGTTTGGGCTAGAAGCCGGGTCGAAACCAGAACTGATGATTGCTCTGGCGATGTTGGACACGCCAGGAGCCTTGTTGATCTGCAACGGCTACAAAGACCGGGAATACATCGAAACAGCAATGTTAGCTACTCGGCTAGGGCAGACACCGATTATCGTGCTGGAACAAGTTGAAGAAGTGGAACTGGTGATTGCCGCCAGCCACCAATTGGGAATTAAGCCAATTTTGGGCGTGCGGTCGAAGCTGAGTACCCAAGGAATTGGTCGCTGGGCGAAATCTAGCGGTGATGGCGCTAAATTTGGCCTCACCATTCCCGAAATTATCGAGGCAGTTGACCAGTTACGGCAAGCTAACCTGCTGGATTCGTTGCAGCTGGTTCACTTCCACATTGGCTCTCAGATTTCGGCGATTAACGTCGTCAAAGACGCCATCCAGGAAGCAGGCAAGATCTACGTCGAGTTAGCTCAACTGGGAGCTAACATGAAATATCTTGATGTCGGCGGCGGTTTGGCAGTAGATTACGACGGCTCTCAGACCAACTTCTATGCCTCAAAAAATTACACAATGCAGAACTATGCCAACGACATCGTGGCAGAAGTGAAGGATGCCTGTGCCGAACGCCAGTTGCCGGTGCCGACGCTCATTAGTGAGAGTGGCAGGGCGATCACCTCCCATCAATCCGTCCTGATTTTTGACGTCCTTAGTACCTCTGATGTCCCCTCTGGGGCGCCTGAAGCTCTCCAAGAGGGGGAACCGCCAATTATTCGGAACCTCTGGGAAACTTACCAATCTATTAACGGCGAGAATTACCAGGAGGCTTACCACGACGTCACTCAATTAAAAGAAGAAGCCATCAGTCGGTTTAACTTGGGGATCTTGCGCCTCACTGAAAGAGCCAGAGCCGAGCGGCTCTACTGGGCTTGTTGTGAGAAAATTCTGACGATAACACGAATGCAGGAGTACGTCCCCGATGAGCTGGAAGACCTGGAACAAATCATGGCTTCCATGTACTACGTCAATATGTCGGTCTTCCAATCCGCGCCGGATTCCTGGGCGATTGATCAGTTGTTCCCGATCATGCCGCTTCACCGGCTGGATGAAGAACCAAAGCGGCGGGGGATTCTAGCAGACCTCACCTGCGACAGTGATGGCAAAATTGACCGGTTTATCGACCTGCGGGATGTTAAGTCGATTTTAGAGCTGCACTCCTTCAAGCCGGGAGAACCCTACTACTTAGGTATGTTCCTGAGTGGGGCTTACCAGGAAATCATGGGTAATCTGCACAACCTTTTTGGCGACACCAACGCTATCCACATCCACCTGACGCCCAAGGGCTACCAGATTGAACATGTTGTCAAGGGTGACACGATGGCGGAAGTTGTGAGCTATGTGCAGTACGACTCTGAGGATCTGGTCGAGAGCATCCGTCAGAGAACCGAGCAAGCCCTGGAAGAGAAGCGGATCACGCTTCAGGAATCCCAGCGACTGCTGCAAACCTATGAGCAGAGTCTCAGTCGTTACACTTATTTGTCTGCCTGAAAAAGAGGAGGCAGGGGGGGCAGGGGGAGCAGGGGGAGCAGGGGGAGCAGGGGCGATTATATCTTCCGCTAGCATACCCCGTCCCTTGTGGAGACAATCTTACTTAATAAATAAAATGTCTCAGCCAGTCCGCAAATGCCGGTTTTTGTGCCCCTGGAGCCCCTTTCCTCAGCTTCCTTCTGTTCCCAGCAAGTCGGCAATCGCTTGTCGCTCTAGCGGCGGCTGGGATGGCGGCACCTGACGGGCGTCGGTAATCAGCCAATCTAGGGCAGCTGCCTGGACATCTATCGTGGCACCGGTCTTATCCACGCAGTAGCGTCCATAGACCAGCTTGTCAACCAGGCGTACTCCCGGTCCTAGTCGAGAGTATTCAAAAATTACGCTATTTTCGACTGTAGCGCCGCCACAAATCCAGCAATTGTGGCCAATCATCGTTGGTCCCACAATCTTGGCTCCGTCCTCAATCCGCGTCATTCCACCAATGTAGACTGGACCTTTGATGTCCACCTTGTCCCAGTTCACGGCAACATTCAGACCAGTGTAGATTCCAGGAGCGACTTGGTGTCCTGGAATGTCAACATTTTTAATTTCCCCCAACAGTACGCCACGAATTGCCCGCCAGTAGTCCGGTACTTTGCCGATATCTACCCATTGGAAGTCCATGACTAGCCCGTAAAATGGGGCGTTCATTTCGACTAACTTGGGGAACAGCTGGCTGCCGATGTCATACTCCTGACCAGAGGGTATATAGTCTAACACTTCTGGCTCAAAAATGTAAATGCCAGTGCTGATATTCGTGCTCAGAGCGTCTTTGACCGCAGGTTTTTCCTGAAATGCCTTGACCTGACCATTTTCATCTGTGACGACCACGCCGTAGCTGGAAACTTCCTCTCGAGGAACAGATTTCAGGATCAGCGTCGCGATCGCACCCTTGGCTTTATGCCACTTCACCGCCGCTGTTAAGTCCAGGTCAATCAAGGCGTCACCGCATAGCACGACAAAGGTATCGTCAAAAAAGGGCAAGAAGTCCTGGATGCGTCGCATACCCCCAGCAGAGCCAATTGCCTCCCCGACCAGCGCGCCGTCAACAATTCGCCCCTCAAAGGAATAGGCAATCTGCACTCCAAAGCGCTGACCGTCGCGGAAATAGCTTTCAATTTCTTCTGCTAAGTGGCTGACGTTGACCATGATCTGGTCAAACCCATGTTGGCGTAGCAGTTCCAGTAGAAATTCCATCACTGGCTTTTGCAGGATGGTAATCATCGGTTTAGGAGTCGTGTAGGTAATGGGACGCACACGAGTTCCCTTACCTGCTGCCAGAATCATGGCCTTCATAAAAATTTATTCCTCAACCTCAAGCCAATTCACTTTACTCTATTGATATCTAATGTATTGGTCAATTCTAGTCTGAAGTTATAATAGACGATACTATTAATCTGAAGCTTGACAACAGAGAGTAAAAAAGCACACCCCTGCAACCCTACCCCCGCGCTTTACTCCGCTTTGACTTCGGGCGTGCGGATCTTAATTTCCTGGTAGAATTCCTCTTGGGCTAACTCCACTTTAGACTGGGCCGATAGCAGTAGCAGCGCCCAGAAGACGCTCACGCGGTCGTTGTGTTGTGAAGGCAAAAACAGCTCAGACCCTGACGGCGCTTTATTGTCGTGCTGGGTAGAAGTTGTTACATTTGCCTGATTCCATAACTCTACCAGCTGATCCAAGTTCAGCCAATCCTGTTCTGGGGTCAGAATCAGGTGGAAGTGATGGTTTAGAAACTGCTCGAGTTGAGCGGCAACTTCAGTGAGATTTTCTTGGTGAGCTAACTGGGCAATCGCACGGGTAGCTTCAGCGCGGGATTGGGAGCGAAGGCGACGGGTGGGGGTGGTTTTGGTGGAAAGTGCCATCGCTTCCTCCTGTTGCAGCTGGGTCGCCATTAACTGCAACTGGTCTATCAACTCTTGGACTGTCACCCGGCGTTTTTGGGGCGGCAAAGCGGCTGGGCGACGGCGCAACTGGCGTTCCAGGGGCAGCCTCCGCTTCGCCCCTCCAAAGTCTTCAGCCTCTGGCAGGAAATCCTCTTCTGAGGGGTCTAGTTCAGCTGGGGGTGATTCCAGCTGCTCGAGCGTGTTGGCTTTAAATAACACCAGCATCGACGCCGACAAAAAAGCCTGTCCTGACTGAGACAAGTCCGGTTCAAAGGCTCCAAAGGAAGCCTCTTGAGCCGTAAAAATTTCACTCAAGTAGCGATCAATTACCTCAATCACCTGGACATCCCACGGATCAATTTCCCCCCGCTCCGCCAGGTCAATTAAGAGTGCTATACCTTCAAACAGCTTTGAAGCGTCCATTGCCAACCTATCGGGTCTGGATTTATTTTGCTATACTTCTTGAGCCGCATGAGTTTTTGCTGGAGGCAGAGTAAGTTGTTGCTCTTCAATCTCTGCTTTGTACTTTTCAAGATTTTGCTCTAATTCCTGAATGCGGGTATCTTTTTGGCGAATTTCTCGGCGGGATGCCAGCAGTCGCTGCAACCGCGTCCATATACTAAAGAGCCAAGCAAGAACAGCGCCCAGCCCCATTGCCAGAATCAGCTCTACTGATACCGGGGCTTGCACTTGGTAGCCTTGGACAATTTGAATCGTCGCTAGCTCGGTATTTTCTAAGCTGAATAAAACCAAGGCTAAACAAAAGATGAAAATGATCAAGAAATTAATCTGTCGCATTATAAAAACCTCCTCAACTCAAACAGGTAACTGACCTATTCTACAAGTGAACAAACAGGGCGCGATAAACGGGTTCTCCCTGCGACAGGGTGGATTTTTCCCGTTCAGTGGGAACTGGTAGGGGGTTGGCTGCGAGGCACTCTTGTGGTCCCTGTCTTTGGAAAGCTGGGTGGGTATCGAAGCGATCGCACATTTCCACTGCCAGTGCCTTAATATCCGACTGGAGGAACACAACTCCCCCAGCGCTCATATAAGTTGCCAATTCTGCCACTAATTCCGGTTGCAGCAGTCGCCGTTTGGCGTGTCGATTTTTGAACCAAGGGTCGGGAAACTGGATCGTGACACGCTGCAATGTTCCAGTGGGTAAGGAGCATATGAGCGATCGCAACGAGTTATTCACATTGCAAAATAGGTAGTGGAGATTGGTCAGCCCCAACTCCTCCCGCCAAGTATTCGCCTCCTGCACCAAGGGCTCCCGAATTTCCAACCCCAGAAAATTCCACTTTGGTTCTAGCTGAGCCATGCTCAACAAAAACCGCCCCTTGCCGCAACCAATATCCAGGTGGAGTGGCTGGGTCAGATCGGCATAAACCTTTTTCCAGTCAGGAGGACTGACTGGTGTTTGATACTTCTGCGAGAGTGGGTTAACGTGTTGACGTAATCGAACAGCCACCAAAGTTATTTCAATCCCTGATAGGGATTCAATGTTATTGTTAGATCAGTGTCTAACTTAGAATCATAGCATTCAAGGCCCCGCCAAAGCGAGGTGAACTTGAGCTTATCAGCAGTTATTTTTGCTAAAACGCCGTGTTTACAGGATTAGTTCAGGCAATAGGAACGATTCTACCACTAGGGGGAGATCGCTGGCAAATCGCTTGCGTAAGCGAGGCGGCTGACGAGATTTTGCCGGATCTCGCCATTGGTGACAGTGTGGCTGTCGATGGCGTTTGCCTCACGGTGATGGAGGTGTTGCCCCAAGGGTTTATCGCTGCCGCTTCGCCAGAAACTCTGCGCCGCACAACGCTGGGGCAACGGCAGTTGGATAATAACTTTGTCAACTTAGAAACGGCGCTGCGGGTTGGTAGCAAGCTGGGCGGCCATTTCGTGATGGGTCATGTGGACGGGATCGGTAGCCTGCAAGCGTTGGAGCAAACGGCTACTTCCTGGGAAATTAGTTTTAGTGCTCCAGGCGCGATCGCCCGTTACATAGTGCCTAAAGGCAGTATTGCCGTCAACGGCGTCAGCCTAACTATAGCCGATTATGACCCAGCTATGGGCTGGTTCAAGGTAGCGGTGATTCCCCTCACCTATGAGCAGACGAATCTCCGCTATCTCCGACCAGGCAGTTGGGTGAATTTGGAAGGCGATATTCTAGGCAAATACGTTGAGAAATTGCTCAGTTCTGGTTCCAGTCACGATGCAGCTGAAACTAGTCCAGCTGAGCTGACCCCGGCATTTTTAACAGAACACGGGTATTTGTGAACACCGCTAACCCCACACCCGCCATCTAGCCTTTACTTGTTGGTTGCTGGGATAACTGGGCTGTATGTAATGCTTCAACCAGCTGAACCATGGCGTACTGCAATTGAGCGCCTGGATCAACCGAATTCGGAGTTCCTTGTTCGGGGCTTTTCGTAATTATTACCCCACGACTAAAGTCGGGGGCTTGAATAAAGATGCTTCGCTTTTTGTTCTCTTCCATGGATAACTCCAGGGGCTTGAAATCTTTTAATCCCGAAAAGCTCCGAATTCCGAAAACATCCGAATTTTTCTGGTCAGTGGCGATCCAGACTGAGGGTGTCATTTGCCGGAGGTCGAACTGGAGGTGGGGGTCAGTGAAGTTGCCAGTGCTGCCAACACGCCCGATTACAGTTAAGTGTTCGACTCCCCCATTTCCTGGTTGCTGCGGAACCTGGGCTATATGTAAGGCTTGCACCAGCTTGGCCATGCCGTACTGCAATTGAACACCTGGGTCAGTCACGATCCAGCCTGAAGGTGTCATCTGCCGGATTTCGAAGTGGAGGTGGGGACCAGTGGAGTTGCCAGTGCTGCCGACGCGCCCGATTACGGTTCCCTGTTCAACCCACTGCCCGCGTTGGACAAAGATTTGCGAGAGGTGACCATATAGAGTTTCTTCGACGGGTTTGTTGTGATCGAGGACAACGGTCAAGCCGTAGCCGCCCATATTGTCGGCGATCGCCACTTGACCCGCGTAAGACGCCAGAACTGGTGTTCCCAGTGGCGCACCCAAGTCGGTACCAGAGTGGAAGCGGATATCGTTCATAATCGGATGCTGCCGCCAGCCAAACACAGAAGTAATCTCAGCCGGAATAGTGAGCGGAAACTGCATGCCTGTATCAGCATTGCTTAGCGTTGCCACAGGGTTGCTAGAGGGCATGATGCCTGGGAATGAGGTTGGCTTCCTCCAACTGGGATGAAATCCGCTAGCGCTGACACTCATGGGGCCCACCCGAATTGGTGAAATTGCCGCTACTCCAACAGCTCGACTTCTTGCCCACCTGGGGTGTGAATGACGCAACCTGGGGCTATCTTCATCTGAACCATGAGCCGTAAAGCGCGGTATCGCCGCTGCCCCGCAAAGACTACCGGACAGACCTTGCCCTGGCCGCAAAACAGCTTTACAGCCGGTTGAACGTTCCGATAGCTCGACCCTACTTGGTGCCGAATAGCCCGTAGCACCAATTTTGTATTGAGTGGGGTCTATATAAGCACCGTTGTAGTCTGTGGCGGAATTGGTGGCAGTTTTTTCTAAGCGCAGGTTATGTCGTGCCTGGACTGGGGTAGGTAAGTTTGTTCGCACCTTGGCAACCGAGCGAATAGGAGCAGCTGCCGCTGGGGGTCTCGCGTCTAGGGTGGTGGGCACGACAACTACGCCTGCTGGGTTATTCGTTTGAGCGGATACCAAGCCGCTACTTAGCATGCCTAAACCGCCTATACAACTTAGGCTCTGTACTAGCATTGATCGCGAAGCGTGCGCTATGCGAAATCGCTGCCTTGATTTGGTTACAAACATGTGGGCAAAATCGGTTCGCTGAGTCATTTTTTCTCGCTTGTTGTTTCTGATTCGCCTTGGCTGGAAATTGTACTTGTTTTTCTCGTAAAATTCAAACACCATAGCCCAGACTGATTGTACAGGGCTTGAGGCAAATTTCTTAGCGGATTTAATCCCACATGTTGTAACCAAATACCGTTAGTCAAGCTAACATAAATTCGCCGGCTTATTTTGCGCGTTCTTAATTTCCATGCATACTTGGCACTGGCGCACTTGGGAAGGATTGCCCTATCTAACTTCTAGCCTCCTAAAACCCTGGCACCACGGCTTTTTTACCCAGCAGTTTTGGCCCCGCTCCCCGTCAGAGTTAGTGCCGGTGCTGCAGCCCGACGCTAAGGTTTACCAGGTGAGACAGGTACACGGCAATATTGTCCTCACCCCTTCAGAAATTGGCTCTTCAGCTGGTGGTGTGGATGAGGCAGATGGTTTAATCACCGAGCTGGCATTGCAGGCAGTGTGGGTAGCGAGTGCTGATTGCACACCGCTGCTGATTGCTGATGTGCAGACTGGACAAGTTGCAGCGGTTCATGCCGGGTGGCGTGGAACAGCGACGAAAATTGTGCCGCAAGCGATCGCACGACTCCAAGCGCAAGGTAGCTTGAGCCAGGATTTGCGAATTGGCATGGGACCTGCGATCGCAGGAGAGGTCTACCAGGTATCTACTGAAGTGGCAGCCCAGGTGGGAGCCAGCATTATTCCAGGTGATCCAGGCGAGTGTGCTGAATCGATTGTGAATAGTTTGCACGCCATGCCGGATTCACCGCTGTTGGCAGACCCCCAACCAGGGCGGGTGCGACTGGATATCCGACGGGTGATTGCACTACAGTTAGAACAGCTGGGTATTAGCTCTGAACAAGTGGCGATCGCGCCGAACTGCACCTATCAAGAGCCAGAGCGTTTCTTCTCCTATCGCCGCGACCAGATCAAAAAAGTCCAGTGGTCTGGGATTGTCAGTGGGGAGCCTCAGTGACACACTCCCCGCGCCGCCCTAAACGGGACGGCGGGGGCTTCTCGACTTCGCAACCGAGCGTTTCTGCTTCAATGCAGGCTTAGTTTCTTCGCCTTGCTCCACAGACTTCTTGACCCTATGCCCTAGGGCTGCAATCCCTCGCTTCAATACAACTTGAGCTGAGGCGACATCACGATTAGTTTTGTAGTTACATTCAGGACACTCATGAATGCGTTCACTTAAATCTTTAGGTACTTCGACATCACAAACTGGGCAGAGCTGACTAGTACCTCTAGCATCTACCTTTTCAAAGTAGACACTGCGCTTATAGCTCACCCACTTGAGAATATTCAAAAACATTCCCCATCCAGCATCAAGACAATGTTTTGCCAACATGCCTGTTGCCAGTCCTTTTAGATTTAAGTCTTCGGCATAGATGGTCTGTGCTATATCACACAAATGATGTGCTGTTCTAATATGAAAAGCTTTACGTTAGTTTGCTACCTTTTCATAATGTCTCGCTACCTTCTGACAGGCTTTTTGTTGATTTTTCGACCCTTTCTGCTTTTTAGCAACATCTCGGTTCAGCAATTTAAGCTTGTGTTGAGCGTCTACAAAGAATCTAGGTCTATCAATCAACTCTCCACCCGAAGTCGCCACAAATGCATCTAATCCAACATCGAGCCCTAATGAGTGACCGTGTGGACTAACATCAGGTACTGCAACATCACAGAATAGTGACAGCATTACATACCAGCCAGATGCTCTTTTCACCACTCGAGCTTGTTTTACCACAAACCCTTCAGGAATGGGGCGGTGTAATCTTATCCTTATCCTCCCTAGTTTTGGTAGTTCTATTTCATCAACTTTAACTGGAGATGCAGCAAACTGCGGAAACAAAAATGACCGCATTCTCCCCGGCTTTTTGAACCGAGGAAAACCTCGTCCCTGCTCCCACATCCCCACAAAAGCTTTCTCCACTGTGTTGAGTACTTGCTGCAACACTTGGGAGTACACCGTTGTCAACTCAGGATAACTTTTTTTGGCTTGAGTCAGCGATTTGCACTGACTGGCATAGGTGATTTTTGGCGCGTCTGCTGAAATGATGTATTCATTACGAATGCTACATGAGTTAACTTCGCACTTCCGAGATTTTATCCAGTCCCGACGTTCAGCCAGCGCGTAGTTATAGACTCGTCGGCAAATTTCTAGCCACTCGTCCATCTCAGCCGCTTGCTCAATCGTTGGTTCTAGTTTGTACTCAAAAGTTAGATTCATCCTATTATTTTAGCATGTTTACTGAAATTTCTCTATTTTCTAAATAGATGCTCTTGCCTAGTTTTAGATCCTGTCCTTAAGAGCCGATGCCAAAAATAAGGGGAAACCCTTAACACCACAGATACCCTACTGGAACCGACAGACAACCTAAAAGAGGGTTTCCCCTTATTTTTCAGGCAACATTCTTTTGATTCATCCCAGAGCTCGACTAGGCATGGCGTGGGCATTCTCGCGGTTGAAGGTAATTTTGTGCCCATTGACAGTAAGCTGAGCTTGACCTTATGCAAGCATCACTTAGAGGCAGGTAGGTATTAAAAAACACTGTTCACATCATTTTCCAGGCTCCGCCACAGATACCAAGATGCGACTGTGCAATAGGGCTTCCACCGTTGCCCTAGGCTCTCTACAGTCTTCTTGTCGGGAAGTTCCGTCAGGTTATAGATTCGGCGAATACCAGCACGGATACCCAGATCATCGACCGGCAGCACATCCCACCGATGCAGCCGGAAGATCAGCAACATCTGCACCGTCCAGCGTCCAATCCCTTTGACTTCGGTCAGGGTCTGGATAATGGCTTCGTCATCCATTGCCTCGAACTCAGCAATGGTAGGCAACCCATCCAGCACCTTCTGAGCCAGGCATTTCAGATACAAGACTTTGGGGCGTGAAATTCCTGCTTGGCGCAACACTTCGTCTGGTGTGTTGAGGATATCTAATGCGGTTGGAAAGGGCGTGCCAGGATAAAGCTGGAGAAACCTGTGATGGATGGCTGCGGCTGCTTTGGTAGAGAGTTGCTGATAAAGGATTGATCTGGACAAGGAAAACAGCAGGTCTCCCTTTTGCTGTACCTGGTAGAGTTGGCACGGACCAACTCTCTCAATTAGGGGTGCCAAGATCGGATCGGACTGTTTTAGCGTAGCGATCGCGATTGAATAATCCATTTTCATCTCGGCTTCGTTAATATGGGGCGAATTAAGGTGTGCATTTAGCAGCGCCTCACTCTCCGACTCCTCAATGAAGACAAAATCCTTTGGGTTCTCTTGGTTTTGCAGCAGCTGATAAAAAATGCAACCCGACTCTTGGCGGGTTGGCTCAACAAGACCGCTCAAAATTGACTTCACTTCTTCCTGATGAGCGGGAAGTGCGATCAAATGAGCTATTACAAAGAACCGTTGTTTCCAATGACATCTCTTAAAAATGCCAGCACTAGCCTTGAGGATAATCGTAACCGTTCACGGGGGGGTACATCATGCGCATAAACGTCAAAGCCTTGCTAAGCAAAAGCTTTGGGTTTTATGCGCATCAAAATATCGTACCTAAAATGTCTAAAAGACAATTTGCAGACCAGTATAGCACTTTTGACTACTCACAATTATCCGGTATAAATCCAATCTAGACTGGTTTTCGTACTGATTACGTGTGATTTCATATTGGACGTTTTTTTGATCCCCCCCTGAACGGTTACGGATAATCGCTAGGGGAACACCAGGGAGATAGGGTTTCAATTCTCGCCTGCTGCATCAGTTGGCTCTTCTGAAAATCATTGCATCCATAGTTTTCTCCCAACAACTGCTCAGCTTTATTTTTGGCATCATCGGCAGATACACCGAAAGTCATAATTTCTTCGTCTTGATGCCCTGTGAGGCTATCAATCGGGATAACGCAGATGTATTGTGGCTCGTCCTGTCTTAGTTGCTGCACCATTGCTTGTCCCTTTTTAATGAGTGCAATCGCGGGACTTATTTGCCCCCAGCCACAACATTTTGAGGTTTACCTTGGGCGAATGCAGTGATGTTATCGACAGTAGTGTTGATAAGCCGCTCTATCGCCTCGCGCGTATTAGAGGCGCTGTGGGGAGTGACGATGACATTGTTCAGGCGCAGCAGAATTTGGTCTGCCAGCAGCGTTTCCAGGTCGTGTTGTTTGCTGTCAACAGAGCTTAGTAGTTCGCTCTCCTGGCGCAGAACGAGTTCTTCTGGCAGCACATCCAGACCCGCCGCCGCCACTTTACCTTCTGTAAGCGCGTGCAACAATGCCTTAATGTCAACCACGCTGCCCCGAGCGGTGTTAATCAAAATCACGCCGTCCTTCATCTGGGCAAACTCCTCAGTAGAAAGTAGGTGATGCGTCTTCTCGTTGGCTGGGACGTGCAGCGTAATGATGTCAGCGGTTGATAAGACCTCCTCCATCTCGCCATAACGAAACCCCAGCTCAGACGCCAACTCCTCGTGACGATGCTGGTTGTAAGCAATAACCTCCATCCGGAATCCCTTGGCAATTTCAATCACACATTGCCCAATGGAGCCCGTGCCAATAACACCTAAAGTTTTGCCTCGCAGGTCGAAGCCCTGAATTCCTTTTAAGGAAAAATCCCCTTTGCGGGTGCGCTCAGCTGCCTCAACAAGGTTGTGGCTGATTGCCAGCAGCAGGGCAAACACATGTTCCGCGACGGTATTTTCTCCGTAGGTTGGGACGTTACACACCGTCACACCCTGCTCTTCGCAATAGTCGGTATCGATTTGATCAAATCCAGTTGAACGAGTGGTGATTAACTTCAGGTGGCTGAACTGCTTGAGGACGTCAGTGCTGAGGACGGAATTGTTGAAGATCGAAATTACGTCGGCGTCGGCGTATTGACCAGCATTGTCACCGCTGAGCCACTCATTCAAGTACTCAACCTCATGCTCAGGGCTTAATGTCTGGAACCTGTCGCGCTTCCAGTTTTCCATTTCAAAAACAACGATCTTCATGAATTCACCTGAACAGGGGTCAATGGCTCGCTCCGCTTAAGTACAAATACTTAATTGGTACTCATTTGATCAGAAATAGTGCCTGGGTGCCAGCTCGAGATCCCAGTTCTGACAGATTCGTTTCGGTAACTTGAGCATGAGAGCGTTCTGCTTTAACCAGGACTGGATTTCGTGGCGTTTCTGAGCCGAGAGTTGAGCACTGCTCTGTCGGGCTGAGAGTAATCCAGCACACACACCGATAGAAGTCATCAACCGCTCGCGTTCTTGAGGTGTAGAGCCTCGTAGAAGATTAACTTTAGCTCTGATGTAGTCTGTATTCACTTCTCCCATTCTCCTGCGTCAAGTATTACTTTATTCTGGCCCCCCTAATTTGAGGGCAGTTTCTCTTTATTTAGCTTATCAAGATTCGTCCTAGCTTCCGTCGTCAGAGATACACAAAAATTTAGCGGCTGACGACAGTATAAGTACTGATCATTAACATAAAAATTAGCGGTTCACGCGAGTATAACTACTGATCATTAACAGTTTGTAAAAATTATTAAAGTATACATAGTTGCTAAATCGAAACTACTTAGTTTTTATCTTTACTATATATTTGGCTCAAGCTCAATTATTTTTCCAAACTTAACCTTATTACTCAACATCTATCTCTACCCTAAGGAGGATTATAAATAAAACAGAGGCATTGATTAATATTCTAGCTCAATAGGTGTTTCACAAGCTAGTTAAGCAAAAGTGTAAGTAATGCTTTTAACAAATCTTTACCAACTGCGATCGCGCTCTCTTGAGAGCATCTTCGTCGCTGGCAATACGCATTATCTTCGTACATTATAAATATAGCTTGGTTCGTTAGTCTGCCGCGATCGCTCCCCTAAGAGCCTCCACCGCTTCCGCCACCACCTGACAGAAAGCGGCGAAGATGCTCCAACAAACGTGAGCGCTCTTTTGAGAGCCTCCCCTCGGCTACCAATCCACAAAAAGTCCATCGCCTCAGTCAGATGCTGCCCCCTGTGGGCGAAGGATAGTGGTGATGGTGACACACTCAGCACCCAAAAGCGCAGCACACATCGCTGTTTCATCTGTAAACGTTTCTTGAAGCCGCCGCCCCTCGTACACAAGTGTCACCTCACTCTGCTGAAACGGCCAGGGAGATATTGTGATCTGGAGTGGATTATCTTCTACTGAGGTCAATGTTAGCGTGGTTTCACCTGATGCCGTGGGAACCCGAGCTACCTGCTGCTCACCCTGGAAGCCTTGGCACAAGAGCAGTGAGAGTGCATCCCATATAGCCACCAGTTGTCGGTTGCGCCAAATATTTTCTGGTGTCGTATACGGTGCATAATACGAGTCATTCCTCAAGTTATAGCGGTTTGCATTTGAGTGCGATACACCGCAAGTCAAGCCCTATATGACATTGTCCTGCTGATGCTGTACTTCATCCGAACGCAAACCGCTATAGCAGTCAGTTCTGCTTGGAAGGCATACTCGTGTTCCAGGAAGTTTTGCACTATTTGACGGGAGTCTGGTGATTTCTGCCAGCCTAAAAATCGTTCATATAGCCCAGTGCCGTGAAGTGAGACGAGCAAGGCTACATACCTTCCATAAGGTTGCGTCAGATGTTTAGCATCCGACCACATAGCTACATGCACTTTTGTTGGAACCTCCGTAAACCTATGGGGATAGCCTGAATGCTTGTTGAGGGTAGGCGCTCCTTCCCACACAAGCCAGCCAATGTCATGTTGCTCTGCGCCTATACAGACTTCTTGTATGGGTACAAACTCGCCAAAGCGTTCATTGCCCCAAGCTCGTGCCAACTGACCCGAGACCCAGGCGTGATTCGGTTGCGTAATGCAGATAAGTCCCTCTAGGGATGGGCGATGCAGCATTAATTACTCTTGCATACAGTAAATATCAACTCATTTATAGCCAACAGAGAGGCCCTATAATTAAAAGATTTTTTAAGCTAGATTTGGTTGTCTAAGCCAGGGCAAACGCATCTTATCTTTGAAATGCCCGCTAGAAAAGGGTTTCAGCCAAGTTCAGCCATGTCTGCCATAACCGCCGCTAATCGCCATTTCATGTTTAGCAGGATTTGTTACGCTTCCACTATTGATTCAGTTTCTAACATTTCTTCATAATCTGCCGGAGAGGTCGGATCATTCCCCGTAGGCACCCCCATCACCCGACAAACAAGCGTTAGTAACACCACCAATCCTAGATTAATTATCAAGGCAGCGACTCCAGCATAAATAGATACACTCACTCCGCCAAACTGGAGTGGGAAAATCGGCTTAAAGTTTTGGGAAACCACCATCTGTGTAGCGGCAATCATACCACCCGTCCAACCAGCGATTAAAGCCCAACGGTGAAACCAGTTAGTATACAATCCCAGGAATACCGCAGGTAAGGTCTGCAAAATCCAAGCCCCTCCAAGCAGTTGGAAGTTAATGATCTCTGTAGTTGGCAAACCTAAAATAAACACCAGGGCGCCAAACTTGACCACTAAAGAGGTCAGCTTGGCAACGTTGCATTCCTCCTGTGTGGTGCAGTTGGGGCGGAAATACTCTCGATAGATGTTACGGGTGAAGAGGTTGGCGGCGGCGATCGACATAATCGCTGCTGGCACTAAAGCCCCAATCGAGATGGCAGCAAAGGCGAAACCGGTAAACCAGCCCGGAAAGACTGCGCTCAGCAGGGCGGGGACAGCGCCATTAGCCTTATAAGCTATAGGTAACTTAACATGGGCAGCTAGCGCCATATAGCCCAGCAGTGCTAGAATCCCTAGCATAAGTGAGTAGATGGGCAGAAGGGCCACATTGCGTTTGATCACACCACAGTTTTTACTACTGAGAATGCCTGTGAGCGAATGGGGATATAGAAACAGTGCTAGTGCCGAACCTAAAGCCAAAGTTACATAGGCTGGGTATTGAGCTGGTGCCAAAAGTTCGTGGAAGGTTTTGGGATGTTGCAGTTCTTGTTGGTGGACAGCAGCAAAAATCTGACCAAATCCACCCAGTCGAAGCGGGATGTAAACCAGCACCACTAGCATCACGGTTAAAATCATCACATCTTTCACCACGGCAATCATCGCTGGAGCGCGCAGACCACTGTTGTAGGTGTAAGCCGCCAGAATCACAAAGGCGATAATTAATGCTGCTTCCACTGGTATCCCCATTTGCGCAAGACAGACTTCAATGCCGAACATCTGCAAGGCAATATAAGGCATCGTTGCCAAGATACCAGTCACAGCAACTATTAGTGCCAATAAGCTACTGCCAAAGCGTTCACGCACAAAGTCGGCTGCCGTGATGTATCCTCGGCGCTTAGCCACCGTCCAAAACTTGGGCATTAAGAGATAGAGCAAGGGATAGACTAAAATTGTATAAGGAACGGCAAAAAAGCCCAAAGCACCTGAGGCATAGAGAGCTGCGGGCACCGCAATGAAGGTATAGGCAGTGTAAATATCTCCCCCAATTAAAAACCAGGTCACTATAGTCCCAAAGCGCCGTCCTGCCAATCCCCACTCATCAAGCAAATTCAAATTACCGCGATGCCAGTTAGCAGCTACAAAGCCGAGAACTGTTACCAGGACAAAAAACAAAATGAATACAGTTAATGATATCCAGTCAATCATAAATACTCCTTCGATTGGGTGTGTGCAAAGGGGACAGAGGGAAACTAATTATGCTTTTAAAATGTATAAAAATGCTGTTATTATAGCCGTGAGAATTACCCATAGCAGTTGATACCAGTAGAAGAACGGTATCCCAATCAACTCTGGTTGAATGGTGTTGTAGAAAGGTGGCCACAGCATTGCAATTACTGGAAGAATCAGGAACAAACGTAGCCAGACACGGCTGTTTTGGGTAGGGCGACTCACCATAATTTTCCCTTTTTTAGTTAAGTAAGACAGTAATTTACGTCGGCAGAACGCGGAACAGCACAAAACTTAAAGTTTGCTCAAACTATATATCTGTCTAGTAAAAAAATATTATACCAGCAGTAACATACAAAATAAATTTAGCTGCTCAGGAATTCCGCAAGAGTCATGGCGATCGCCGGACGCTTGAGCTGCTGAATCAGGTATTTTGAGAGATTGCTTTAATCCTGCAACCCTTAAATAAATTTATCAAATGCCTGTAGAGCCGCTTTGTAGCCGGGGAGCGAGGACACACCGAGGTTGAGACTAGACATCATGGCGATCGCGGATTGCTTTGTAGCCAGGTTGCTGGGGCAAGCCCATACCTCGTCAGCTACTAGATTCAGGCAGCCTGCTGCTGAATAGAAGGCTGCTGCATCCGAGCTTTTCCCTTGGAGGTTGTGCTCCTTCCCACAAAAGCCAGCAAGCGTGTAACGACTGGTGTCAGCACAACCTTAGAGGTTTTTCTCAGCTGTTGCCATTAGTTAAGAAATCAAGTTTTACATAAAGGGAGCGGTAGAAACCGTTTTCGTTGATGCTACCCTTAATGCTTACAGGCACTCCGTTTGAACTATCATTGTCGGCTCAGGCTCCCTCCAAAAATATATAAAGCTTTGAACAATATTTTGTTTCCTCACAAGTTCCTCAAATTGTTGTCTTAACTTCAAAGTAGAGCTACTCAGTCATAGATTTGACACCTGCATGGCTTGACTCAAATTCCAGTCGCCTTCATAACCGTGATTCATTATTTCCAGGTTTTCAGCATGCTATCTGGCTATTGAGCACGCTTAATTTGACTTAATCATACTGCTATGAACACCAAAGTTTATCCATTAACGAAATCAGCTTATGAAGCTTTTAGAAGCAGGGAAAGTCATCCCAAAAAAATTTTGGTGGTAGACGACGAAGCCAGTATCCGTCAGATTCTGTCAACCCGGCTTTCTATGATCGGTTATGACGTCATCACAGCCGCCGATGGTGAAGAAGCCTTAAATACATTTCGTCAAGCCGAGCCTGATTTACTGGTGCTGGACGTGATGATGCCTAAGCTTGATGGCTACGGCGTCTGTCAAAAATTGCGCACTTCATCAGACGTACCAATCATTATGCTTACAGCGGATTCCGCTCACGGGCATGGAGTTCAATCTTTTGGAGTTGTTGGTCAGTCGTTCGGGAGAAGTCTTTTCCCGCTCAGAAATTTTGCAGCAGGTGTGGGGATACACATCCGACTGGCAAGTAGATAGTCGCGTGGTAGATGTTCACATTTCACGGCTACGGGCGAAGTTGGAAGACGAACCCATGAATCCCAAGTTGATTCTGACGGCGAGAGGCACTGGCTACGTGTTTCAACGGATTATTGAACCGGCGTAGCCACGCCACCAGCTCCAAAAAAAACGTTTTTGAGCTTGGTGTAATACTAGGCTGGCTGGTATTTTGGAGCCCACTGTAGCCATTTCTTCTCCAAAATTCTTGCCGCTGTATCTGCCAATTTACCCAGCAATGCGTACAGGAGAATGCTTAAAACTACAACATTGGTTTGCATGAATTCACGGGCATTCATTGCCATATAACCGATGCCTGTATCCGCAGCAATAGTCTCGGCTACGATCAGGGTGAGCCACATGAACCCTAATTCATAGCGCACGCCAATCAAGATGGAAGGCAGGGCACCGGGGAGAATCATCTGCCAAAACAAAGACCAGTGACTCAGGCCATAGACTTTTCCCATTTCAATCATTCCTGAATCAACAGTACGAATTCCGTGAAAAGTGTTCAGGTAGAGCGGAAATAGTACGCCTATAGCCACTAGAAATAATTTTGCTTCTTCCCCAATGCCAAACCACAGGATAACTAATGGAATCATGGCTAAATGAGGGATGTTACGGAGCATCTGAATTGAGGTGTCGAACATCTTCTCAGCCAATGGAATGATGCCTGCGATCGCTGCGGTATCTGCCTTCTTCAGCAACTTAGGAAAGCAAATATATTTAAGCAGGAATCCGGCAAGCTGGACATTCACTTGGCAAATAAGTGTATTCCGGCCTAAGTGAGATGCACCTGCTCATTTTCCCTCGAGAGTGAGACAAGCTGTGCTACTGCATAAAAACAAAAAATTCATCCTCCTGACTAAACAATATACTTTTATACACGCTCCATCCTGATAATTACGAAATGCTTAACAAAATGTAAAACTTATGAAAGTCTCAGTAATCATGTACTTGCTTTTTAAGGCTATGCGTGCAAAAGTAGAATCTTGAAGCCTTATCTACGATAGACCGACCAGTTTACCGTAGATAAACTATAAAAACAACTTGCCTGAAACTCAGCTGAGTTTCACTGATGGTCTTTTTAGTTGTTCGGTAGTGATTTTTAGATCTAGCCAGCTAGAGGAAATTTGATGTTAAGAGACACGCAAGGACTTTTGGTCACGACTAACTCCCCTATGGCGATCGCTGCGATTGATCGCTTTGTTGAGCAGTCACTGGGCTACGGCAATGACGCCGAGGTAATTCTCGAAGGAATTGAAGCCGACCCAACTTGTGTCATCGCCAACGCTTATGCTGCAGGTCATTACCTTTCCCTAGAAAGTGCCGAAGCTCGGAGTCAAGCAGCGCCATATCTCAGGGCGGCTAAAAAGTACCTAGTGCAGCCCGGCAGAAGTAAGCCAGCAGCCACGAAAGGGGTGATAACTGGGGTAAACTTGGAGTAACCGGCATCATATTAACAGAGCAAGTAAGAAAACTTTAGTCCATGCCCAGTCCC
>JAABUX010001653.1_pt1 | contig 33150 bp, 34 predicted proteins | sample 5561851 | NCBI WGS metagenome assembly JAABUX01 (sample SAMN10711883, study PRJNA513361) | rock metagenome | isolation source: Antarctica rocks | place: Antarctica: Victoria Land, Richard Nunatak red sandstone | collected 2016-01-03
TGGCCGCCCTGCAACCCATCGCCATCATCGGCGCCGCCTGCCGCCTGCCAGGCGCCACGGACCTGAACGGATTTGCCGAGCTGCTGGCCGCCGGGCGGGACGCCGTGACGGAAATCCCGGACGGCCGTTGGACCAAGTCCGCCTTCTTCCACCCCGCGCGGGACCAGCGCGGCAAGGCCTACACCTTCGCCGCCGGCGTGCTAGGCGCGGTGGATGGGTTCGACGCCGGGTTCTTCGGCATCTCGCCGCGGGAGGCTGCGCAGATGGACCCGCAGCAGCGCCTGCTGCTGGAGCTGGCGCACGAGGCCCTGGAGGACGCCGGGCTGGACACCGGGCGACTGGCCGGGGCGGCGGTGGGTGTCTATGTCGGCGGGTCCGCCTGGGACTACACGACGCTGCACGCGGGCGACCACTCGGTGATGGACGCCTACTCGATGACGGGCGCGACGCTGTGCTCCCTGTCGAACCGGGTCAGCTACGCCTTCGACCTGCGGGGGCCGAGCTTCACGGTCGATACCGCGTGCTCCTCCTCGTTGGTGGCGCTGCACCAGGCGTGCGAGGCGATCCGTGCCGGACAGGCGCCGATGGCGCTGGTGGGCGGCGTGAACCTGCTGCTGTCGCCGCAGAGCTACGTCGGATTCTGTGCCGCCTCCATGCTGTCGCCGCGCGGGCGGTGCCATGCGTTCGATGCGCGGGCGGACGGATATGTCCGGGCCGAGGGCGGCGGCATGATCGTGCTGAAGCCGCTGCGCGCCGCGCTGGACGATGGCGACACCGTCCATGCGGTGGTGCGCGGCACCGGCGTGAACTCGGACGGGCGGACCAACGGCTTCTCGCTGCCCAACCCGCAGGCGCAATCCGCCCTGCTGCGCGCCGTCTATGGCCGCTTCGGCATCGATCCGGACGACCTGGACTACGTGGAGGCGCACGGCACCGGCACCCCGGCCGGCGATCCGATCGAGGCGGCTGCCTTGGGTGAGGTGCTGGGCCAGCGCCGGGCGCAGCCGCTGCCGATCGGGTCGGTGAAGACCAACATCGGCCACCTCGAGGCCGCGAGCGGCATGGCCGGGCTGCTGAAGGCCGTGCTGGCGTTCCGCTCTGGCCGGGTGCCGCCGTCGCTGCATTGCGAGACGCCGAACCCCGCCATCCCGTTCGGCGCCCTGAACCTTGCCCTGAACCCGGACGGGCTGGCCCTGCCTGGCGCAGGTGGGGGCCGGCCGGCGATGATTGGCGTCAACAGCTTCGGCTTTGGCGGCACCAACGCCCATGCCGTGCTGGAGGCCCCTCCGGCCGAGGCTCCCCCCGCTGAAGCTCCTTTGGTCGGCAAGCTGCAGCATGACGTTCGCAGCGCGTCGGTTCTGCTGCCCGCCAGCGGCGCGAGCCCGGCCTGTGCCGCGGGTGCGGCCTTGCCGCCGCTGCTGCTGTCCGCGCGCTCGGACGGCGCGCTGCGCGGGCTGGCCACGGCCTGGCGCGACCTGCTGGACGACGGAGAGGCCGACGCTGCCCTGATCCGCGGCGCGGCGCTTGGGCGCGAGCAATACAAGATGCGCCTGGCCGTCACCGGCGCCACCACGGCGGAGCTGGGCGCGGGACTGCGCGCCTACCTTGCGGGGCAGGCGACCCATGCGGTGGCGGCCGATACGGCGGTCAGCGGGCGCGTGGCGTTCGTGTTCTCCGGCAACGGCAGCCAGTGGGCCGGCATGGCGGCGGACGCCACTGCGCGGAGCCCGGCATTCCGTGCGGCGCTGGCCACGGTGGATTCGGCGCTGCGGGGCCCGCTAGGCTGGTCCGTGCAGGCCCGGCTCGCAGAGGCTGGGGCGCCCGGTGCGCCTGGGACGCCAGGTGCGTCCGGGACGCCAGGTGCGTCCGGGATGGCCGAGTCGATGCGCGACACCTCGGTCGCGCAGCCTCTGCTGTTCGCGGTCCAGGTAGCGACCGTCATGGCGCTGCGGATTGCGGGCGTGCAGCCGGACGCCTGCATGGGCCACAGCGTCGGCGAGGTCGCGGCGGCATGGACGGCCGGGGCGCTGACCCTGGACCAGGCCGCCCGGGTGATCGCGGTCCGCAGCCGCCTGCAGGCGTGGACGGCGGGCGAGGGCGGGATGGGCGTGCTGGGCCTGAACGCGAAGGCTGCCGCCGCGGCGCTGGCCGGCCTGCCGGGGCGGATCGAGGTCGCCGCCAGCAACAGCCGGGGCGCCACGACCGTCGCCGGTTCGCAGGATGCACTGGCCGATTTGGCGGAGGAGGCGGCGGAGCGCGGCTGGGCCTATACCGCGTTGGACCTGGACTATGCCTTCCACAGCCGTGCCATGGACGTCATTCAGGCCCCGCTGGCGGCGGAGTTGGCGGGCCTGGCGCCCAGCCCGGCCAGCCTGCCCTACATCTCGACCGTGACGGGCGGCCCGGCCGACGGCGCCTCGCTGGACGCGGACTACTGGTGGCAGAACGTCCGCGCGCCCGTGCGCTTTGCCGAGGCGGCGGCGCACCTCGTCGCCTCGGGCGTGCGGATCTTCATCGAGGTCGGGCCGCAGCCGGTGCTTCAGGCCTACCTGCACGACGCGCTGCTGGCCGAGGACGCCATCGGCCGGGTGCTGCCGACCCTGTCGCGCCGCGCTGCGCCTGGCGACCCCATCCTGCTGACCGCCGGGCGCGCCCATGCGGCGGGGTGCGACATCCGGCGCGCGCCGGCCTTAGCCGGGCCACGCCGCCTGGCCGGGCTGCCCGCCTACCCCTGGCAGCGCGAGAGCCACTGGCTGGGCCGCACGACGGAGGCGGCCGCGGTGGCGGAGGCGCCGAGCGAACACCCCCTGCTCGGCATCCGCCGCGGCGCGGAGCCGGTCGAGTGGCGCAGCCACCTGGGCACCGCCCTGCAGCCATGGCTGGCGGACCATGTGGTGGGCGGAGCCGTCGTCGCCCCCGCCGCCGCCCTGGCCGAGATGGCGCTGGCTGCCGCGCGCGCGCGCCATCCCGGGGCTGCCGCGCTGGAGGTGCTGGACCTGGAGATCAACCGGCCCCTGGTGTTCGAGCATGGGACGTTGCGCGAGGTCCGCCTGCGGGTGGGAACCGCCAATGGCGGGTTCGAGATCGCGTCCCGTCCTCGCTTATCGGACGAGCCCTGGACCGTCCACGCCGCGGGACGGCTGGCCGCCGCCGATGCGGCAGCCCCGGCACGCGACGCGCCGCCTGCCGAGAGGACCGAACGCACGCTGGACGGCACTGCGCTGTATGACATGGCGGCCAGCCTTGGCCTGGCATATGGGCCGGCGTTCCAGGTCGTGTCGGATGTTGGGATCGGGCGTGGCACGGCGCTGGTCCGCTTCCTGCCGCAGACGGCGTCCACCCTGGGCGCAGGCTCGTTCCTGGTGCCGCCGCCGGTGATGGATGGAGCGCTGCAGGGCTTGCTGGCGCTGGCGGCGGGGCTCCTGGGCGACGGCGACGGGGTGCTGCCGTGGCGCTTCGGCCGGGTGCGGCTGCTGCGCCCAGCGGGCGTCGTGCCGGCGGCGGCGCGGCTGCGGGTAACCCGGGTCGGTCCACGCTCGGTCCGCGCCGACATCGCGCTGCTGGACGCCGCCGGGCAGGCGGCGGTCGAGCTGCTGGACTGCTGGTTCGTGCGCGTTGCGCTGAGCCGGGCGGCGACCGAGGACCGGCTGTTTCATACAGCCATGGTTCCCAGCCTGCTGGCGCCGGACCGGGTGCCGCCGGGCCTGGCCGGCGGCGCGCCCGAGGCCGGGAGCATCCTGGGCGAGGACGACGGCGAGGCGGGGGAGGCCGGCATCCTGGCCGACGCCTTCGCTGCCGTGGCCGCCGCTGGCGTCCTGCGGCGCCTGCTGCCGGAACCTGCCGCCGCGTTCACGGTCAGCGGACTGATCGAGGACGGCGTGGTCGCCGCGACGGCGCGCGACCGGCTGGAAGAGGTCTTAGGTTGGCTGGCGGCAGATGGGCTGGCCCTGGTGCAAGATGGCGTCTGGACCGTGCTCGAAGACGACATCGCCGCCGATGACGTGCTGCGGACCCTGTTGTTCGACCAGCCGCGCGCCGTCGCCGATGCCGCGCTGCTGTCCCTGGCGGTCGAGCAATTGGAGGCAGTCCTTCGCGGCGCCCCGGCAACCGCGCCCGCCCCGGCGCTGCTGGATGGGATGCTGCACGGCGCCCCGGCCGCTGCCGCCGCGGCCGATGCGCTGCTGGACGCCATGGGCCGCCTGGCCGCCGGCTGGCCCGCGGGACGGCCGCTCCGCATCCTGGAGGTCGGCGCCCGCCGTGGCGCCTTCACGCACCAGTTGCTGCGCCGGTTGGACGCCGCGGCGGTGCACATTCGGCTGGACGCTGCCACAACGGCGGAGGATCTGCTCTCGCTGAGCGGTGCAGTGGCCGGCTGGCCCGGGGCCACGGCTTGCCTCTGGCAGCCCGGCGCAGGACGCGCGCCGTACGACGTGATCGTGGGCTTCCTCCCCCTCGCGCTGGGCGTGCTGGATCCGGCGGCGTTGCATGACCTGGCGGTCCTGGCCCCGGGCGGCCTGGTGCTGCTGGCCGAACCTGGCCCCAGCCGCGCCTGGAGCCTGGTGCAGCCCGCCGCCCCCTTGCGGGAGGGCAGGGCTTGGACCCGCGCCTTGGCCGCCGCTGGGCTGATGGATGCGGCCACGCGGCCGGTTGCGGCAAGCTGGCCCGCAATCCTGCTGCTGGCGCGCGTGGCGCCAAGTCCGGCAATGCCGGCCGCAGCGCCGGCGGCCGTCGCCGTCCTAGCCCGGCCCGCGGATGCCATGGCCGATGCGGTCTGCTCGGAGCTGGAGGCGCGCGGGATGCGTGTCGCCCGCGCTGCGCCGGAGACGGCGCCGGCTCTGCTGTCCGGGTGGGCGCGCAGGCCCGGCACGATTCCCGGCCGGGTCGTGCTGGTGGCGGAGCCGCGCAAACCACTTGGTTTCAGCGAAAATAAGTGTTTTGCGCGCGCTGGGGCGGCGCCGGACTGGCTGGACCTGCTGGCCCAGGTCGGACAAGTAATGACCAGCGGCATCGTCACGGTGCTCGTTTCCAGCGCCGCAGCGGCCGACCCGCTTGCCGCCGCCCTGACCGGCGTGCGCCGGGTGATGGCGAACGAGATGCCGGACGTGCGTTGCCGCCTTGTGCGCTTGGACGCCGCGGCGGCCGGGACTGCGGCGGATGAAGTGCTACGCCCGGACGGAGAGGACGAGGTTGCCTGGCTCTCCGGAAGCCGCATGGCGCTCCGCCTGCGCCGTGGCCTGGCCCGCACGGACAGGCCCGCCGCGCCCAGCCTGCGCCTCTCGGTCGAGCGGCCAGGTCTGCTGGACAGCCTGCGCTGGACCTCGGCGCTGCCGGAGCGGCCCGGCACTGGCCAGGTCGCCATTGACGTCCGCGCCGCCGGGCTGAACTTCCGGGACGTGATGTGGGCCATGGGGCTGCTGCCGGACGAGGCGCTGCTGGACGGCTTCGCCGGGCCGACCATCGGGCTGGAGTGCTCCGGCGTGGTGGCTGCGGTGGGGGAGGGCGTGACCGCGTATGCCCCTGGCGACCGCGTGATGGCCTTCGCGCCGGCCAGCATGAGCACGCGGACCGTGACGGCCGCCCATGCGGTGATGCCGATGCCGGAAGGCATGAGTTTCGCCGCCGGGGCCACGGTGCCGGTCGCATTCCTGACTGTGGCCTACGCGCTGGGCCACCTGGCGCGGCTGTCGCAGGGCGAGCGGGTGCTGATCCATGGCGGGGCCGGCGGCGTCGGGCTGGCGGCGATCCAGTATGCCCAGGCGCGCGGGGCGACCATCTTCGCCACCGCCGGGTCGGACGCCAAGCGGTCGCTGCTGCGCCGGCTGGGCGTCGATCACGTGCTGGACAGCCGCAGCCTGTCGTTCGCCGACGAGGTGATGCGGCTGACCGACGGCGACGGCGTGGACGTGGTGCTGAACTCGCTGAGCGGGGAGGCGATGGAGCGCAGCCTGGGCCTGCTGCGGCCGTTCGGGCGGTTCCTGGAGCTGGGCAAGCGCGACTTCTACGCCAACTCCGCCGTGGGGCTGCGGCCGTTCCGGCACAACGTCAGCTACTTCGGCATCGACGCCGACCAGTTGCCGCTGCGCCGGCCGGAGCTGGCGGCGGCGCTGTTCGCCGAGATCGGCGCCGGGCTGCGCGACGGCAGTCTGCGTCCGCTGCCGCACCGGGTGTACGACTATGCCGATGCAGTGGATGCGTTCCGGCTGATGCAGTCGGCCGGGCACATCGGCAAGGTCGTGCTGGCCCCCGGCGCGGTGCTGCCAGCCGCTGCGCCCGCCGCGCCAAGTCTCCTTGTCCGGGATGATAGGACCTACCTGGTGACGGGCGGGCTGGGCGGCTTCGGACTGGCGACGGCGCGCTGGCTCGCTGCCCAGGGGGCCGAGCACCTGGCGCTGGTCAGCCGCCGCGGTCCGGCCGACCCGGATGCTGCCGAAGTGCTGGCCTCCCTGCCCGGCGCCGTGGCGCTTGCCTGCGACGTGGCCGACGAAGCGGCGCTGGAGGAGGTGCTGGACACCATCCGCGCCGGGATGCCCCCCCTGGGCGGCATCGTGCACGCGGCGGTGGCGATGGACGACGCCCTGCTGCCTGATCTGACGCCGGAGCGGTTCGCCCGCGCCCTGCGGCCCAAGCTGGGCGGCGCCGACGCGCTGGACCGGCTCACCCGGCAGGACCCGGTGGAGCTGTTCGTGCTGTACTCCTCCGTCACGACGCCGCTGGGCAACCCCGGCCAGGCCAACTACGTCGCGGCCAACATGGCGATGGAGACGATTGCGCTGCGGCGTGCGGCGCTGGGCCTGCCGGCGCTTGCGGTGCAGTGGGGGCCGGTTGGCGACACCGGCTACTTGGCGCAGCAGGCCGGGGTCGGCGCAGCACTGGCCAAGCGGCTGGGCGGCGCGCACCTGACGGCGGCCGAGGCGCTGGCGGCGCTGCCGCGGCTGCTGGCGTCGGGGCAGCCGGTGGTGGGGTTCGCCGACATCCGCTGGGGATCGCTGGGCGGCAGCCTGCCGCTGCTGCGGACGCCGATGTTCGAGGAGGTGCAGGGTGGCGCCGGGGAGCCGGCAGCGGAGGTGGATCTGCGCGAGCTGCTCTCCGCCTGTACGCCAGAGGCGGCGCGCGGCAAGGTCGTGGAGCTGCTGACCGAGGAGGTGGCGCGCATCACCAAGCTCGCCGCCAGCCGGATCGAGGCTGGGCGACCGCTGGTGGAGTTGGGCATGGACAGCCTGATGGCGGTGGAGCTGCGGCTGGCGGTGGAGCAGCGGTTCGGGCTGTCGCTGCCAGTGCTGGCGTTGTCGGAGGGCGCGACGCTGCACGCGCTGGCCGGGCGGGTGATCAAGATGCTGGGCGGCGGCGCGGCGCCGCCGGTGGACGCGGTTGCCGACATGGCGGAGCGCCTGGCCCGGTTCGAGGACGCGCCGGAGACAATCCCAGCAGAGGCAGGTTAAGGACGCTACTGACCTGATGAAACAGGGGTTACTGTAGAATGACGTCAGTTACTCACGCTCTGCTGGCATGCGGCGTGACTCCATGCATGTGGCGCAACATGGCAGTGGTCGATAGGTCTGCCCCCCAAAGGAGGTCAGCATGCTATATTTAATCGCCTTCTTCATCTCACCGCTTGCGGTGCTCCTAGCTGGGAAACCCGTGCAGGCGGTATTGAATGCTGTCATTTATGTATTTGCGCTGCTTGGGCTGTTGCTTCTTGCTCCTGGGGTCATCTTGTGGAGCATAGGAGTTGCCCATGCCTGCTTCGTCATCCACGGGCGGAATGCCGACCGGCGAAACCAGGCGCTAGTGGACGCAATCCGGCAATCACAACAGAACCAGGTCGGCGGCATTTGACGACCTGGGGCTTGCTGCTTGCTCCTGTTGACTTCGCTCCTATTGACAAGGCCACTTCATGAACCCGTTCGGCTTGTCCGCTGACGCGAAGGCGCGCCTGGTTACGCGCCTTGCCACCCGCCGTGCCGCGGCCCCGGCGCGGGAGGCCAGCGCACCTGCCGCGCCAGCCCTGGGCGATCAGGAAGCGATGGCCGACCTGCGCATGGTGCAGCGGGCCGGCGCGGCGCTGGGGATCGAGAACCCCTACTTCCGCGCCCATGCCGGCATCGCCGGGGCAACGACGGTCATCGGCAATGCGGAGTACGACAACTTCGTCTCCTACAATTATCTCGGCCTGAACGGCGACCCGCGCATCAGCGACGCTGCCAAGGCCGCCATCGACCGCTACGGCACCAGCGTCTCCGCCAGCCGCATCGTGTCCGGGGAGCGCCCAGTGCACCGGGCCCTGGAGGAGGCCCTGGCCGCCGCCTATGGCACGGAGGACGCGCTGGTGCTGGTCAGCGGCCATGCGACCAACGTGACGGTGATCGGCCACTTGGTGACGCGCGACGACGCGGTGTTCCACGACGGCCTGAGCCATAACAGCATCGTACAGGGCTGCCTGCTGTCCGGCGCCCGCCGGGTCAGCTTCCCGCACAACGACCTCAATGAGCTGGACCGCCTGCTGTCCCAGGTCCGCCCTGGCGTGAAGCGCGCGCTGGTGGTGGTGGAGGGGCATTACAGCATGGACGGCGACGTGCCGGACCTGCCAGCGCTGGTGGCCTTGGTGCGCCGCCACCGGGCCAGCCTGATGGTCGATGAGGCGCACAGCCTGGGGGTGCTGGGACCCAATGGCCTAGGCATCGCCGAGCGGTGCGGCGTGGACCCGGCCGACGTGGACATCTGGATGGGCACGCTGAGCAAGACCTTGTCGTCCTGCGGCGGCTATATTTGCGCGTCGGCGGCGATGATCGAGCACCTGAAGTACTCTGCGCCGGGGTTCGTGTACTCCGTGGGGATGCCGCCGCCGGTGGCCGCCGCCGCGCTGGCTGCGCTGCAGGCAATGCGGGCGGAGCCGGGGCGGGTGGCGCAGCTTCAGGACAACGCCGCCTACTTCATGGCGCAGGCCAAGGCGGCGGGGCTGGACACGGGTCCGTCGGTGGGCGCGGCCATCGTGCCGATCATGACCGGCAGCAGCATCCGCGCGGCCCGCGCCGCCGACTGGCTGTTCAAGCACGGAGTGAACGTCCAGCCGATCATCTACCCCGCCGTGCCGGAGCGCGCGGCCCGGCTGCGCTTCTTCATCAGCAGCCTGCACGACCGCCCGCAGCTCGCCCGCGTGGCGCTGCTGACGGCCGAGGCGCTGGCGGCGGCGGGGAGCGAGCGGGTCAGCCTGGCCGACCTGGCGGTGAAGCTGGCGCGATAGCCTTACCACGTCGGGAGAGAGCAGCAGGCAGGACCCGGATGACCTGGTATTTCGATCTTGTCTCGCCGTTCGCCTATTTGGCTCTGCCGGCATTGGAGCGCCTAGCCGAGCGACACCCCCTCCGCCTCCATCCCGTCGTGTTCGGCGCCATCCTGTCGCATTGGGGCGGGCTTGGCCCGGCGGAGGTCGCACCCAAGCGCCTCCATACCTACCGCCTGTGCCAGTTCCTCGCCGACCAGGCCGGGGTTCCGCTGCACTTCCCGCCGGCCCACCCGTTTCGCAGCCTGGATGCATTGCGAGGGTTGAGCACCACCGACGAGCCGAGCCTGCCGGCGGTCCGTGCCGCCTTCGACCACATCTGGGCGCAGGGCGGCGACCCGGCCCTGCTGCTGGGCAGCGCCGACCCGGCCGCAAAGGAGCGGCTTCGGGCCTGGACGGCGTCGGCCATCGCCGCCGGGGTGTTCGGCGTGCCGAGCCTGGTGCTGGATGGGGAGGTGTTCTGGGGCCTGGACGCGATGCCGATGGCGGAAGCCTATTTGCGCGACCCCTCGTTGTTTCGGCGGGCAGGGATGGCTCGGTTGAACGCGCTGCCGGTGGGCGTGACGCGGGGCGGGTGAGCCTTGTCCCGTATAGCTCGCGGACGGATGGCGAGGCGGGGTCAGCCGTTCCGCAGGCCTCCGACCCGTCCGGCAACGTCGTATTCTGAGTTCCTGAGGTAGGCGCGGGCGTCCTATAAGCGGGAGGCCGCGTCAGCCCGTCTCGCCGAAGATGAAGTGATCGACGGCCTTGGCGAAACCTTCGTCATCGTAGGACGCCGTCACTCCGGTTGCCTGCGCCTGCACCTCCCTCGACGCATTGCCCATCGCGATCGACAGGCCGCTCGGCTTGAACATCAGCACATCGTTCGGCATGTCGCCGATGGTGGCGATCTCGTGCGGCTGGATGCCGTAGTGCTCCGCCAAGTAGGCGACCACCGCGCCCTTGTTGGCCTGCGGGTGCGTGACGTCCAGGTAGTACGGCTGCGACCGCGCGGCCGACACCGTGTCCCCCAGGGCCTGCTGCACGTCCTTCTCACACCGCTCCACCAGCGGCCGGTCATCGCTGACGCCGACGATCTTCACCGCCCGGTCCAGCGCGTCGCCGAAGTCGGCCACCACCTTGGGTCCGAACTGGACGGTCGTGCCCTCGCGCTCCACGTGCGGCGCGGCGGCGTCGCGGATCATCCAGTCCTCGGCGGTATAGACCCAGGCGTCCAGACCGTGCTGCACGATGACGCCGTAGGCCTTGCGGGCCGCAGCCGGGTCGATGGTGCGGGACAGCACGACGGACTGGTCGGGATTGACGAACACCCCGCCATTGAACCCGGCGATGATGCCGCTCAGCCCCAACGGCTTCACCAGCATGGCCATCCCCCGCGGCGGCCGGCCGGAGGTGACGGCAAAACGGATGCCCGCCGCGCCCATCCGATGCACGGCGGCGATGGCGCGGTCGGTCAGCACCTTCTGGTCCGTCACCAAGGTGCCATCGACGTCGGCCAGGAACAGTTTTATGTGCGGTCCAGCCATGGCGGCGCTCCGAGGTTTACGGAACTACGCCCAGCGCCGTACCGGGGTTCCTAGCTGCCGCTGCGATTGCTGGCCGTAACGGTTGCGACCGGCTTGTCTCCCACAGCCTTCGCCAGGACCGCCCCCGTGGCGGGCCTCACGGCGGCGACCTGCGCAACGGCGAGTGCGGTGGCGGCCGGGGCCGCTGCCGCCTTCAGCACCACAGGCTTGGCGGCGGCGGCCTTGCCGGCAGCCTTCTCGGCGGCGGCCTTTTCAGCCCTAGCCTTCTCGATCCCAGGCTTCTCGACGAGCACGACGCCACCCAGCGGCGCGTCCCCGCCCGGCGCCGAGCTATCGGTCACGATCAGGGTGTTGCCGGCCAGTGGCGAGGGCATGCGGTTGGCCAGCAACAGGCTGCGGAACTTGATGTCGGTCACCGCCGCGCGCTCGTACTCCGCATCCAGCACGCCGTGCAGGTCCAGGAAACGGTTCATCACCGTGGGGATGCGGATGCAGCCTTGCGACGCCGGGTGGCCGATCCGCTGCTCCAGCTTGTCCGGATCGGTCGCGTGCATCTCGAGCCGGATGAGGGTGCTGTCGGGCTTGCCCACCTCCTCCGCCCAGCCCTTGCGGGCACGCTGCCAGCCAAAGTCCCACACGCGCATGCCCTTGCCGCCCAGGCCGCGGATGCCGTAGCCGTTGACCGTGCCCTCCGCCCGGTAGCCCAGGATGGCACCGGTGATGTGGAACACGCCGCGCGGGGTGACGTAGTGGTCATACCGCCCGGTGGAGCCGGTGGAGACGTGGGTGGCGCCGATCACCTTTCACTCGCCAACCGGCGTGGCCATCAGCACCGCCAAGCCCTGGGTGCGCGGGCTGCGGTCCACCACGACCACCAGTTGCGGCCGGTCGGGCGCGAAGCCGTCCGCGGCCGCCTCGGCCCGGGCCAGCGCAACCCAGTCGGCATCGCGCGCCGGGGTGCGGGAGACAGCGTGCGGCACCTCGGCGGCGAAAGCCTCGCGCAGGCGGAGCATCTCCACCTCGCGGGCGACCTCGTCGAGCGCCGGAGGCTCCGCCGGCGCGGCATCGGGCACAACGGCGAGCATCGAGGGCAGGGACGCGACCAGGGCAGGGGACGCCTGCGCCGGGCAGGCCAACCCGAGCGCCAGCAACAGGCCGGGCACGGCGAAAGGCTTGAACATCATGCGTTCACCCTCGTTGAAGGCTTGGCGTTGGGAGCTTGGCCGGGCGCAGCAGCAATAGCGGTACGGAAGCTGCACTTCCAGCCCCGATGTGCCGCATAGGCCACACTGCAACCCCGGCGGACCCAGCGCATTATGCATGGCAACTGTAGCCGAGGATGCAAGCATGAGCGACACTAGCAAAACCCCCTCCGAGGAGGCCGCCGAGCTTCGCACCCAGTTGGAGGAGCTGCGCGCCACCGACCCGGCGCCGCGCGTCGCCCAGGCCAAGCAGCAGGTGGCGGACAGCGTCAGCCAGGCCGCCGACAGCGTCAGCCAGGCCGCGGCCAATGTTGCGGAAAGCGTCTCGCAGACGGCGTTCAACGTCAGGGATTCGGTGTCCAGCGCCGCGGCGGGCATGGCCGAAACGGTGACGGCGCCGATCCGCCAGGGGGCCGACCGGGTGCGCGGCGCTGCCGCTCAGGTCTCGGCGGGGAGCGAGAGCCTGTCTGAGCGCGTGCGGGACCAGCCGTTCCTGGCGTTGGGGGCTGCGGTGCTGACTGGCTACATGATCGGCCGCATCGTCCGCTAAGCGGGCTTGCGCGGCCTATCAGAGGGATGGCCTGCGGCCGTGCCAGGCCGTCTAAGGCCGCTTGAGCTTTTCATCTTTGCGCAAACCCATAGGGGTTTGCTAGGGGGCTGGCTCGCATGCCGGCGCACCGCGCGACAAGACGTTCGCCCTGCCCTGCAGGCTCAGCGCGATCTCGACGTCGTAGCTGACGATGCTCAAGTTTGCGGCCGGCGCCCGTATGGTGTGGTAGGCAGCGGCACAGGCCGGCGTGGGCGACCGCGCCACTACACTGGGGATCAGTCCTGCCCGCGCCAGGCTGACCCAGCAGGAGGCGCCGTCCTGGGCAAGGGAGCACGGGCTGTTGATGGCGCGCCTGTATTGCAGCCGTAGCCCGGCGTCGGTCAGCACGGCGCCTGCAAGTTCCCCACGCGCCGTCCAGCTATCCCGATAGATCACACGGCCCGTTCCGATCTGCACCACCAGGAACGGGACGGCGCCGTTCGGATCGGCTGCCTCGAATAGCAGGAACGGTCCCTTGCGCCCCCTGAAGGCGAAGTGGGCGGTGCTCAACGCGATGCCCGGCGGCCCCGGCCTGCACGGCTGTCCCGCGGCAACGACGGCGGCTGCTCCAGGTGCTGGGCTGTCGGTTCCGGTTTCCAGCACCGTCATGTCGGAATACCGGGTGCACCGGCGCTGCCCGGTCGGATCGGACCCGGCCGGGACCGTCTCGACAGCCAGGGGTGGATCAAACAGGCCGCCGGCGGCGTGCGCCGGCCCGGACCAGATCCAGGGCCACGCGATGAGCGTTCCACTGAAAAGGCAAGCGGAAAGCACCTGGGGCAGACGGGTGGAACTTGCGGCGATCACAGGCATGGAGCGGATTGACCTGTTGCTGTAACGGGCGGCAACGTTGCATTTTGCATTGTGCGTAGCGAGTGTTGGTATGGGCGCCGGCACCTTGGGCGGCGCCTCGGCAAGCGGGTCGGCGCAGAACTTGATCTAGACGTAGTACGACAACGCCTATGGCCAGTGCATGTACAGCAAGGGCAACCAGGTCGCCGGGCTCGAGCAGGAGCCGCAGGGGCCTGTGCGGCGCACGGCGCAGCATCAGCGGCCGGTGCGCCAGGCCGTGCGCAGCCAGCCAGCCTGCTACTGCCGCGAGCGATGGTTTGGCGGGCCCTGGAGCCGCGCCAGGAACCTGGGCCTCCCCGGCCGCCTAGGTCGCACCGGACACCATCGCGGCCAAGGCGCCGGCGGGCGGCGGCTGGGTCGCCCCCGTCGCAACCGCACAGTAGTCCGGCCGTGGCCCAGCGTCGCCTGTCCGGCCTGACCCGTGTGGCAGTCGGGCAGCATGCCTGACACTGGCGGGCGTTGGTTCCGCGGTGGCGCAGGCCGGGCTTTGTCGAGGCAGGGCTGCTGCCGGGGGAGCGGGACAACAGCGGCGCGTGCGGCGATCCCAAAGACTTCGTCGCATCGCCGTCCTGCACGACCATCGAGAGCATCGACGTCACCGCCGCGCCCGACGCCTCCCGCCCGGACGCGGCAGCCTACCCGATCCTGCTGCACGCGACGGGCAGCGTGTTCCAGGCCGGCAAGGGCAGCCGCCGCATCGACAAGCGTGCCGTCGCGCGGTTCGACAAGGCACGCTTCACGTACGTCGCACCTGGCGCCTGGCCGTAGCCATCCGCCACCTGCAAGGTTCGGACCTCGCACGTCCAATGCCGCGCTGGATCCTGGACGAAGCCGCTTGGCCCCACCCAGTCCGGACACATGCGCCCGCCTGGCGAGCACGGCCGCGGATTAACCCTTTCTTGCAAAAGCTCACTTGATCCTTTCCAGGTTCAATGCGATCACGTCATGGTGAAAAGCAAGCAACTGGTAGATTAAATCGGGGCTTATTTGCATCCGAAACAAAATTTACTGAACCGTTTGCTGTTAATTCGCCGTGATATAATGCTGCTATCAGCATATGTTACATAAAAGTTAGGAACTGTCTATGACGATACTGACGGTCGGAGCAGGCCAGTCCTACTCAACTATTGTCGCAGCCGTGGCTGCCTCAAAGGATGGCGACACCGTGCAGGTCCAGGCAGGGACCTACGCCAACGACTTCGCCACCATCAACACCAAGATCACCATTGAGGGCGTGGGCGGCATGGTGAACCTGGTGGCCACCGTGCCGCCGCCGGACGGCAAGGCGTACTTCACCACCAACACCGATGTGACCCTGGACCACCTGGCGTTCTCCGGCGTGCAGGTCGCCGACCAGAATGGCGCCGGCATCCGCTACCAGGGCGGCAACCTGACGGTCACCAACTGCTACTTCCACGACAACCAGGACGGCATCCTGGGCACCCCGGGCGTTGCCGGCACCGGCACCGTCACCATCAGGAACAGCGAGTTCGCGCATAACGGCGCTGGCGACGGCTACAGCCACAACATCTACATCGGCGACGTCGCGAGCCTGGTCATCGACAACAGCTACTTCCACGACGCCGTGGTCGGGCACGAGATCAAAAGCCGCGCCGAGTCGACGACGATCACCAATAGCCGCATCCAGGACGGGCCCAGCGGCACCGCCAGCTACAGCATCGACCTGCCGAACGGCGGCGCGGCGGTGATCCAGAACAACACGATCGAGAAAGGCCCCAGCGCCGAGAACCCGGCGATCATCGCCTATGGCGAGGAAGGGAACCTGCGGCTTAACTCCAGCCTGACCGTCACCGGCAACACCATCCTGAACGATCTCAATTCGCCGTCGGTCGCCGTGGTGTGGAACGCGGCGGGCGCCCCCGCCAAGGTGACGGGCAATGCGACCTATGGCCTGTCGGCGGGGCAGATCATACGCGGCGTTGCCTCGGTGCCGGGAAACACGACGCTGGCGGCCGAGCCGGCGCTGGTCACGACCTCGCCTTGGGCTGGCACGTCCACGCTCACGCCGGCGGCCACGGTGCTGCCGACGACCAGCCCAACGGACACGCTGGTGCTGAACCTGTCCGAGGACGCCTACCTCGGCGACGCGCAGTTCACCGTCACGGTGGACGGCAAGTCGCTCGGTGCAGCGCAGTCGGTCACGGCGAGCCACGGCCAGGGGCAGACGCAGGCGTTCACCTTCACCGGCAGCTTTGGCGCCGGGCCGCATCAGGTCGGGGTGACGTTCCTCAATGACCTCTATGCGCCTGGGGTCGGCGACCGCAACCTGTTCGTCAACGGGATCAGCATGGACGGGACAGCCAACCCGTCCGCCACCGCGTCGCTATTCTCAAACGGCACGCAGACCTTCGCCGTGACCAGCGCGGCCAGTGCGCCTGCGCCCACCCCCACCCCGGTTCCAACCCCTGTTCCGACGCCCACACCAACGGCCACGGACACGCTGGTGCTGAACCTGTCCGAGGACGCCTACCTTGGCGACGCGCAGTTCACCGTCAGCGTGGACGGCAAATCGCTCGGTGCGGCGCAGTCGGTCACGGCGAGCCACGGCCAGGGGCAGACGCAGGCGTTCACCTTCACCGGCAGCTTTGGCGCCGGGCCGCATCAGGTCGGGGTGACGTTCCTCAATGACCTCTATGCGCCTGGGGTCGGCGACCGCAACCTGTTCGTCAACGGGATCAGCATGGACGGGACAGCCAACCCGTCCGCCACCGCGTCGCTATTCTCAAACGGCACGCAGACCTTCGCCGTGACCAGCGCGGCCAGTGCGCCTGCGCCGACGCCCGTGCCCACGCCCGTCGCGCCCATCACCTCGGATACCCTGGTGCTGACCTTGTCCGAGGATGCCTGGCAGGGCGACGCCCAGTTTACCGCTACGGTGGACGGCAAGTCGCTCGGTGCGGCGCAGTCGGTTACGGCGAGCCACGGCCAGGGCCAGACGCAGGCGTTCACCTTCACCGGCAGCTTCGGCGCCGGGGCGCACGACCTGGCCCTATCGTTCACCAACGATGCCTGGGGCGGCACGGCGGCGACCGACCGCAACCTGTATGTCAACTCGGTGAGCCTGGACGGCACGACCTATGCCTCCGCCACGACGCCGCTCTATTCCAGCGGGACCGTGCACTTCCAGGTTGGGGTGCCCGCGACGCATTAGGCCTGACCACGGGACTGCGCCGCCGGCCTGGACCCGGCCACCCGGTGGCGCAACCGGCCCGACCCGTCGTAAGATGCAGCTCGACCCATCCGCAAGGAGCTGTAATGGACGAGCCGCCTGACGACCTGCCGCGCTACCGCCTGCTGACTGGACCCGACGACACCGCATTCTGCCGCCGTGTCTCGGAGGCGCTTGCGTTGGGCTATCAGCTCTATGGCTCGCCGACGATGGCGTCCAATGGCGGCACGGTGGTCGTCGGCCAGGCGCTGATCTGGCCGCAGTCGGAAGGGCCGAACCAGTCGGTGACGCCGACCCGGCGCTTGGGCTTCGTGTAACCCCGGGTCGGGGGGGCTGCCGGAGGGTCGGCGCATGAAGGTCATCGGCCTGACCGGCGGGATCGGCATGGGCAAGTCCACCGCCGCCGCGGCGTTCCGCCGGGCCGGGCTGCCGGTGTTCGATGCTGATGCGGCCGTGCATGCCTTGCAGGCCCGCGGCGGCCGGGCCGTCCCCGCCATCGCCCGCGCCTTCCCGGCCGCGGTGCGTGACGGCGCCGTGGACCGCGCCGCCCTGCGCGCCGCCGCTATCCGCGACCCCGCCGCCCTACGGGCGCTGGAGCGCATCCTGCATCCCTTGGTTCGCGCCCAGCAGGCTGCCTTCCTGGCCCAGGCCCGCCGCGCCCGCCGCCCGGCTGCCGTGCTGGACGTGCCGCTCCTGCTGGAGACCGGCGGCGGACGCCGGGTGGACGTAGTGCTGGTGGTCAGCGCCCCGCCGTCCGTGCAACTGGCCCGCGTGCTGGCCCGGCGGCGGATGACGCGCGCCGAGGTCGCCGCCATCATCGCCCGGCAGATGCCGGACCGGGAGAAGCGCCGGCGGGCCGACGTGGTGATCCCGACCGGCCTGTCCCGCCACTTCGCGCAGCAACGGCTGCGGCGCCTGCTGATCAAGCTGCAGGCGCGCACCGACCCAGGGGACCGCGCTGTCCCCCAGCGCCTCCGAGCAGGACACATGGATGCGGCGCGCGGACGTTCCCCCTCCAGGCTGGGGCCGCGAAGCGGACCAGGGCCGGGGTAAGGCGTGGCGCCCACGCCATCCCTGGTTTCCCACGGGGGGAAGACGAGGGGCATATGCCCTCTATGCTGAAGGAGTGCCAGCCAGATGACTGACCGCCCTGCGCCGGACCGCTCGGTGCTGTTCGACACCGAGACCACCGGCCTGGAACCCCTGTCCGGCGACCGGGTGATCGAGGTCGCCTGCCTGGAGCTATGGCGCGACCTGCCGACGGGCAGCAGCTTTCATCGCCTGATCGACCCCGAGCGCGACATCCCGGCGGAGGCCAGCCGGGTACACGGCATGACCCGCGCCGACCTGCGGGGCAAGCCGCGCTTCGCCGAGGTCGCGGAGGAGCTGCTGGCCTTCTTGGGCGACGCTCCGTTGATCGCGCACAACGCGCCGTTCGACTTCGGCTTCCTGGATGCCGAGTTCGCCCGCCTGCGCCGTCCTGCCCTGGACCGCGCCCGCATGATCGACACCCTGGCGCTGGCCAAGGGGCGCTTCCCCGGCGCGCCCAACAGCCTGGATGCGCTATGCCGCCGCTTCGGCATCGACCTCACCGACCGCACCAGCCACAATGCCCTGCTGGATTGCCGGCTGCTGGCCGAGGTGTATGTGGAGCTGACCGGCGGACGCCAGCGTGGCTTGTCGCTGGCCGCCGAAGGCGAGGAGGGGCTGCCCGGCATCACCTACGCCAGCGGCCCGCGCACCCCCCGCCTGGTGCAGCCAGACGCGGCCGCCCTGGCCCGCCACGCCGCCTTCGTCGCCCGGCTGAAGGAGCCGTTGTGGCCGCTAGGCTGATTGCGTTGGCGCCGGGTGCGGCGCCTCGCGACGCACCCGCCTAGGAGGACTGCGCCCAGGAGGACTGGGCTGCTACGCGGTGACGGGCTGACCCTGGGCGCGGCGGCTCTGCCACAGGGCGACGAAGTCGATGGGCTGCAGCAGCACCGGTGGGAAGCCGCCGTCGCGCGTCACGTCGGCCAGGATGTTGCGGGCATAGGGGAACAGCAGGCGCGGGCACTCGACCAGCAGCACCGGCTCGACCGACTCCTCCGACAGGCCGGACAAGGTGAAGACGCCGGCATAGGCCAGCTCGGCGATAAACACCGCGCCGCCGCCCGTGGGCTGGGCCTGGCCGTTGGAGTCCCCGGCCGGCTCGGTGGCTTCGGCCTTGATCTGCAGCACGACCTCGAACACATCCTGGCCCTCCTGCAGCCGTGTAGCCTGGACGTCGAGGTTGATCGCAACGTTCGGCTGGGCGCGCAGGGTGGCGTAGATGCCCGGCGCGTTCGGCACCTCGAACGACAAATCCTTCACGTACTGGATGTTGACGGTCAGCGGCGGAGCAGGCTGGGCGGTGGCGTCTGACATGGGGTCCTCGTTGCGGTTCTCGGATCGGCCCGGCGGGTAGCATGGTGTTGGCAGGGGCGCCAGGCTGGGGGTGTCAGGGCTAGGGGGGCTCTGGCCTGAAGGCATCAGGCTGGACGCGCGAGGCCGGGCGACGCAAGACGGCGCGCGTCGAGAGAGGAGGTTCGTCTAGGCGTGCCGCCAGATGACCTCCGCTGGGGCTGGCTCGGTCGGGTTGCAGCGCAGCCACTGGCCGTTCTCCACGCTTTTGCCGGTCATGGACAGGATGAAGCCCCAGTGGCTGACCACCAGGGTATGCTGCCAGTCGGGCAGCGCCGCCATCTCGGCGCGGAATCGGCCGGCGCGGGCGATCACGCCCTCCGCATCCTCCTCCTCCTGCGGCCACCACACCTCCTCGATCCCCGTGAAGTCGTGCAGCGGCCAGGCGTCGGCCAGGGTGGACCGCGGGGTGCCGACGTCGCAGGTGAAGGCGTAGCGCTCCCGCACGACGGGGTGGATCAGGATGGGCAGGCCCAGGCGCCGGGCCACGGGCGTCGCGGTCTGCAGGGCGCGGGTGTAGGGGGAGGCGAGGATGCGGCGGATATCCTGGCCGGCCAGGGCCTCGGCGGCGGCGTCGGCCTGCTGCTGGCCCAGGGGGGTCAGCGCCGGGTCGGCGATGCCGGGGTCGCGCCGGGTCAGGGTGAAGTGATGGTTGAACCAGCTTTGGCCGTGACGGAGAAGGATCATGCCCCGGATTAGGGCCGCGTGGGGCGGCCCGCAACCACACTGGCGGGGCTGCTGCAATGGGTGCGTGCGGGTTCATTGTCCCGCCGCACCGGTGAGCCTATATCCCGTATCTATTTAGAGGACGTGGACCCCATGGGCGGTAGCGGCAGCTTTCCGATCGACCTTGTGTTGTTTGGCATGATCGCGGCGTTTCTGGTGCTGCGGCTGCGCAGCATCCTGGGCCGCAAGACCGGCTTCGAGCGTCCGGCCCAGCCGGAGACGCCAGCCGCCGGGGTGCCCGGGCTCGGCCGTCCGGCTACGGTGGTGCCGCTTCGCCCCGCGCCGGCAGCCCCGGCGCGTGCGCTGCCCGATCCGGGCAGCCCGACCGGGCAGGTGCTGGCACGGATGCACGAGGTGAACCGCGCCTTTGATCCCGCGCACTTCCTGGCCGGGGCGGAGGCGGCGTTCCGCATGATCGTCACTGCCTTTGCCGCCGGGGACCGCGTGGCGCTGCGTCCGTTGCTGTCGGACGACACATACCGTGCCTTCGAGGGTGCGATCGCCGCGCGGGAGGCGGCTGGGGATACCCAGCGCAGCGAGGTCCGCGGCATCCAAATGGCGGCCATTGAGGCGGCCGGGCTGTCCGGCTCCCTCGCGACGATCACTGTTCGGTTGGTGTCCGACCAAGTGGCGGAGACGCTGGATCGCGCTGGCCGGTCGGTGCAGGGGACGGATGCGGTGACGGAGCTGACGGACTTGTGGACGTTCGAGCGCGATTTGTCGCAGCCGGACCCGGCTTGGCGGTTGTCGGCGGCGCACTCGGGCTGAGAGGCGCTGTGGGCCGTTAGTGACTGGCCAAGTGCCTGGCCAAAGCTGCCATTAACGGGTCCTCGGCTCCTTGATGCCTCAGGTAGTGTTGGATCTGCTCGCAATCGTTTGCCGTTAGAGCCAAATAGCCAGACGTCTTGTTCAGCCGGGTCCGCAAGCTAGCGACAAGCATCCGCATCCTTGGCCCAACGACGAGATCGGCGTGCAGCAACGCCAGCATCTCCTGCTCGTCCAGCATGACGCACCTGGTTGTCAGGTCCTCTTCCAGCCGGGCGCAGATGACGTCGGCATAGCTGGAATCGACCTCTACCCCGATGCCGCATCCTCCGGCCCACCCTGCCGCGACGAGCGTCGACCCCGTGCCGGCGAACGGGTCCAGCACTAGCGGCGCCGTCATGCCGGTCAGGTGCAGGCACCATAGCGGCAGCTCTACCGGAAACGCGCCGGGATGGTTGAACTTTTGCGACTTGCTGCGAACGGTGGCGTAGGGGATGAACCAGGTGTTGCCCCGGCAGCGCAGGTCCCGTGTATGGCCGCGCCGTGCGATGTTCGATTTGTCCTGGAACGGCACGCCGATGGCCAGCCGGTCCAGCGGCGCCTGGCCGGTCAGCGTCAAGTGGAACAGGTGCTCGTGCGTGTGGTGCAGGAAGCGTGCGCCGCCCACGGGCTTGTAATGCCCGGACGAGGCGCCGGCGACCGCGATCGACTTCACCCATGTAATGTGGTTTTGCAGGTGGAACAGCGGACGCAGCCGCACGATGGCCTCGAACGGCAACCAGGGACGCGACGGCGACCCCGAGAGGTTGAGGAACACCGACCCATCGGGACGCAGCACCCGCCGCAGCGCGGACCCCACCTCGAACAGCCAGTCAAGGTAGTCGGCGTCCGTCTTGCTGTCCTGGTAGGACGCATAGGCTAGGTTGAGGTTGTAGGGCGGGGAGGTGACGATGGCGTCGATGCTGCCGGGTTCCATGGCCGCCATGACCTCCAGGCAGTCGCCGGTGATCACGTGGTGCCCGCCGATGAGGCGCCCGGTGCCGGGCCAATGTGATCCGTCCGCCATGGCGCGACTCCCTACTCAAGCGGACGGTAGCGGATCGGGGGCCTCCGTACAAGCCCGCGCCTGGCGCTGGCGGCCCCGGCCGCCTAACTTCCGGGGATGACCCACGCCGAGAAGCCCCGCGTCGCCCTGTTCGTCACCTGCCTGGTGGACCTGCACCGCCCCACCATCGGCTTTGCCGCCATCAAGCTGCTGGAGGACGCCGGATGCCAGGTGGAGGTGCCGCGCGCCCAGACCTGCTGCGGCCAGCCGGTTTACAACAGCGGCGACCGCACCACCGCGCGCGACATCGCCCGGGGCGTGCTGGAGGCGTTCGCCGGATACGACTACGTGGTCGTGCCGTCCGGCTCCTGCGGCGGCATGATCAAGCACCACCTGCCGCACCTGTTCGACGACGACCCCAACCTGCGCCTGCAGGCCGACGCGCTGGCGGACCGCACCTGGGAGCTGGTGAGCTTCCTCACCGAGGTCATGGGCGTCATCAGCGTCCACGCAACCTACCCCGGCATCACCACCTACCATGATAGCTGCTCCGGCCTGCGGGAGCTGGGGCTCAAGGCGCAGCCGCGGGCGCTGCTGGCCGGCGTTGCGGGATTGGAGCTGCGGGAGATGGCGGACCCCGAGGTGTGCTGCGGCTTCGGCGGCACGTTCTGCGTGAAGTATCCGGACATCTCGACCCGCATGGTGTCGGAGAAGACGCGGGATGTGGCGGCCACCGGCGCCGACACCCTGCTGGCGGGCGACCTCGGCTGCCTGCTGAACATGGCTGGCCGCCTGTCGCGGGAGGGTAGCCCGGTGCGGGTGCGCCACGTGGCGGAGGTGCTGGCGGGCATGACGGGCGACGTGCCGCCGATTGGCGTCGCGCGGGGCGGGGTGGCGCGGGGCTGAACTTCGCGGCCGGTTGCAACCCCGGCCGTGCCGCGGCATTAGGCGTTCATTCCTTTACCCAATACTTCGCAAGGCGCCCCGATGAAGACCATGAACGACCTGATGCTGCATTTCCTGCAGGACATCTATTACGCCGAGAAGGTGGGCCTGCGCAGCATGGCCAAGCTGGCCAAGTCGGTCGAGAACCCGGAACTGCGCGACGCCATCCTCGCCCACCGCGAGCAGAGCCATGGCCAGATCGAACGGCTGGACCAGGTGTTCGAGCACATGGACAAGAAGCCCCGCGGCAAGACCTGCGCCGCCATGGACGGCCTGGTCGAGGAAGGTGCGGAAGCGATGGAGGAGGCCGACAAGGGTCCGGTCCTGGACGCTGCCCTGATCGCCTGCGGCCAGGCCATCGAGCATTACGAGATCGCCCGCTACGGCGCGATGGTCGCCTGGGCCAAGGAGATGGGCCAGCAGGAGGTCGCGGCGCTGCTGCAGCAGACGCTGGACGAAGAGAAGGCCAACGACCAACGGATGAACGAGATCGCCGAGCGCGCGGTCAACCAGCGGGCCCGGGGCGTGGACGGGGCGGACGAGGGCGACGACGAGACGGATGAAAGCCCCTCCACGGGGGACGAGCCGGCGCCGAAGAAGCCCGCTGCGAAGCCGAAGAAGCCGGCCGCCACGAAGCCTGCTGCGAAGAAGTCTGCCGCCAAGAAGTAGCCGGGCGCCGCCCAGGCTGGCGCGCCCGGGCGGTGGCCTAAACGCACCCTGCGTTACGCCCCGCGAACGCCTCCTCTGCCGTGATAGTCCGCAACGGGCGGTAGATGTCCCAATCCCCGCGGCTTTCGGCGGATGACTTGACCCGGAACAGGTGCATCGGGTGCGACACTCCGCCATCAGCGCGCAGCATGCTGCGGCCGAATAGTGGGTCGTCGGCGGGCAGGCGCTTCATCGCAGCGATGGTGGCGGCGCCATCCGCCGGGTCGGCCCCGGCGGCCACGGTGCGCAGCAGGTGCGCGGTGGCTGAGAATACCCCGGCATGCACCATCGTCGGCGGGATGCCGCGGTTGCGCGGAGCGAACGCGGCGGCGAAGGCGCGGGTGCTGGGGTTCAGGTCCCAGTAGAACGGCTCGGTCGCCAGCAGGCCCGCGGCGTCGGCCAGCCCGATGGCGTGGACGTTGGTCAACAGGCACAGCAGAGCTGCAAGCCGCTGACCCCCGCCGTGCCCGTCGCGCGCCACCCCGAACTCGGCGGACTGTTTTACCAGCGTCTCGAACGGGGCGCCGGTGCAGGCGAGGCCGATCACCTGGGCGCCGCTGGCCTGGGCTTGCAGTAGCAGGGCGGAGAAGTCGGCGGTGTCCCCCGGGAATGCAGCGCTGCCAAGCACCTGGCCGCCCCCTGCTTGGACAACGGAGGTCACGTCGGCCTGCAGGGCATGGCCAAAGGCATAGTCGGCGGTGAGGAAGAACCAGGTCAGCCCACCCTCGGCCAGCACGGCCCGGGCGGCGCCGGTGGCCAGGGCGCCGGTATCGTAGGTCCATTGCAGGTGGTTGGGGCTGCACGCCGTCGTCGTCAGCGCGGTCGTGCCGGGGCCGCTGAACAGGGCGATGCCGTTCCGCTCGCGCGCGATGCCGGCGACCGCCAGCGCGGTGGCGGAGTTTGGCACGTCCAGCACGGCCTGCACGCCGTCGCGGTCGAACCAGGCCCGTGCCAGCCCGGCGCCGATGTCCGGGCGGTCGCCCATGTCGGCGGACAGCACCTCGGCGGGCACGCCGGATGCCTCGACGGCCATGCGTGCGGCCAGGACGGAGCCGCTGCCGGCGCCGTCCGCGGCCGGGCCGGACAGGGTGGTGAGCAAGCCGAGGCGCAGCGGGGTCCGGGCATGGGCGGCCCAGGGCACGATGCCGGCCAGCGCGGCGCCAGCTAGGACGGAGCGGCGGGTGGGCATGGGGGTCAGCAAGTCCGGCAGCGCAGGCCGGTCAGCCGGTGCAGCCCGATGAGGGGCGTGCGGAACCCGACGCTGTCCAGCACCAGATCACCGTCCGTCACCCGCTCGGGGTCCACGGGCCAGGCGCCGTCCGGGCGACGGCGCAGCAGATCGGCCCGCACCGACAGGGTATGCAGCACCAGCACCTCCTACACGCTCGGGATCATCGTATAGGTCCAGACGTTGATCCACGTCTCCGCCTGGTTGCTGGGTAACTGGGGCAAAACCCCGGGCACGCAGTTGCAGCAGAACAAAGGTCAGAGTGGGTCGGTAACTCTACCACCCTGAATCTATGCGGCTTTCTTCGTTCTTTTAGTGATATAGATTGGAAGGCGGTTCGTCTTTGCCCGGGGATTTGCCCCAGTTACGTTGCTGGGCGACAGGACCTCGACGACTAGCAGTGGGTTCGGCAGCGGTCCCGCATCGTCGTCCGGGTCGGCGCAGGAGACGGCCAGGTCGGGGATGCGGAGGTTGCGGTAGTGCTGCACTTGCGTGATCACACCCGGCGTTAGGACGACCGAGCATGGACTGCCCTGCTCCAGCAGGTGGTTGCGGATCAGGGCGCCAGCTCCCCCTGCACCTGGACGCGCCGGCGGCTGGCTGGCGCCATGGCCGTCGGCACACCGTCCACGAGCTGCCACATCCGGCCGTCACCGTGGCTCCAGGCCAGGAATTCCTCAACCGTCATGGTGTCGTCAGGCTTGCTGGCGGGTTCGGCCATGGGGATGGGTCCTAGAGTTTGGCGCCGGTGCGCAGCCGGGTGGTCCGGTATAAATCCCCCAACGGGATGCGCAGGCCGACGCTGGGCAGTACCAGGTCGCCTCTGGTCAATCGCTCGGGGTCCCGCGGCCAGCGGCCATCAGCCCCTCGGCGCAACACGTCGGCGCCGACCCGCTTCACATGCAGGACGAGCATCTCCTCCACACTCGGGATCGACGAGCAGGCCCAGATGTTGCCCCAGGTCTCCGCATGGTTCTCTGGCGTCAGCAACTCTACGACCAGCACGGGAGCGTCCAGCCATCGCTCCTCCTCGTCAGAGTCGCCGTGGGCGATGGACAGATCGGGCACGCGGATGTTGTGGCGGGCGTTGACGTGCGGGACGACGCCGACCAGCAGCACCGGACAGCGTGAGCTGCCGGTTGCATACAAGTGGTTGCCGATGACGCTGGACACCTCGGCCAGCAGCATGCCGTGGGCGACGGAGGACTGCACCATCGGCCGCGGCTCGCCATCGACAAGCTGCCACAGCTCGTCGCCGCCGGGGTTCAGGTCCATGAACTCCTCGACGGTCATGGCCGGCGTGGACTTTGGGGCGTCTGCCATACAGGAAAGGTAGCGCATCCGGCCCTGGGTGGGAATCACGCTCCGCCGTCGCGTCCGCTCGCTGCGACCCGGGGCTCCTCCGCGCCGATCTGCCACTGCTTCCCGATCTGCCGCTGCTCCCAGGTGAACAGCCGCTTCGGCACCGTCCCTACCGTCGCAAATTCCGGGGCGCAATGCAGCCGTTGTCGGGGATTGCTGGCACAAACGGGTGAAGTCACTAGATTAGGCCGCAAGGAGACCCGCCGCATGCTGACCACCTCGCCCGCCTTCAAGCAGAACGCCCGCGCCGCCCTGGCCGACAAGGGCTTGCAGAAGGCGCTGGCGTTCAGCAAGCCGCAGTTCATGGCCCGGCGCAGCGCCGCCGTCGCCAACCTGCCGGAGTTCGAGCGCCTGCGCGACACCGGGCGCGACATCAAGAACCACACCCTGCAGAACCTGGACTTCTACCTGGAGGCGTTCGAGACCAACGTGCAGCGCGCCGGCGGGCACGTCCACTGGTGCAGCACCGCCGAGGACGCCCGCGCAGCCGTGCTGCGCATCTGCGAGGCCGCGGGCGCCCGCACCGTCACCAAGGGCAAGTCGATGATCTCTGAGGAGCTGGGCATCAACGCCCACCTGTCCAAGCACGGCATCCAGCCCATCGAGACCGACCTCGGCGAGTACATCATCCAGCTCCGCGACGAGACCCCCAGCCACATCATCGCCCCCGCCTTCCACCTGAACCGCGAGGATTGGGAGGCGCAGTTCCGCCTGTCCCACACCGACCTCCCCGTGGACCGGGTGTTCGCCGAACGGCGCGACATCCTGACCGAGGCGCGCGGCAAGCTGCGGGAGCGGTTCCTGGCCGCCGACGTGGGCATCACCGGCGCGAACTTCCTGATCGCCGAGACCGGCAGCAGCGTGATCGTCACCAACGAGGGCAACGGCGACCTGACGCAGACCCTGCCGCGCGTCCACATCGCGCTGGCCAGCATCGAGAAGGTGGTGCCGACGCTGGAGGATGCGACGAGCCTGCTGCGCATCCTGGCGCGGTCGGCCACGGGGCAGGACTTCTCGGTTTACACCACGTTCAGCACCGGCGTGCGGCGGGCCGGGGACCTGGACGGGCCGGAGGAGTACCACGTCGTGCTGGTGGACGCCGGGCGCAGCGCGATGATGGGCACCGAGTTCCAGGACATGCTGCGCTGCATCCGCTGCGCCGCCTGCATGAACCATTGCCCGGTCTATGGGGCGGTGGGCGGTCATGCCTATGGCTGGGTATACCCGGGTCCGATGGGCAGCGTGCTGACGCCCAGCCTGATCGGCGTGGACCAGGCCGGGCACCTGCCCAACGCCAGCACCTTCTGCGGCAAGTGCGAAAGCGTCTGCCCGGTCAAGATCCCGCTGCCCAAGCTGATGCGCCACTGGCGGGAGCGCGAGTTCGAGCGGCACCTGCAGCCCAGCGGCATCCGCACCAACCTGGGCGTTTGGGCGTATTTCGCCCGCCGCCCGGCGCTGTACCGCCTGGCGTCGCGGGCCGGCGCAGTCGCCCTGGGCCTGCTGGGCCGCCGGCGCGGGCGCTTTGCCAAGCTGCCCTTGGCCGGCAGCTGGACCGATGGGCGCGACCTGCCGGCGCCTGAGGGCGACACCTTCTTCGCCCGCTACGCCAAGCAGCAGCGGGAGGCCGTGAAGGAGCGGGACGCCATGAAGGTGGGGGCATGACCAAGGAGGCCATCCTCGGCGCGATCCGCCGCGGCCTGAAACGCGGCGAGCTGCCCGGCGACCAGCAGGCCATGCTGCGCGACCGCCTGGCGAAGCCGCCGCGGCAACTGATCCCGCTGCGCAGCCAGGTCAGCCGGCCCGAGCAGGTCGCGCTCCTGGTCCGCAACATCGAGAAGGAGTTCGGCACCCTGGTCCGCGTGCCCGACGGCGACGCGGTGCCGGAGGCCGTCGCAACCTACCTCGCCGCGCAGAACCTACCGTCCGAGCTGGCGATGGCGCCGCATCCGGAGCTGCAGGCGATGCCGTGGTCCAGCCGCCCGTTGCTGCTGATCCGCGAGGGCCGGGCGCAGGCGACGGACTTGGTCAGCTTGCAGCAGGGCTTCGCGGGCATCGCCGAAACCGGCACCCTGATGCTGCCCGGCACCGCGCAACGCCCGACCACGCTGAACTTGCTGGCCGACACCGCCATTGTCGTGCTGCGCGCTACCCGCGTGGTCGGCGCGTATGAGGACGCCTGGGACCTGCTGCGGCGGGAGAATGCGGATGCACTGACCGGCGGGTTCATGCCGCGCAACGTGATGCTGGTCACAGGCCCCTCCCGCTCGGCCGACATCGAGCAGACCTTGGAGCTGGGTGCCCACGGCCCGCGCCGCCTGCATGTGGTGCTGATCGAGGACGACCCGGCCGCTCGCTCATCCTGATGGGCATCCTGATGGGCGGCATGGCGGCGGCGTTCCCCGGCCGGTCCAGCCACCGAGCGTCCGCTCGCCGCCGGGTGCTGTCGGAGGCGGACCGGGCGACCTGGGCCGGCTACGTGCAGAACGTGGCGCCGCTGGACGGCGTGGCCAAGCCCGAGGCGCCGCCGGCCCCGCCCGCGCCGGAGCCGTCCAGCGCCAACCTGCCGGGACTGCCGCCGCAGCGCCCGCTGGCCGTGGTGCAGCGCATGGGGCCGCTGGTCGTCGGCCTGCAGCCTTCGGGCGTGGACAATGCAACCTGGGGCCGCTTCCGCACCGGCAAGCTGCCCGCCGCCCGCACCCTAGACCTACACGGGCGCACGGCCCAGCGCGCCTTCTTTGCGCTGCAGAGCTTCCTGGGCAGCGCCCATGCCGACCGGCTGCGCTGCGTCGAGGTCATCACCGGGCGCGGCAGCGGCGAGAGCGGCGGGGTGATCCGGCGCGAGTTCCCGCTCTGGCTGAACCTGCATGAGCTGCGCCCGCTGGTGCTGGCGGCGGCGCACCCGCATGCGGCCAACCAGGGATCGGTGCGGCTGCTGCTGCGCCGGGTGCGGCCGGGCGGGACCTAAGGGCCCGTTATAAAATAACCGCATCGACTTAGCATAAACTATGTAGTCTTAACAACAAGGTAGTATTTCTGATCGGCGCAGTTGTTGCTTTCCAAGCCCTAAGCGGCCTCCAGGTCCGCCACCTTCAGCCGCTCCGCCCAAGGCGCCAGCGCCGGGAGGATGGAGGGGTGCAGCCGCAGGCCGTCCTGCAGTCCCTGCCACTTCAGCGACAGACCGCGTGCACCAGGCAGCCGCACCGGCGCCCCGCCCGGCAGCGGCGGCGTGGCCCTTGCGGCGTCCGCCAGCCAGCCAGTCTGGCGCAGGAAGGCCGCGCTGCCGCCGAACGCTGCCGGGTCGATCACCTGCAGGAACACCGCCGCACCCCAGCCCTCCGGCGGGTCGGCCCGGCCGAAGCCGCCGAGGCCCGACGTCAGCGCCTCCACCAGCAGCCCGAGCGCGTAGCCCTTGTGACCGCTATCCAGCCCGCCCAGTGGCAGGATACTGCCAGGCGGGTCGGTGAACAGTGCGGCCGGGTCGCGCGTCGGCTGCCCGGTTGCGTCGATCAGCCAGGGGTGGTCCAACCCGCGCCCAGCCGCCCGCAGCCGGCTGGTCAGGCCGTTGGTGGTGGTGCTGGTGCTGATGTCCATCAGCACCGGGTCGCTATCTGTCGGGAAGCCAGCGGCGATGGGGTTGGGAGTCATTAGCGGCCGAACCCCGCCATGCGGCGCGACGCTGGCCGCCGAGGGGTCGCTGCTGGACAACAGCATCACCATGCCATGCCGCGTCACCCGCTGCAGGTAGGCTGCCAGGCAGGCGATGTGGTGACTGCGGCGGATCACGACAGTGGCCGTGCCGTGCTGCCGGGCGCGATCCAGCGCCAGGTCGATGGCCTGCACCACCAGCCAGGGGCCGGGCAGGCGGCGACCGTCCCACAGCACCGCGCCGCCGCGGTCGCTGACGACTTCCGGCTCGCCCGTGGCGGTCATGCTGCCGTTAACCAGCGCGCCCAGGTAGCCCGGCAACTGTGCCAGGCCGTGCGTGTCGTGGCCCAGCAGGTCGCCCTCGACCAGGATTGCGGCCACCACCTTCGCCCGGTCCGGCGCCAGCCCGGCGGCTTGCAGCAGCTCGGCAGCATGGGTTCGCAGCGCCGCGGCGCTGTGGGCGTGGTCTGACATGCGATCCTCCTGGTTGCAGCGAACCTACCGTGCCGCCGAATTGCCGTCATGCGGTGTGTGCGGCCAAGATGGCGGCTGCGGGAGGCATTCGCATGGATCAGGCTGCCAACGAGTTCCAGACCCTGTACGAGGTGGTCGCGGCGGCGCACCGCGCGTTGAACCGCAGCATGTGGGATTACCTGGTCGGCGGCACCGGGACCGAGACGATGCTGCGCCGCAACCGCCTCGCGCTGGACCGCGTCGGCTTCCGCCCGCGCGTGTTGGAGGACGTGTTGCGCATCGACAACACCTGGGCGGACTGGATGGACCACCGCCTGCGCCTGCCGGTGGCGCTGGCGCCGTGGGCGGGCTGGACAGCATGGGGCAGGACGGCGGCGTGACGGTGGCGCTGGGCGCCGGGCTGGCCGGGGTGCCCTTCTTCCTGAGCAGCGTGTCCGAGCAGCCGATGGAGCGCGTGGCCGCCGCGTCGAGCGGTCCCCGCGTGTTCAAGTTGTATGTGCGCGGCGATGACGCCTGGGTGGACAAGCATGTGCGGCGTGCAGCGGCGGCGGGCTACGGCGCATTCTACACCACCATCGGTGGCGCGCTGTACAGCCGCTGGGAGCGCGACATCGCCAACCGCTTCGCCAAGCCGTGGTGGGCGAGCGCGCAGGGCCAGCACCAGGCGGCGCTGAGCTGGCGCGACATCGAGCGGTTCAAGGCGCTGCACCGGATGCCGCTGACCCCTAAGGGATCGCGACGGCGGAGGAAGTGGACCGGGCGTGAGGCCTGCAGGTGGAGGGCATCTACGTCAGCAACCACGGCGGCCGGCAACTGGATCACGGCGCAGGCGCGATCGAGGTGCTGCCGGAGGTCGTCGAGGCGGTGGCCGGGCGGGTGCAGGTGATCATGGACGGCGGCATCAGCCGGGGCAGCGACGTGGAAGGCGGTGGCGCTGGGGGCGGGCCTGGTGGGGGTCGGGCGGCTGTACTGCTATGGCTTCGCGGCGGCGGGCGCCACGGGGATCGCGCGGGTGATGGAGCTGCTGCAGCTTGAGGTGACGGAGTGCCTGGGCTTGCTGGGGTTGACGGGGTTCGCCGGGTTGCGCCGGTCGCACCTGCGGGCCGTGGAGGCCGTGGCGGAGGCGGGGGTGCTGTGAGCGCGTTCCCGCTGCTGGCGCGGGCATCATTTAGAGGCAATATCTGACCAGACCTCATGGTCCCCTTGGCTCACCTGGACTGATCGCCTCTTCCACGACGGCGCCTAGTGCGTCGGCCATGCCGGCAAGAATGATCCGGCTAGCTTCGACATCGACGCCATGGCGCTCGGCCAACCACTTCGGGTCGTCGTAGGCGAGCCATGTCTTGCCGCCCTCGTCCTGCCAGACCAATGCTCTGAGCGGCAGATCGATGCCGATCGTCTGCGCTGCCTGCATCAGCGGCGTGCCTGCTCGCGGGTTGCCGAAGATGAGGACCTCGGTGGGCCGTAGTTCCATGCCTGCCTTGCCCGCCGCGGAGGCGTGGTCGATCCGCGCGAGAACCGTCATATTCCGGCCCGTCACTGCGGCTGCAAGCCGATCCATCGTCCCCTTCGGCCCATGACTGCTTCGGCAGACCGTCAGTCCCTCAGGTTTCATTGCAGGGCATCCCCTGGTGTCATCGCGTGAGCCGTTGTTGCGCAATCACTTGCGGGGTGCGGCAGGCTGAAGGTCTGGGCTTGCTGGCGCAGCGCCCCCGGCGACCGGGTCGGCGCACCACCGGGCCTCGACCTCCTGCATCTTCCGCGCGAGGTCGTGCGGCGCAAGGATGCCTTTCTGGAAAAGGATATTGGCGAAGGTCGCAATCCAGCGTTCGTAATACGTGAGCTGGCTGATCATCTCGGCCCCGAGCGCCTCGGTTCCCCGCCGCTTCTCCTCGGTGTTGATGATCTTGTGGAAATCGAGCACATCGGCGAGCGCATGGCACCGTTTCTCCCAAGGCTCAAGCCCGTGTTCGACGCGCTGGACAGGCTCGGCCGGAAGGCCGCCGACGTCGTTTGGCAGGCGCTTCAGCAGGTGCTCGGTCTGGGTCATCGGCTGCGTCTATTGGACTCGATGGTGACCGGGACCACGCCGATCATCGTGTCGCGCGTCACGAGGGCGGCCAGTTGCTCCTCGCTGTAGTCCTCTGCGCCCTCGGGGAATTTTGGCAGCACGAGATAGCGGACCATTGCCGTCGAGTCGCTGACACGGATTTCAACGTCGTCGGCGATGATGGTGCCGAACTCGGCGAGCACCGCCCTCGGCTCCGATATGGCCCGTGCGCGGTAGGGCTTGAGCTTGTACCAGTCTGGTGGAAGCCCGAGCACCGGCCGCGGGTAGCAGGAGCACAGCGTGCAGACGATAAGGTTATGCACCGTCTCGGTATTTTCGAGCACGATGAGTCCGGTGTCGTCATAGAAGCTGATGCCAAGCTCCTCGCAGGCCGCACGGCCATCGGCCAGCAGACGCGCGCGGAATGCAGGATCGACCCAGGCTCGCGCCACGACCTTCGCGCCTAGGGCTGGCGTGCGCGAGTCCAGCACCTCGATCTGGCGACGGATCTCATCGGGCCCGATGAGATGCCTCTCGATGAGAAGCTCCCGGATCGCAGTCTCCATCACGTCGTAGCAGCCGGGGCGAACGGGATCGCTCGATCCGGCATGCAGGTGATCATGCCTGTGATCGTGACTTCCCTCTTGCGGCCTCATGCATCAGGTCCTTTCGAGCCAGGTCTCAAAAACCTCGATGCGCAATCCATCGCGCGGGGAGCCAACGTAGCTCGGCCAGATCTCCGTCATCGAAAAGGCGACGCGGTAATAGTGCAGCTTCGCCCCGGCGTTCCGGCCGTAGCCTTCTTCCTCATTGTCGATGCCGGCCGGCTCGATCACCGCCTCCACCGATCCCGTCTTGCCGCGCAGATAGGCAGGTACGCGGTAGTGACCGATTGGGCAACGGGACGAGACCTTGATGCGGTCACCCCGACAGAAGATCGGCGCCTCCCCCAGAGCAAGGACGACTCCGGATATCCTGATGTCTTCAGGTAATCTTCCTCGACTTTGCCCATATCACCGGTCCGTGAGGTCCTCGATTTGCCCATTTTGGGTGAGCTGGGTCAGGCATGACCGCGATCACGGCGCGTAGCAGACAGCGTCGAGGATGCCCTGGAGCTCCGGCGC